>ERZ778017.952-NODE-952-length-33521-cov-124.682932_pt1 | contig 33521 bp, 32 predicted proteins | sample MGYA00375747_ERZ778017 | MGnify/ENA primary metagenome ERZ778017 (study PRJEB29350, sample SAMN05509838) | bioreactor metagenome | biome: bioreactor; material: wastewater | place: South Africa: University of Cape Town | collected 2014-03-17 ...
ACGCCAGCGTGGGACTCAAGTCGAGGACGCGGCCGGCCGCCACCCCCAAACCCAACGCGAGCGCCACCATGAGCGGCAAGGTGAACAAGAACTTCGCAAGCACCAGGTCCCGCTTGCGGACCGGCTGGGTCTGCACGAGCCAGTAAGTACCAGCCTCGTACGACACGCTTGGGTAAGCCACGCGCAACGCAACGCCTGCCACGATGAAGCTCACGAAGGCGATGTTGAGGGCGCCGATGACGTCGCGGAACTGTTGCGTCGGCAAGTCGATCGCGGCGAGACTCACGAAGTAGACACCCGCTAGAGCCGCAAGCACGATGACTTGGCTCCACTGCTGGACGTCACGAAAGAAGACCCGCATGTCCTTGGCGATGATGGCGCCGATGGGCCCCAATCGACTGCCAAGGAACATCTCCCACGCAGGCGTTCTGTAGGAAGCGCGGGTGCGAGGCGCAGGGGTCGTGTCCAAGCTCTTCACCCAACCGCGCGAGAACGCCAAACGCGCCAGTGCGCCAGTGAGAAGCAGTCCGCCGACGGCAACGCCGACTAGGAGCAGCACGCTGATGGCAAGGCGGCCGTCCAGGGCGGCCCAACTCGCGCTGCTCGCCCAAGCAGGCGGGAGCCAACCGATCTCTAGCCGGGCGAAGGCAGCAAGGAAGCGCTCGAAGGCGTCGCTGTCCTCCGGCCTGATGCGCGCCAGCTGCTCGGGCCGCAGCGCCCTAAGCCCAAGCAAGGCAGCTGCCGCGGCGCTGATGCTAACGGCCGTTGCCACCTCGCGCACGCGGCCGGCGGGGGAGAGCCGTACCAGCAGAAGGGCAAGTAGCGCACCGAGGGTTACCGGCATGGCGTAAAGCGCGGCTGCCGCCACTGTTCCGACTAGGTAGAAGAGCGGCGGGGCATGCAGCGCGGCCCCGACGCCAACGAGCACAGGTAGCGTGAAGATCAGCGGCAGACCCGCGGTGTTGACGAAAAGCTCGAGCACCTTCATGCCGAACACGGCCGCGGTTGAGGTCGGCTGCGCCAGGAGCAGTTCGAGGTCCTCGCTGCCGTAAAGGGTGCCTATGCTCGCGATGAGCACGCTGAAGAGCACCGCCGCCATGAGCATCAAGAAGAGACCCTCGAGGCTGCGCTGCGTTACGGCAGGCGCGATGGTTCCGATCAGCGGATAGGCGTACAGCCAAGCCACCCCGAAACGCACGAGCCGGAAACCTAAGTAGGCCGCGCCGCCGACGAGGCTCAACGAGAACAGCAGCCAACTCGGGCGAGCCGCGAGTGAGCGCAGGGCGCCACGGATGCGTAAGTTGGCGAGGGTCACGCTGGCTGCTGCGCTTGGTCGTCTGCCGTGAGGCGGAGGAACAAGTCCTCGAGCGTCGCGGTGCTCGACTGCTTGGTCAAGGCCCGCAGCTCAGCCATGGTGCCTTGAGCCACCAAGCGCCCATGGTTCACGACCGCCACTCGGTCAGCGACCTCCTCGGCCACCGCCAACGTATGCGTGGTGAGGACGACAGTGCGGCCGGCGGCTGAGAGCTCACGGAAGAGCGTCTTGACCTCACGGTGGCCCTGCACGTCGAGGCCGACCATCGGTTCGTCGGTGATGAAGAGCTGCGGTTCGCCGAGCAGCGCAACGCAGAAGGCGAGCCTTTGGCGCATGCCGTGGCTGTAACTCTCGGTGAGGCTATCCGCGTGCTCCGCAAGTTTGAAGCGCAGGAGCAGCTCCTCGATGCGCGCGTTGGGGGCGGCCTGACGCCTGACACCAGCCACGTACCTGAGGAGCTCGCGCGCCGTCACCTTCGGATAGAACCACGCGCGGTCAGGAACGAACCCAACGGCGGACTTGGCAGCCTGCGGCGCGGCCAACGTATCGTGGCCAGCGACTCTGATGGTGCCGCTAGTCGGCTGGGCCAACCCTGTGATGCAGCGGATGGTCGTCGTCTTGCCTGCGCCGTTAGGCCCGAGGAGCGCGAGGACTTCACCAGGGGCGGCGGTCAGCGTTAGGTCGTCGACGGCTAACGCGCGGCCGTAACGCTTCGTGAGGTTGGCGATGCTTAACAAAGGGCACTCCCGAGGCAGATGTTAGCCACCCCGGGAGTGTTCGCGTGCTGAAGTTTGGCACAGGACGCCCGCGCCCCAGCGTTCACGGCAGCAAGTAGCGCCACTCGTCCGACATGAACTTCTCCTCGGCGAGGGCCTCCGCGCGCGCCAGCTCGTCGGCGGTCACTGGACCGTCCGTCAGTCCGTAACGCTGCTTGAACGTCGCGACCAGCCGGTCGATCACTACCTCGCGCGGGAGTTGCGTCTGCTGCCTGAGAGGGGCAACGCGCTTGTTGGCGCTCACGCTCCCCTTGTCGGAGAGCTTCTCCCGTCCGATCCGCAACACCTCGAGCATCTTCGCCGGGTTCATGTCGTAAGCCATGGTGACGTGGTGCAAGACGGCGCCGCCGCGACGCGTCTGCGCCGCGCCACCGATCTTGCCCGCGACCGACGAGATGTCGTTGATGGGGATGTACTCAGCTTCGACGCCCAACGACCTTAGTCCCTCCAACACCCAGTCGTCCATGAACTCATACGAGTCGATGAACGACATGCCTTTGACAAGCGTGTCTGGCGCGTAGATGGAGTACGTGATGGTGTTCTCCGGCTCGACGAACATGGCGCCGCCGCCTGTGATGCGGCGCATGACCGAGATGTCGTGCTTGGTCGCGCCGACCGGGTCGACCTCGTTGCGGACGGACTGGAAGCGCCCGAGGATCACCGCGTTGCTCGACCATTCCCAGATGCGCAATGTCGGCGGCCGCTTGCCGGCCCCGACCTCGTAGGTCAGGACCTCGTCGAGTGCCATGTGGAGCTGCGGCGCCTGCGGCCCGGCGCGCACTAGGCGCCAGTCGAGCCCGTGCCAGCGCGGCCGGAACTTCGCGAAGCGGTCGTCGCTCATACGCGCTCGCGCGGGCTGCCGTCGTCGACCGCGCGCCTCACGGCTACCGCTACCGAGTTGGCGTCGAAGCCAAGCATCACGGTGTCCTCTGGCAGGCGTGAGGTTATCAGGCCCGCCAACTCGTCTGCGCTGGCGGTGGCCGGCGCACCTTCTAGCGCAGCGACGATCGCCTCGAGCGCTTCCGGGGGTTCCAGGAAGAAGTCGCCGCTCACGTGGACGTCGGTCAATGCTCCGCCTGACACGCTCAGGTCTACCACCACTAGCTTGCCGCCTGGGTGCTTGTACTCGCCGTGTAGTGCCATGCCTCCGATGATAGCGCCGCGTGCCGCAGCGCACGGTTGACCGAGGTCAATGCAGAGCGCTGCACTCGGGAATAGGCTGGAAGCAACCATGGTTGATCACACGAATACCTTCACTTCCCCCGCCGTGGGTACGTTCACGGCGGTTCCGTCCGTGGTGCAGAAGTCTCGCGTTACGGTCGAAGTCAAGACTGAAACGCCGTTCCTGCCGAAGGCGGCGTTCTTCCTCATCTCCCTGGCGTCCCTCGCTGGCGCCTACTTGACCGGCAAACTGCACGGTGTAGACGGCGTCGCCCTCGCCTGGCGCTGGCTGCAGTTCTGGGGCCTTGCCTTGCCTACCGGCATGCTCGCCTGGCGGTTGTTCTACTTGCGCGGGCAGGAGTCCGGGCTCGACGTTGCCCGCGTCTCCGGCCTGCATGCCGATCTGCTCGAACGCGTCAGAAGGGTGAGCCGCTACCTAGCCCCGCTGCTCGTGGCTGGCGCTGGAGCCTCGCTCTTCTTGCCGTACCTAGCTACGTGGACGGCCGTTGCCTTGACGGCAAGCAGCCTGGCGCTCGCCGCGCTGATCACGCAGGCGCACCGGAGCCGCGCCGCGGCGCTGGCGGCGTTCTTGATCGGCGCGGGCGCGTTGGGGCTGTGGGGCTGGGGTGACAGCAACGGACTAGGGTTCCTCGCCGCCGTGAGAACCGTTCACCTCTTCGCGTTCGCGGCTTGGTTGGGTGGCGCGCTCTTCAACCTCGGCGCGGCGGTTCCAGCCGGGCGCAAGAACGCCAACCTCGATGCCGTCGTAGCTGGCGCCCGCCAACTCGAGCGCTTCAGGTGGGTGGTCAGGACTTCGCTGCCCACGATCATCGTTACGGGCGTGTGGATGGCCTTACGCTACGGCGGCGTCACCAGCCCGTTCTGGCAGAGCGGTATCGGCTTGCTCGTGCCGTTCAAGCTGTTGCTCATCGTGGCGTTAGTGGTCATCTTCATCACCTGCCCCCTGTACCGGGCCTGCTCGCCGGTGCGTGGGGTGTGCAATCTCGACGATCTTGGGTCAGACGCGGGGTGACGGGCGCTGCGCGGACCACTAACGCGGCCGCGGCTGATGCCGCGGGTGGAGGCATGTTCCAGCGGTTGGATAACCGGTCCACGCCATGCTCGCTTGGCCTCTTGCGCGTAAAGGAGCGATTGGCTGGCATGCCTCTCGGCGCGACCCTCGAGGTGGTTACGCGCGATAAGTTCGCGCCTTACGAGGTGCCCGTCTGGGTCGAACGCGAGGGCCTCGAGCTCACGAGCATCAGGCACTCGGGTTTCTGGCTGTTCGGCAGCACGATCTTCCGGATCCGCAAGACGGTCGCCGTCAAGGCTCCACGCCGCAAGATCGGCTAGGAGCTCAGCGCGGGGTGGGGCTGCCAGCGGCGGCGGGGCCCGCGAGCCATTACGGTTGCGAGCTTCAGGACCTCGTCCCACTGGCGCTCCAGCACGCTCGTGGCTTGCGCCTCCGACGTGCCGAGGCGCCGCTCGTGCCTGCGTAGGCGGGCGGCCACCGCGCCCCTGTACCTCTCGGCTAGTACCAACTCACGCTTCGCGCGCGTGAGTGCGACGAACAGTACGTTGGCTTCTACGGCCTCCTCTTCGACGTTCGCGTGCCCGATCCCGAGGTTTTCAGGCCCCAAGAGGAAGGTTCGTTTCGCTTCGCGACCCTTGGCTTTGTGGATGGTGCTTAGCACCACGGCGTTGGCGGCGTCTGCTTGCTTGAACATGCGCAACGTGACCTGCTCGAGCTCGGTGTAGGTGACTACCCGGTCACGGATCAGCCCTCCGATCGCCGCGATGGCGCTGCCATGCGGGCGGCTCGCCAGGGCCTCGAGCATGAGGGCAAGTGCGCGGTGCGCATCGGCGTTGCGTTCCTGAAGCTCGCCCAGCCTAGGATCTGCGAGGTACTCGAACTCCAGGCGCCTGTTCTCCGCTTGAGCGTGCCGTTGCACGACCTCGGTCGCAGCGCGTGGCAGCCGGTCCTGGTCGGGGAAGATGCGCCTGGCCAGGTCGAGCAGTTCCGCCGCCAGCTCCTCGCCCAGGACCGTGGCTGGCACGCCAGCCTCCGCCATCGCCATGGCAACGCCAAGTAGTGGCGCGTTCGTGCGAGCCATTACGAGGTCGCCTGGGCGGGCAGTGCGCGCGAGGGCCGACTCGGGTATGAAACGCACGCTGCCAGTGGCCGCACCAGGCGCGGACTCCATCTCGGGAGCGAAGCGGCGGGCAAGCGCGACGTGGCGGGTAGGGCAGCGGTAGGAGACCGACAGCGGCAGAACGGTAGCCGCGGCCTGCTCCTCGATGCGCTTCAGGGAGTGCCTGTCGGCACCAGCGAAGGCGTAGATGGCCTGGCGTGGGTCGCCCACGAACAGGGCACGCGCGCCAGACGCGACCAGGCGCATGACGAGCGCTAGCGTGACGCGGCTGAGGTCCTGCGCCTCATCCACGCACACGAAGTCGTAGCGCTCGAGTTGCAGGCGCTGCACTACCGGCAGGTAGACCATGTCAGTGAAGTCGACGGAGCCGCGCGCCGCAGCCGCCGTGCCCGCCTCGAGCAGCGGGTTCAATAGTGCGTGCAGCTGGGGTAGCAGTTCAGGGATGACCGGGCTGGTCAGGCCGTAGCGCGGTAGCAGCGCGGCCACGGCCGTGAGGTCGTGCGCCGCGGTTAGCTCAAGGCGGGCGAAGTTGGCGAGCGCTGCGAGGGAAGCGGCTATGCCAGGACGCGCACTTTCGTCGACCTGGTCGCCTATGCCTGCGACTAGTTCGCGCGCCAGGCGGCGGTACTTAGACGCGTCCGGCACGGCTGCCCCAACGGCGGCATGGTGCCGCGCTAGCGCGGAGCGGCCGAGGGCATGGATGGTGGTGGCGTCCACGCTGTTGGGTAGTCGCGAGCGCAGTTCGGCCGCCGTCGAGCGGTTGAAGGCGAGGAAGCAAGCGCGCGTGCCACCGGGGAGGCGCCGAGCGACCTCGACGAGGGTGGTGGTCTTGCCGCTACCAGCGGTTGCCATCACCACCGCGTGACCACGTGAGCGCTCGACGTGCTCGAACACGGCAGCTTGATATGCGCTTGGCGCCGCGAGGCCGCTCAGTGGTCGTGCGTGAGCGTCCGGAGTTGAGGCGGCTCGTTCGATCGCCACGGTAAGAACCTCCGCTCGCAGCATTTCGCGAGCGGAGGTCAAAGTCATCGGGTTGTGGCCTAGAGGTTCTAGGCAGGCGACCGAGGCGCGGCCGCGCCGGTGGCCTTAGCCTTGGTCAGTACCGGCGGTGGCCCCCGTTACGGGCGGCGTTGGCCGTCGCGGCCGGTAGCGCCCGGGCGTCTGCCGCTCTGCTCACGGCTACCCGGACCGCGTCCGCCTTGCGGCCGGCCACTACGGGCGTCGCCCGCCTGAGGCGCACCCGCCTGGCTGCCACTCCGGTGGTCGCGGCGTTCGCCACCACCTTGGTGGTCGGGGCGTTGGCTGCTCCCGTTCTGGCTACGGCCACTGCCTTGGCGGTCACCGCGGGGCGCGCGGTCGCTGCGGGCCGCACTGCCGCCGTCCGTTTGGCCGGACTGGCTGCCTGCTGGCCGTGGGCCGCGCTGCGAGCCACCGTTGCGCCGGGGGCCGCGGTTGCGGCTGGAGCCGCCGTACGAGGGGCGGTCGGTAGTGCCGTCCAACGCCTCGAGCTGGGCGGCTGGACCAGCGAAGCCGTCCACCGGGCGGCGCTCAATGCGCATGCGCAGGCGGCGCTCGAGCTGCCTCACGTTGTCGAGGTCGTTGACCGTGACGAACGTGAGCGCCTCCCCGGAGCGTTCCGCGCGGCCAGTGCGGCCGATGCGGTGGGTGTAAGCCTCGGAGGTGTCGGGGAAATCGTAGTTGATGACGTGCGAAACGCGCGCCACGTCGATGCCCCGGGCAGCGATGTCGGTCGCCACGAGCACGTGGTAACGGCCCTTCTTGAAGCCGTCGAGAGCTTCTTGACGGCGGCGCTGTGAGAGGTTGCCCTGCAGCTCGGCCACGAAGTGGTTGGCCTTATCGAGCGTCGCGGCAAGGCGCTTCGCGCGGTGCTTCGTGCGGGTGAACACGAGGACCGAGCGGAGGTCCTTCTCTTTGAGGAGGTTCAGGAGCAGATCGGTCTTGTTGATCTCATCTACGGGGATGAGCGCGTGCTCGATCGTCTCGGCCGGAGCCACACGGTTGATGGCGACCTTGAGCGGGTCGGTGAGCAGCTCGTCCGCGAGGTAAGAAACCTCGGATGGCATGGTCGCGGAGAAGAGGAGGCGCTGGGCCTCGACCGGAACGGCCTTGAGGATCTGCCGGACGGGGGGCAGGAAGCCCATGTCGAACATGTGGTCGGCCTCGTCGAGCACGAGCGCTTCGACCTGGGTCAAGTCGGCGTTGCCGCGTTGCATGTGGTCGAGGAGTCGACCAGGGCAGGCGACGATGATGTCGGCGCGACCGCGCAAGGCTTCGATCTGAGGCTGGAAGCCAACGCCGCCATAGACGGTGGCGCTGCGCAGCCCGGTTGCCTGACCGAGGGTGCGGAACTCGTCGTTGATCTGCTCGGCAAGCTCGCGCGTTGGCGCGACTACGAGGGCGCGCACTTTGCGGCGCATGCCGCGGCCGCCGTGGCGTTGACCTTCGGGGCCGGCGCCGAGTAGTAGGCGGTGAAGGATTGGCAGCACGAAAGCGGCGGTCTTGCCGGTACCGGTCTGCGCCAGGCCAAGCACGTGGCGGCCGCTCATCGCGGCTGGGACGGTCTGCTCCTGGATGGGCGTGGGTTTCGTGTAGCCTGCGGCACGCACGCCGATGGCTACTCGCGGGTCCAACTCGAACCCGTCGAACGAGATCTCATTTTGCATTCTGTGGGGTATTCCTTCCTGGCCAACCACGAGCCAGGAACCCCCCAGGGCCAGCGGATAGCGGGGGTAACTATACGACATCGATCGCGCTCCGTAGTGATTTGGCGGACAAGCCGCCACCACCGGCTCGAAAAACGCGGCTTCAGGCAGGTCGAGTGTGCCGTTCCCCAGGGAACTCGGGCACGTCGGCGCGGCCCGCTTCTGGCATGGCGATGTCGCGCAATATGCCCGCGATCACCTGAATGGTGCGTGCCTGGTGGTTCTCGCCGTCGAACATGGCGTCGTGGTCGAGGTAACCGCCTGCGCCGTTGTGGGTCATGGGGCCCATCGGCACCTCGACGAGGCGGCCCGTGCGCTTCAGGCGGTTCCAGTACGAGTTGCGCATGATGGCCCAGCGGCCAGGGAAGAGCGCGTGCCCAAGGCCTGGAAAGGGGTCGGAGGAGCCCACCAGGTGGTAAACGCGGTCGAGGACGTTGAGTCCTGCCTCGCTTGCCATGACGCCTGCCAAGGAGACCATGGCCATCGGCGCGTCCAGTGCCCGCTTGAGGAATGGCGCGGCCGCGAGCCCGATCTGCACGCCGCCGCTGTACCCGACGATGGTGATCGGCACTCGGCTGCCTGGCTCGTAACCGGCTTGCAGCAACGAAGTCAGGATGATCTGCGCCTCACCGCGGCCGTAAACCCGCCCGTACCGCGGATCTGCCGCGACGAGCACCTGATACAAGTTGCGGATGTTGATGCTGAAGGCGAGTAGCGTGTGCCGCCCTTCGACCTTGAACTGGAACATGCGCCGCCAGAAGCGCCCCAAGAGAGGCTCCTCGAGGAGGCTAACGTTGCGCACCGAGTAGGGCATGAGGTCGCCGAGGATGACCGTGTCTGGCAGGGCCTCGGACAGTCCATCGAGCAGGCCCTGCACGTCGTCATAGTTGGGGGCGCCGACCTTGGCGATCCCGTCAAGATAGACGACGAACTGTCGCGGATGCTTGCCCTTGCCGATGGGCCGGTAAGGGCCGACGCTCTGCTCGTGCGGGTGCTCGAGTCCCTCCCCGTACCAGCCAGCCCACCAACCAAGCGCTTCTATTGGCGAGAGGAGGAGGGAGAGCAGCGCCGCGAAGACCAAGACGGCTATGAGCACGCCGATCACGTCTGGCCGCCACGCCGCCGCCTGGCGGGCTTGGGTGGTGCTAGGCCTTCGTCTGGGGCGTCATCGATGAGGTCGCGTAGTCCTCTGACGTCGGTCACGAGCTTCACCCCGGCAGCCTGCCTGCGGGCCACGCGCGCGAGTAACAACAACGGTCTACCTATCGTGCGCTGCAGGGTGATGAGCAGCAGCGCACCAACGGCGACTGCCAGGACGGCCTCCCAGGGTGCCAGCTCCAACCCTTCCGCCACGCTGAGGACGGTAGCGCCGATGCTCCAGATCCACAGGAGAACGGAAAGCGGTAGCCCGAGGTAGGGGAGGAAAACGAGGAAACCGAAGAGACGCGGCGCCTGTCCGAGCGCGACCATGCCGGCGATGAACGAGAACGGCGCCTCTGAAGCGAGGGCGTAGCGTGCCACGACGTAGACGCTCAAGGCGAAGAAGAGATACGTGAAAGCGAAGATGATGGCCGAGATGACGAGCGAGATGGCGAAACGCCGCGGAGACACGCGGTTGACGAAGAGCACCACGCTCTCGCCTATGGCCTCCGACAGCCCGGCCGCGAACAGCACCCCGAATGCCAAACTGATGGCAGCTCCGCCCAGGCGCAGCAACTCCGTGGTGCCCGGTTGGAAGAGGAGCGTGTCGCGGATTAGCGCTAAACCCGTGCCGAAGTCGAACATCATGAGAACGGTACCAGCAAGGCGCCTCCTTGAGCGGCGCACGGTGATGTGCTAGCATCTTACAGTTGTCGGCCCCGAGCGGGCCGCTATGCCACTAGCCTGAACGGCGGTCAAGGGCCGGGCCCGGGGCCGCGTGATAGGAAGAACGAGGAGCAACGTGTCACAAAACGCATCCGCGATGAAGCGTCACCGCCAGTCAGAACAGCGGCGCCTCGCCAACCGCGCACAGAAGAGCACCATCCGCACCTTCACCAAGAAGGCCGTCGCGGCTGCTGAAGCCGGCGATTTCGCGGCCGCCGCCAAGTACCAGAAGGTCGTCCAGGGCCTGGTTGACCGCGCCATCAAGTCGTCGTTGCTTCACGCCAACGCGGCCGCCCGCCGCAAGTCGCGCCTTGCCAAGCACATCAACGCGCTGCAGAACCCAAGCGCCTGATCGACTAGCTACCACCGATTGACTTGCAGGACAGCCGGCGGACTTCGGTCCGTCGGCTTTTCTTGCCCATGCGAGGGCGCGCCACCGCGCTGGTCGCTGCTATGCTCGCCCACGTGACGACCGCCAGTAGCGCCGAACCCGGCGCCTCAGCACCAGCATCACCACCCGCTCGCGGCGGGCCGCGCATCATCCTCGTGCGCACGAAGGAATCCGCCAACATTGGCTCGGTGGCGCGCGCGATGCTCAACTTCGGGCTCACTGAGCTGTGGCTCGTCGCGCCTCGCTGCCGCATCGACCACCGCAGTTACGACCTCGCAACGCACGCCGAAGAAGTCCTAGACGACGCGAAGGTCGTCGACAGCCTCAAGGAAGCCATCGGCGACGTAGGCATGGTGTTCGGGACCAGTGCACGGCCTCGCAAGGCGGACAACTACCCGATCGTTACGCCGAACGAAGCCGCGCGACGCTTGGTCCAAGGTACGGCGGTCGTGTTCGGGCCTGAAGACCACGGCCTAGCTAACGAGGAGTTGACGCTGTGCCAGGCGCAGATCGTCATTCCGACGCGCGACTTCTCCTCACTGAACTTGGCTCAGGCCGTACTGGTCGTTGCTTACGAGTACGCTCGCTCGCTTGGCGACTCCGCAGGGCCAGTCGAGCCCGTGCACAGTGACGACCCCCGACACTCCGCCGTCACCCGCGAGCAACTTGAGCAGTTCTACGCCCAGCTCGAGGCGACGATGCTCAAGATCGGCTACACGGACGAGCGGCGTGCGCCTGGCATGTTGCGGCTCTACCGCGGGCTACTCGACCGCGCCAACCCGACGGCACACGAAGTGGCCGCGTTACGTGGACTACTAAGCCAGGCGGCTTGGGCAGCCGACCAGCCGCCCGGTCACTTCCTGGCCGCTAGGGACGACTGACCTACAGCCCAGCAAGCGCCTTGGCGTGAGCTAGCACCTCATCGAACATGGCCTCGGTTAGCCTACCGGTGTTCGTGTTCTGAAAACTGACGTGGTACACGTCGACCAACGTCAAGGCGCCACTGGCAGCGGCGCCAGGCAGACCGCTCAAGTCGTGTACCGCGCCATGCGCGAACTTGTTGGCAGCCAACGTCGTTTGAAGGCCCCGTGAGCGCCACGCACCCACTGCGGCGTCGTGCCCGATCTTGCCCATCGCAAGTGCGACGCGTGCGTTCTTGACGCCGTCCAGGTCGTGATGAAGCCATCTCTGACATGCAGCCAACTCCCCGCGCAGCGGCTTATTGCCAGGCGGAACGCAGCGCAACGCGGCCGTGATCCACACGCCGCGTAGCTCCAGGCCATCGCCGCGGCTGACCGCCACTGGACTTGAAGCTAAACCGGCACGGTAAAGGGCGGGGTAGAGGAAGGCGCCGGAAGCGTCCCCCGTGAACATGCGACCGGTGCGGTTGCTACCGTGGGCGCCCGGCGCCAACCCGACCAGTAGCAGGCGCGCGTTCGGGTCGCCGAAGCCCGGTACTGGCGCGCCCCAGTACTCCTCGTTCACGTAGGCCTTGCGCTTCTCCCGGGCGACCCGCTGACGGTACTCGACCAGGCGCGGGCAGAGCTGGCATGTGGCTAGCGCAGGCGGGTACGGGTCGAACGCCGAGGCGCGGTGCGGCATGGCTGCAGCCTACCCGAGGGCGGCGGTTGCCCTCGCGGATGCCTTCTGCAGCCTACCTGCACCCAACCAGGTATCCACGAAAGAACGAGAAGCGGCGCTTCCGTGGAAGCGCCGTCCTCAACGTACTTTATTTGGTGCGCCCGAGAAGATTCGAACTCCTGACCTTCTGATCCGTAGTCAGACGCTCTATCCAACTGAGCTACGGGCGCATGTTGTCACGACCTTACGGTCGATGGCGGAGAGGGAGGGATTTGAACCCTCGATGGAGGTTTTGCCCCCATACTCCCTTAGCAGGGGAGCGCCTTCAGCCGCTCGGCCACCTCTCCACGATTGCCTAACCTTACCTTGGCGGAGGGTGAGGGATTCGAACCCCCGGACAGGTTGCCCCGTCTGCGGTTTTCAAGACCGCCGCCTTCAACCGCTCGGCCAACCCTCCGGTCAACCTGCTACCAGCTTGAAGCTTGCGGCAGCTCCCTGTCAGCCCGTCCGAACCTACCACCACTCTCCCGTGAGTGTTGCGCAGGACCGTCCGTACGGTCAGCGTCGGCAAGTATACGCAGGGCCTCTCGGCGCTGTCAACGAACGTAGGTGTCATGGCTTAGGGGTTCTCTGCGGAGGCTCACTGGCTCGGCGCGTGGCCACCTAACTCTCAGCCGTAATAGCGTGGCGCCCAGCTCAGAGCCGGGCGCCACGCTTGATCGTCAGACTAGCTTGGCCTTAGCGCCGGTCACATCGCCGAGCCTGGCGCGCCGCCGCCTGGATCGGTTTCGGCTATGCCTACGCCGCTACCTTGGGGCGTTACGAGGTACCAGTTGCCGCCTACGCCCTGGCCGCCTGTCGCGCCGGCTGCCGTGTCTGCTGCGTAGTAGTAGAGGGGCCAACCGTTATAAGTGAGCTGGTAGCTGCCGTCTTCGCGCTTTGCCACGCCGAGGAGCTTGGCGTCCATCGGCGCCTCCACCTGAGGCAGGCTGTTCTCATCCGCAACTAGGACGGGTGGCCAGTTGATGATGCATTGGGCATCGCAGTTGCTCACGTTGGTGGTGTCGTTCAAGAACAGGTAGAGCGATCGACCAGAGGCGTCGGTGACGTGTGCGCCGAGGTCCGCTGCCGTTGCTACTTTTAGCTCGGTCGTGGCGGGGGCTGCTTGCGCCAGAACGAAGACGCCCACCAACAACCCGAGGAGGGCGATCCCTCCCGCTAATCGACGTGGCCTGCGACCTTGTTTCGCTTGTTTCGCACTCATCAGGAACTCCCTTTCGCGTGCTTCACCTTGCCGCTAGCCCAACACTGTTCGTCCGCCACGGGAGCCATCGGCGTAGTTCGCAGCCGGGCACTGCTCGGACTCAACACGCTCCTTCCGGGTGGCGCGATGAACCACGCGCCTTAGCGCAGGTAGGCTCGGGCGCTCACCGCTTCCGCAAGGATGCAGCACCAGCGTGAGCGCGCGGATAGACCTGGATGAACTACCAACAGCCGCGCGTGCCACAGTGTTGAGTGCTGTCAGGGGGTAACCTGGCCTAGTCAGGCATACTGTAGGCTCTACCTCGCTGTTATGGCCTGGCAGAAGGGCGGTACCTCGTGAAGGCACTACTGGTGATAAGCAATGGCAGAGGCATTATCGCGGAAGGCGACGACATGAATGCGTTGCACGCTGCCTACGACGCCTCAGTGACTAGTCACAAGGACGACCCTCATACTTCTGAGCCAAGGCACGAGCGGCCGGCGTTCGCGGACCTCAAAGGCTGCCATGAGGAAGGCGCAACTGGTCACGCCTGCATCCTCAAGACCCAGGAACTACCGCATGCAGCGCAGGAGTACTACCGCGCTGGCTTCGTGGATTAGCTCAGATCCCGGCAGCCGCTTCGACTGCCAGCGTGACCGTTTGGGCTAGACGCTCGACCATCTCTGCGTCGGCGCCTTCCACCATGACGCGTACGAGTGGCTCCGTGCCGCTCGGGCGCAGCAACACGCGCCCCGAGTCCTTGAGCTCGGCCCCCGCTGCGTGCACGGCTGCCACCACGCTTGGGTGCGCGGCCACCTCATCGCGCGCGCCCGGCGCGACCCGAACGTTCTTGAGCACCTGCGGGTAGACGGGGATGTCATCCATCCACGCCTCCAGGCTGCGGCCGGACTTGCGCACGGCGGCCAGCGTTAGCAGGGCCGTGAGCATGCCGTCGCCGGTTGGTGCCTTGTCGAGGAACAGGAGATGGCCGGACTGCTCCCCGCCGAGCGTGAGACCCAAGCGCTTGAGTTCCTCGAACACGTAACGGTCACCGACCTTGGCGCGGTGCATCGTCGTGCCGTGAGCCCTCAAGTAGTTCTCTGCACCCAAGTTGCTCATCAAAGTCGCCACTAACGCGGTCTCGCCGCGCGACAGCGCAGTGATGGCAAGCATGTGATCGCCCGTCACCACGCGACCTTTCGCGTCGATGAGTAGCGCGCGGTCAGCGTCGCCATCGAAAGTAACGCCAACTTCGAACCCGCCCTCGATCACGTGCTTTGCCAGCGTTTCGGGGTGAGTCGAGCCGCAGTCAACGTTGATGTTCAGGCCGGTGGGTTCCGCGTTGAGGACCTCGAGCCGCGCGCCCAGCTTGGCGAACAGTTGAGGCGCGATGAGGTGACTGGCGCCGTTGGCGCAATCGATGACTACGCGCATGCCGTCGAGGTAAGGGGCGTTGTCCAAAAGGTGCTTGACGTAGCCGTTCAGAATGCTGGCGTCAGCGCCGTTGCCGCTAGCGTGGCTGTCCCATGGCCTGGCCATCGTCACGCTTCCGATGCGCGCGCCCGTGATGTCCTCGAGTTCGTCGCCGCCGGGCTCACCCAGGCGCTCCACTAGCGCCTCGATCTCGGCCTCCACCTCGTCAGACAACTTCTCACCGTTGCGATCGAAGAGCTTGAGGCCGTTATCTGCGAACGGGTTGTGACTCGCCGAGACGACGAGGCCGGCGTCCGCGCCCATGGCACGCGTTAGGAACGAAACACCTGGCGTTGGGATCACGCCAAGCCACGTCACGTGCGCCCCGCGTGCGGTGAGGCCGGCCGCGGCTGCGTGCGCGAGCATCACGCCGGAACGCCGCGTGTCCATACCGATCAGCACGTGGGGCTGGCCTCCGCCAGTGGGGTGAACCGTCTCGGCCACCGCCATGCCTAGCCGTAGCGCGAACGTCGCCGTCATCGGGTGCATGCCCGCCACGCCACGAACGCCATCAGTGCCGAAGTAACGCCTAATCGCCATGCGCGCCATGATAACCGGGCGCTCGACAGTCTCAGTCGTTGGTCACTTCGCGTCCTGCCAGTTGCGGCCAAGGCCGACCGCGGCCTCGAGCGGCACCTTCAACTCGACGACCTGCGCCATGATCCGGTGCACGAGAGGCGCCGCTTCGTCAGAGCGCGACTCCGGCACTTCCGCCACGATCTCGTCGTGCACTTGCAGGAGCAGGCGTCCACCAACCCCGGCAAGCGCCGGCGCCAGTTCCAGCATGGCTAGTTTCATGACGTCCGCCGCGCTGCCCTGGATGGGCATGTTGTAAGCCACGCGCTCGGCGGCCTCGCGCACGCTGCGGTTCGGGCTGAGCAGGTCTGGCACCGCGCGGCGCCGCCCCATGATCGTTTCGACGTACCCGGACTCCCGAGCAGCCGCGAGCGTGTCGTCGATGTAGGCGCGCACGCGCGGGTAGCGCAGGAAGTAGGTCTTGATGAAAGCGTCGGCGCGCTCGTAGCTGATCTCCAGCTCGCGGCTCAGGCGTTGAGCCGACATGCCGTACAGCACGCCGAAGTTGATGACCTTCGCGATGCGCCGCATGTCTGAGGTGACGGCGGAGGGCTCAACGCCATACACGCTGGCGGCCGTGCTGCGGTGGATGTCCTCGCCCGCCTTGAACGCCTTGATGAGGGCGGGTTCGTCCGCGATGTGCGCCAGCAACCTCAACTCGATCTGCGAGTAGTCTGCCACCAGGAGCAGCTGCCCCGGGGCGGCGATGAAAGCGCGCCTCACCTCACGGCCGCGTTCCGTGCGCACCGGCACGTTCTGTAAGTTCGGGTTCACGCTTGAGAGTCGCCCGGTAGCCACGACCGCCTGCTCGAAAGTCGTGTGAACCCGGCCGCCGGCATCCGCCAATGCGGGCAGCGGGTCTAGATAAGTGCCCTTGAGCTTGGCGATCTCGCGGTGCTCGAGCACCAAGTCGACCGCCTCATGCTGGCCGCGCAGCGGCTCGATGGCGCTGACCGACGTGCTCTGCTTGCCCGTTGCGGTTCGCTGCCCGGCGCGTAGCCCGAGTTTCTCGAAGAGGAGCCAAGCGACTTGATCGCGCGAGGCGACGTTGAACTCAGGGGTGCCGGCGATGTCCACCAAGCGGCTTTCGAGCGCTGCCATCTCGAGGCCAGCCTCGTCAGATAGTTGCCGCAACAAGCCGACATCGAGCTGCACTCCAGCCACCTCCATGTCGGCAAGTACGGCCTGGAGGGGGCGTTCGATGCGTTCGTACACCTCGAGTTGCGAGCCGCTCAACCTGGAACTCATGAGGCGCAACAGTTCGGCCCCAACGACGGCGTGGTCGCGGGCGGTCTCTCCCCACTCGCCCGCGCCAAGACGCCGGGCCAAAGCTTCCGGCGAGGCGCCGACGGAATCGAGCAAGTAGGCCATGAGGAGCGGGTCGTCGCCGGGCACGGCGCCGACGGCACCGTTCATGCGGGCGGCGACGACCAGCGCCTTGGCGTCGGGCGCGTTGACTGTGCCGCCGAGGTACTTGGCAGCGTGGTGGCTGGCGCCGAGCGGGGGTGAGGAGGCAACCACGCCAGGGCTAGCCCCGCCGTCGCCACCTTGACCAACGGCGAGCGCCAGCTCGACGACGAGGGCCGCGGTCGGCCGCACATCGCTGAGGCGGTACCCGTACGACCACGTGCCACCGGCGGCGGCCTTGGCCTGCACCTCGTCCCACTCCGCGTCGACGAAGGTCACCCGCTCCACCAGGCCCAGTTCGTGGAGCAGGCTGCCGAACTCGAGTTCGCGCAGGGCGGCCGTCAGCTCCTCGCGTTGCACTTCGCGCTCGCCCGCCGGCGTTGGCACGAGCTCAACGGGCGCGTCAGTGACGATGCGCGACAGCTCATGTGAGAGTTCGAGTTCGGCGCGCGACTCGCGGATGGCGGCCGCCTGCGACGGACTAGGTAGTCCGTCGAGGTCGGCGAGCACGGCCTCGAGGCTGCCATAACGCTCGAGCAGCCCGCGAGCGGCAACGGGCCCGATGCCCTTTACACCTGGGATGTTGTCTGACGAGTCGCCAGTCAGGGAGCGGTAATCGACCCACTGTGCTGGCGTCACGCCGTACTTCGCCTTGACGGCGGCCGGGTCCATGCGCTGCTTGCCGTCCGGGCTTACGACCGTCACGCGCTCACTGACTAGCTGCAGTGCGTCCCGGTCGCTTGTCACGATCTCCACGTCCCAGCCGTCCGCGCTCTCGCGCGTGGCCAGTGAGCCGATCAGGTCATCCGCTTCGAGGCCAGGCTGCTCGACGCGCGTCACCCCCAGCAGGTCGACGATGCCCTTGATGGCGTTCAGTTGCAGCGGGAAGTCTTCAGGGGTCGGCGCGCGTTGGGCTTTGTACTCCTCGAAGCGCTCTTTGCGGAACGTCCTGGCCGGGGCGTCGAACGCGATGACCAGACTGTCGTCCGGCGCCAAGCCGTTGAGGAGTTCGAGAAGCGCCCGCACGAAACCGTAGATGGCGTTGGTCGGCATGCCGCTCGTGGTCGACAGTTGCCGGATGGCGAAGTACGCGCGGTATGCCAGGCCGTGACCGTCGACCAGCACGAGCCGCCGGCCGCGCTTTACCGCAGGCGTCGGCTCGGGCACCGCGCCGAACAGGTCGGCTTGGTGGTTGGTTGGCGGCTGCTTCGCCACGTCACACGTTCCAACCGCCGGCGACTTCCAGGGTCGTGCCGGTCACGTAATCGGCGGCTGGGCTAATGAAGTACCTCACGGCGCCGACGATCTCGTCGAGGCGCCCGACGCGGCCCATGGGCAACTCCTGCAGCGGGGACGAGATGCTGTTCTCGATGACGCCGGGGCTGACGACGTTGACCGTCACCCCGGAACTGGCCTCGGTGAGTGCGAGCGCCTTCGAGTAGAGGATGACGCCCGTTTTCGCGATGCCGTACGCCACGATGCCAGGCCGCGCCTTCACTAGTTCGGCCCCGGCGTACCCGATGTTCACGATGCGCCCGCCGCGCGGCGCCAGGCGCAGGTAGGGCACGGCGCGCTGGCAGGTATAGAACGTCGAGTTGAGGCTGCTGTTGAGCATGGCGTGCCACACTTCGCTCGAGAGGTCGGCAAGTGGCCCGTGGTGGTAATCACCAACGTTGTTGACCAGCACGTCGAGGCGCCCGAAAAGGGAGTAGGCGGCGTCGACCAGGCCGCGCGCCTGCGCCTCGACGGTGACGTCGGCAGCAACGGCAACCGCGTGCGCGCCGAGACCCGTTGCCGTCTCGACAACGGCCTCCGCCTCCGACTGGCTGCGGCGGTAGTGCACCATCACGTCGTAACCGTCGGCCGCCAACGCGAGGAGTATGGCCTTCCCTATGCCCTTGGCCGAGCCCGTCACCAGCGCGGCTGGCCGCTGGCCGAACGGCCCGGTGGTAGTCGGTGCGCTCATGCTGGCACCGCCGTTGACCGGTACCGCAGCACGCGGACGGCCTGAACGAGCAACAGGTAGGGCAGTTGGGCCCAAGCGATCATGACGTAAGCGTAAGGCATGCCCAGCGCGAGGGCCACGCCCAGTAGCAGGTACTGGCTGCTTAACCCAAGGTTGACCAGTGCGCCGGTCGAGAACAGGTCGTCCCAGCGCTGGAGCTCGGCGGCACTTGCCGCGCTCGAAGGCTTGCCGGCGGCGGCGCGGAAGAGCCAAGCGTCGAGGGCGGCGTAGGCACGGTCTTGCGGTGCCAAGATCAGGCGGTAGGCGCCGCGCACGAGGGCGAGCGCCCACGGCCACGCGCCTGGCGGTGCGACCGATGGTGCGAGTGAACCGCGAGCCAGCTTGTAGCGCCGCTCCGCGTTGAAGTCGGCGGTTAGTACCAGGGTGACGATGACGAAGGCAACCACGGCGCCGCTCACCTGCCCGTGCCTCGCCAAGGCCGCGAACAGTGCGATGTTCACGAGTAGGTCGCAGACGGTATCGAAGTAGCGGCCGAACTCGCTGATGCGCTGCGTTGCGCGCGCAAGGCCGCCGTCAGCGTTGTCAAGCACCGTCTTCACTTGCAGCAGTACCGCCGCGACGATCCAAGCGGTCGGCTGCCAGGTGGCCACTAACGCAGCCGCCACGAAGCCGATGACGGTGTGCACGGCAACGACGTGCCACGGCTCAACGCGCGTCCTCGCCAGAAGCGCAACCGTGGCGTTCGCGAGGGGCTGCACGACTAGCATCACTACCTCACGGCGTGGGCGCGGCTTGGCTGCTGGCGGCATGCAACTAGGCTAGCAGGCGCGGCCAGGCGGTTATCATCTGCCATCTGCAGTCGTGCGCACCGCAATGCCTGGACGGGAGGCCTCCTAAGATGGACGTCAACTTCAAGCTTGTCACCTCGAACAGCGTCGAGCACTTCGAACGCCGCCTCAACGAGTTCGTCGCTGGGCTGGACCGCAATGATGTCGTCGTGGACGTCAAGTTCTCCACAGCTACTTATGGCGAGGGCGTCGAGTTCAGCGCCCTAGTGCAGTACCAGACGACTTCTGAGTGGCACGAGTAAGGGTGAAGGGGGCCGGGCCTGCTGGGCGCAGCGCGGTCCCGATGCGTGAGGGTCGGGAACTTCATAAATCTCGCGCTTGGCGCGCTGGTAGACTTCGCTCGTGACGGCAACACTGGTGCTAGTCGTCGATGACGAACCAGCCATGCTCAAGGTCAGTGAACTGACGTTGATTTCGGCGGGTTACGCGGTCATAGCGTTCGACGACCCGCGCGAAGCGCTCGCCGAGTTGCGGGACGGCCTCAGGCCCGACGTCGTCGTGTCCGACATCTCCATGCCGCCGATGGACGGTTTCGAGTTCTACGGCAACGTGCGGCAGATACCGGAGCTGCGCAGCGTTCCCTTCCTCTTCCTCACGGCCCTCGAGGACCGCGCTTCCATGCGCAAAGGCATGACCCTGGGCGCGGACGACTACCTAACGAAGCCGGTGCAGAAAGACGAACTCCTGGAGGCAGTCAAGGTGAGGTTGTGGCGCCTGGCCGAGCTGCGCCGCCCACTGACTGGCGTCGTCGCGGCACACGGCTTCGGGCACCCGATGGTGCTGCGTGAGGGCGAACGCCTCGACTGGGACTCCCTCAAGGCGCTCGAACTGCTCTTCTACCTCCTCGAGCACCGTTCAGGCGTCACGACCTTCGAGGTCGCCGAGGCGCTGTGGCCGGGCAAGACGGAGTCGAAGGCGTCCAGCAGCTTTCACACCACGCTTTACCGCCTGCGCAAGGTCATGGGCGGCGAGCTAGTCGAGAGCGCGAACCGCCGTTACTACCTGCACGACAAGTTCCAGATCGACTACGACGTCGACTCGTACCGCAAGCTGGCGCGCAAGGCGCGCGAGAACGGCGAGCTGCGCGACTACATGGCGGCCATCCGCCTCTATTCCGGGCACTTCCTCGCCGGGTTCGACTCGACGTGGGTAGACAACATCCGCCTCAACCTGCAGGCCTCGCACCTCTCACTGCTCGAGATGGCCGCCGCGGCCGCCGTCGCTGACGGCGACCTCCCGCAGGCGACCATGTTCTACCAGTTGATGACAGAGCACGAACCTTACAGCGAGACCGCGTGGGAGGGCCTTGCGGACACGTGGGAGGCGCGCGGCGAACGCGGTCGTGCAGCCGAGGCGCGGGAACGGTTCGAGAGATTCATGGATGAAGGCTGAGCCAGCACCGGTCTGGTCGCGGTAAGCTGCCTCGCCGGTCGGCGTAGGCCACTAGCGAAGGAGTGTTCATGTACAGCATCGACCTCACCGGTAAAACCGGCCTCGTCATGGGAGTAGCCAACCAGCGGTCTTTGGCGTGGGCCATCGCCCAGCCGCTCGCTCAGGCAGGCGCTCGCCTCGCGTTCAGCTACCAAGCTGAGCGGCTGAGGCCAGCTCTCGACAAGCTCACCGAGGACCTGAAAGACCCGCTGCTCCTCGAGTGCGACGTGGGTGACGACGCCGCACTCGACCGCATGTTCGCTGCGGTCGGCGAGGAGTTCGGCAAGCTCGACTACCTGGTGCACGCCCTCGCGTTCGCCCCCGCCAACACGTTCTCCAACCCGTTCGTCGAGACCTCGCGCCAGGACTGGCAGACCGCCATGGACGTCAGCGCCTACTCGCTCGTCGCCTCGACGAAGCGCGCCGCCGAACTGATGGGCCCCGGCGGCAGCGTCGTGACCTTGAGTTACTTGGCGGCCGAGCGCGTCGTGCCGCACTACAACATGATGGGCGTGGCGAAGGCGGCGCTAGAGGCTAGCGTCCGTTACCTCGGTTACGACCTAGGGCCGCGCGGCATCCGCGTGAACGCCATCAGCGCTGGCGCGGTGCGCACCATCGCGGCGCGCTCCATCGCAGGCTTCGGCGACCTCTACACGCAGGCAGGCGAGATGTCGATGCTCAAGCGCAACATCACGCACGAGGAAGTCGGCGGCCTCGGCCTGTCGCTCCTCGTCGAGCAGCTAGGCGGCGGCATCACGGGCGAGACGGTTTACGTTGACGCCGGTTTTCACGCCATCGGGTTGTTCGTGCCACCTAACCTGCAAGACCAGTACTGAAGCGCGAACCTTCCAAGACGGCCCCGGGAGTTGTGAACTACCTCCGGGGCCGGGCTATACTCGCGCCCATGACGTTCCTCCACCGTTGGACAGGGGCCCTTGGCCGATGGCGGCGCTGCTAACGCGCTCCTACAGCCCGCTGCGCCGCAAGTGCGCGGCCGCACGTTATTGACCCCCTAAGTCCACGAACGGAGACCCCCGCATGCAGCACGCCACCCGTACTGGCTCCACGCCTAGTTCGCCGCTTCGCCCTACTCGCCCAGTGTTCCGCGAGGTCCTGGCGGACCTCGAGACGCCGCTAACCGTTTACCTCAAGCTCGCCGGTCACCCTTCCTTCCTCCTCGAGAGCGTCGAGCAGGGTGAGCGGGTGGCGCGTTACTCGTTCATCGGCACGGGCCAGCGCATGCGCTTGGAAGCGCGGGGCTCCATGGTCACCCTCTCTAGACCGAGCGGCACGACCACTTTCGAGTCAAACGACCCGCTGCGCGTCCTGTGGGACGAGGTCGTGCGCGAAACGGAACCGGCTTCCGGCCTGCCTGCGTTCTGGTCAGGTGCGGTCGGGTACGCGGCGTACGACATCGTGCGCCAGTACGAGCGCCTCCCTGACAACAACCCGGACACTATCGGGGCGCCGGACCTGTTGTTCGTCGAACCCGAACTCGTCGTCGTGTTCGATCACCTCAAACGCCGGCTGTTCATCACCGCAGCCGCGGTAGTCGGCGATGCAGCGGACACCGCCCGCGCGCAGTCCCTGGTTGACGCGGCATACGACCGCCTGCGTGGGCCGCTGCCCGGGGTGCCAGGGGACCGCGCCGGGCGCCTGACCGAGTTCGAGGCCAGTGTCAGCCGCGAGGAGTACATGGCGGCCGTTGCGCGCGCCGTCGAGTACGTGCATGCGGGCGACGTGTTCCAGGTTGTCCCAAGCCTGCGCCTCTCGGCTGAGCTTGGCGCCCACCCGTTCGCCATCTACCGCGCACTGCGCACTGTCAACCCAAGCCCGTACCTCGGTTACCTGGACCTGGGAGGCGTGACCCTCGTCGCTAGCAGCCCTGAGAGCCTCGTCCGGTCCGACGGGTCGCGGGTCGAGACCCTACCGATCGCCGGCACGAGGCCGCGCAGCGCCGACGCGCAAGAAGACGACCGACTCGCAGAGGAACTCCTGACAGACGAGAAGGAGCGCGCTGAGCACGTCATGCTCGTCGACCTCGGCCGCAACGACCTTGGGCGCGTGAGCGCGGCCGGCAGCGTCAAGGTGACCGACCTCATGCGCGTGGAGCGCTACAGCCACGTCATGCACATCGTCTCGCAGGTGGAGGGCGTCCTGCAGGCTGGGCGCACGCCGCTAGACGCCCTCTCTGCCACGCTGCCGATGGGCACGGCCTCAGGCGCCCCTAAAGTGCGCGCCATGGAGATCATCGACGAGCTCGAGACCGTTCGCCGTGGCCCCTACGCCGGCGCGTTCGGCTACCTAGCAGCTAGCGGCGCCATGGACATGGCCCTCACCCTCAGGACGATCGTCGTCAAGGACGGCCGCCTTCACCTGCAAGCGGGCGCGGGCGTGGTCGCCGACTCCGACCCAGCGACGGAGTGGCAGGAGTGCATGAACAAGCTCGCCGCATTGAGGCGCGCGGTGGAGATGGCAACGGCGGGGCTCGCCTGATGCCGGCGCCACTCAAGCTGTTGGTGGTGGACAACTACGACTCGTTCACCTACAACCTCGTTCAGTACGCGCTCGAACTAGGTGCGGAGGTCGTGGTGTGGCGCAACGACGCCTTCGACCTGGAAGCCGTCGCGGAACTAGCTCCTGACGCGCTCTTGATCTCTCCAGGACCGTGTACGCCGGCGGAAGCCGGCATGTCGCTCGAGCTCGTGCGCAACCTAGGCTCCAGCTACCCGATGTTGGGCGTGTGCCTAGGCCACCAAGTGATAGGCGAGGCGTACGGCGGGCGCGTGGTGCGCGCCAAGCACCTCGTCCACGGCAAGACGGCGGTGATAGCCAACGACGGCACCGGCGTGTTCGCCGGCCTGCCAGATCACGTCACTGCCACGCGCTACCATTCGCTGGTGGTCGAGGACCTGCCGGACGCGTTGGTCGCCAACGCCTGGACGACCGAGGCCGACACGGGGGAGAAAGTCGTCATGGGCATGCGCCACCGTGATTACCCCGTGTGGGGCGTGCAGTTCCACCCAGAGAGCATCCTCACGGAGCACGGTCACGACATGCTAGCCAACTTCCTGCGCTTCGTAACTGAGCGCAAGGCGGAGGCAAGCGGAGAGTGACGAGCGCAGTACCAGAGATCTCGGTAATAGTGCCAACGCACAACCGCCGCACGCTCCTAGAACGTAAACTCCGGGCCCTCGAGGGTGAGGAGGTCGCCTTCGAGGTGGTGGTGGTCGCCGACGCGTGCAGCGACGATACCGAACGCTTTCTCGCGCGCTTCCAGCCGAGCTACCCGTTGTCGTGGGCGACCGCTCCAGGCAAGCACGCCGCTTACGCCCGCAACCAAGGCGCACGCATGGCGCGCGGTGACGTGGTGCTATTCAGCGACGACGACATGATCCCGAGGCCCGGATGGCTGGCCAAGAACCTCGCCCTGCACGAGCTACCCGGCCGCGTTGGGGTCAGCCGCCAAGTGTTGCCGCCTCACCTTGGGCACGGCGCGACTCTCAGCCGCACCGCGGGGTGGTGGCAGGCGCCAGGTGGATCGTTGAGCATGCGCGCTGACCTGTTCGCGGCAGTCGGCCGCTACGACGAGTCGTTCTCTGGCTACGGCGGCGAGGACGCCGACCTCGGCTACCGCCTCAAGCAGGCGGGTGCGGACTTCAGGTTCTTGCCTGACGCGGTCGTCGAGCACTGGGACGAGCACTTCGACGCCGACTTGGAGGCCAAGGCGCGCTCGGCCGGAGCGGCTCACGTGCGGGTGTGGCGCAAGCACGCCACCCCGGAAGTGGCCTGGGCGCTGGGTGTTCACCCGCTGATGCTTGGGGCGAAGCGGGCGCTGCTTGCGTTGCCACTTGGACTCCTGTTGGGCCGTGAACGATACCGCTACGAAGTCGCCTACGCCCAAGGCGCACGCGACGCCATCAACGGAAGGTGACCTAAAGCGATGAGCGAACTAGCGATAGGCAAGCTGCTCAACCAGATCTTCGAGGGTGAGACCCTAAGCCGCGTCGAGGCGCGCAGCGTGCTCGGCAGGCTCATGGATGGGCAGCTCTCGCAAGTGCAAGCCGCCGCGCTCCTGGCCGCCTTGCGCATGCGCGGCGAGACGGTCGATGAGATAACGGGCTTCGCGGAGGCCATGCGCCAACGTGCCATCAAGGTGCCCGTGCGTCACGCGGGACCCTTGGTCGACACGTGCGGCACCGGCGGCACGGGCGTCGACACGATCAACATCAGCACCACCGCCATGTTCGTGGCGGCGGCAGGCGGCGCCCGCCTCGCCAAGCACGGCAACGTCGGCGTTACGCGCAGGTCGGGCTCGGCCAACGTCCTGGAGGAGCTGGGCGTCGACCTGGAGGCGAGCCCCGAGCGTCTGGCGGAGGGGGTCGAGGTGACGGGCATGGCGTTCGTGTACGCCCGGCGCTTTCACCCGGCCATGGGCTTCGTAGCCCCGATCAGGGCAGACTTGCAGGCTCGCACCATCTTCAACAACCTGGGTCCACTTACGAACCCTGCAGGCGCCGACAGGCAGTTGATGGGCGTCTACGACCCGCGGCTAACTGAGACCCTCGCCGAGGTGCTGCGCGGCCTTGGCCTCACGCGCGCGCTCGTCGTGCACGGTGACGTCATCGACGACTTCACCGTCACCGGCCCAAGCAAGGTCACGGAGCTGGAGGCCGACGGCTCCCTGCACACTTACGTCGTTACTCCAGAGCAAGTCGGTTTGGAGCGCCACCACATAGGGGAGATCGCTGGCGGCGACCCCAAGACGAACGCCCGCCTGTTGCGGGCAGTGCTCGCCAACGAGGCGGGTCCAGCCATGCGTGACGTGACCTTGTTCAACGCAGGTGCGGCCCTCTACCTGGCAGACAGGGCAGACAGCCTCGCTGGCGGGGTCGAACTGGCGCGCTCGGTGCTCGAGAGCGGCGCGGCGGCCCGCAAGCTCGAGGAGTACCTGGCCTTCAATGCGCGCCCAGCGGCCTAGCCGCGCATGGGTACTCACTTGGCTTCCGCTTATACTCCGGGCGCTTGCGGCCGCTGCGAAGCCGGTGCCGCTGTCTCAACCCGTGGAGGAACGTAGATGATTGTCGAGCAGAACAAGGCCAACGTCGCTGACCGTTTCAGGGGCGGCGTGATCATGGACGTCGTGACTGCCGAGCAGGCGCGCATAGCGGAGGACGCGGGCGCCGTAGCGGTCATGGCCCTTGAGCGTGTGCCTGCCGACATCAGGGTGGAGGGCGGCGTCGCCCGCATGTCCGACCCGGGGCTGATCGAGAGCATCATCAACGCCGTGGCCGTCCCCGTCATGGCCAAGGTGCGCATAGGGCACTTCGTCGAGGCCCAGGTGCTGCTCGCCTTGGGTGTCGACTTCATCGACGAGTCGGAGGTCCTCACTCCGGCCGACGACGCGTACCACATCGACAAGCACGCCTTCAGGGTGCCGTTCGTGTGCGGGGCCACCAACATCGGCGAGGCGCTAAGGCGCATCGGTGAGGGCGCCGCCATGATCCGCACGAAAGGCGAGGCAGGCACGGGCAACGTCGTCGAGGCGGTTCGCCACGCCCGCGCGGTGTTGGGCGAGGTGCGCGCGCTGCGGAGCATGCCACGCGAAGAACTGATGACCTACGCCAAGAACCACGGCGCCCCGTTCGACTTGGTCGAGTACGTTCACGAGCACGGCAAGCTACCCGTCCCGAACTTCGCGGCAGGCGGCATCGCCACGCCAGCAGACGCGGCGCTCATGATGCAGCTCGGAGTTGACGGCGTGTTCGTCGGCTCAGGCATCTTCAAGGCCGCCGCGGGCGAGACGGACAAGTCAAAGCGTCACGCCGCCTGGTTGCGCCGAGCAGAGGCCATCGTTAAGGCCACCACGCACTTCGACGAGCCAGCCATCATCGCCGAGGTGAGCAAGAACTTGGGCGACGCCATGGTCGGCATCAACATCGACACCCTCGCCCCTTCCGACCTGCTGGCTAGACGCGGCTGGTGAAGTTCATCGCCGCGCGCAAGCAGCGCGCTGAGCGGCTGGCGTGGCGGCGTCGCGGGGCGGCCGCCTCAACTCATGAGGTATTGCTAGCATGGTCGGCGTGAAGCTCGTTCAAGGCCTGTTCTTGCTGCTACTGACCGGCGTGCTGTCGGTCGGTTCTCTGCTGGCATCATCGGGGCTCAAGTGGTCGCAGGAGCTACCTTCGCTCGAGAAACTAGACGCCCTTGAGTTCTCCGCCACCTCACAGGTGTACGCGCGCGACGGCGAAACCCGCATCGGCCTCATCGTCCCCGTCATGGGTGAGGGTCGCGAGTCGACTAACCGCATCCCCGTCAGCCTCGACGAGGTGTCACCTGCTGCCTTGCAGGCCATCGTCGCGTACGAGGACGACCAGTTCTACCGCCACTACGGCATGGACATCACGGCGTTCATGCGCGCCGTTTACGAGGAGTTCCTCGGCGACTCGTCGCGCGGCGGCTCGACCATCACGACACAGGTCATCAAGAACACCCTCCTCGAGGACATCCGGCTGGAGCGCTCGTTGGAGCGCAAGGTCAAGGAGATCATGCTGGCGCTCGAACTCGAGCGCCGCCTCACGAAACCCGAGATCTTGCAGCGTTACGTCAACATGGTGTTCTGGGGCGGCAACGTCTACGGTATCCGCTCAGCTGCCCAGACTTATTTCGGCAAGGACCCCATCGAGCTCAACTTGGCGGAGGGGCTTTACCTCGCCCGTCTGATCCCCGCGCCTAACGCGCGCCACGACGACTTCACCACCACGCGCCGCAGCATGCGCGAGGTGCTCGACAAGATGGTGCGGCAGGGGACGATCAGTTCCGAGATGGCCGATCGCGCCTGGCGTTACCCGCTCGAGCCGCTCGGTTGGGACGTGGTGTACGACGACAAGGGCAACATCGTCACCGCCGAACGGACCGGCGTCGAGGTCGTGGTGCAGTCGAGCATCAGCTCCGACCTCTCGCGCGCGGTTCTGATAGCGGTGCGCAACTGGTTGACGGAAACGTACGGCGAGAGCGTGGTCTTCGGTAGGGGCGGCTTGCGCGTCGTTACTACCATCGACGTGCAGGCGCAGGTGGCGGCCAACCAGGCCAGCCTCACCGCCGAGATTCCGCCGGGAGCGCAGATGGCCATCGTCGGCATAGACCCCGGCACGGGCGCGGTACTCGCCATGGTTGGGCAGAAGCTGAGTCCAGACGCGCCGGCTGGCGAGTTCAACCGCGCAACGCAAGCGCTGCGTCAGCCGGGCAGTTCCTTCAAGCCGATCGTGTTCGCCACCGCCATCGAACAGGGCGCCATGAACCAGGCAACCATCTTGGTCGACGAACCGACCGAGTTCTTGGCGCGCGGCCAGGCGCCATACGAGCCGAGGAACCACGACAAGCAGTTCGACGGCTACCAGACCATCAGGGCGTCTTTGAACCGCAGCCGTAACATCCCCGCCGTCAAGGCCCTCGAGGCGGCTAGTGCGGAGGCCGTGGCGGAGAAGTCGCGTGAACTCGGCTACGACGTCGCGCCTTACTACTCCCTGGCACTTGGCACGTTCGAGACGACGCCGCTGCAGCACACCGCAGCCATGGCCGCGTTCGCTAGCGGCGGAATCTACACTGAGCCTTACTTCATCGAGCGCGTAGAAGACGCTGACGGCAACCTGCTTTACCAGGCCGCGCCACGCACCGCGCGAGTCTGGAGCGAAGAGACCGCCTACATCATGCTCGACATGATGCACGGCAACGTCGTCGATAGAGAGCCGGCATACGGCCTCTCGAACCGCGCCGTCATCCCAGGGCGCTGGGTGGCCGGCAAGACCGGCACCACTAACGACGAGGTAGACATCTGGTTCGTTGGCATGACGCCAGGGATGGTTGCCTCCGTGTGGATCGGCAACGACAACTCGTCCAGCCTCCCAGGCAGCATGACGTTGTCTAGCGGCGGTAGCGATCAGGTGAACAGCTCGCGCCAGCCCATCTACATCTGGAACGACTTCGTCGAGGCGGCATTGCGGGGTAGGCCGGCAGCGCCGGAAGGCTTCCCCGTGCCTCCGGGCATAGCCTTCCATACCCTCGACCTCAAGACGGGCGCGGTCGATTCAGGTGGCGTACGCGCCGCCTTCCGCGACACCGACCAGCTCTCGAGCACGGGCGTTGGCGGGGCAGTGAAGATCAAGCTGCCGATAGACACGGCCACGGGCCTCCGCGCCAGCGTCGACACGCCGGTCGACCGCCTGCAGATCATCGAGGTGGATCCGGCTGACGTCGCGAAGTACTTGGGAGGCACTTGATGGTCAACACCCTGGAGAACGAGACGTTGACGGCGGTGGCTGGCATCGCGGTTGGGCACTTCACCGACCTCGCCGCGCGCACGGGCTGCACGGTCGTGCTCACCCCGGAAGGGTGCGTCGCTTCAGGTGTTGCCCTCGGGCCGGCGCCGGGCACGCGCGAGTACGTGCTGTTGCAGCCTGACAAGACCGTGCCTGGGGTAGACGCCGTCGTCCTCACGGGAGGCAGCGCCTTCGGCCTGGCCGCCGCCGACGGTGTCATGGGGTGGTTGGAGGAGCAGGGTCGCGGCTTCGACACCGGCGTGGCCCGCGTGCCGATCGTGCCTGCGGCCGTGCTGTTCGACCTGGCCGTGGGTTCCGCCACGGTGCGGCCCGATGCCGCCGCTGGCCGCGCCGCCGCCGCTGCCGCCACGAGCGCGCCGGTGGCGCAGGGCCGCGTCGGCGCAGGCACTGGCGCGACGGTCGGCAAACTGCGCGGGCCCGAGCTGGCTAGCGCCAGCGGCCTCGGCAGTCACGCCGTCAAGATCGGCGGGGCGGTCGTCGCCGCCATCGGCATCAGCAACGCGGTCGGCAACGTGGTTGACCCGAACACGGGCCGGGTCGTGGCAGGGTTGGCAGAAACTGTCGGCTTGGCAGCAGCCGAGGGGTTCGCGGCCATGCCAGGAACCAACACCACGTTGGTGCTGGTCGCAACCGACGCTCCGATCACTAAAGCGCAAGCTAACGCCTTGGCAACGAGTGCGCACATCGGCATCGCCCGCATCACGCGCCCGTCGCACACCGTTTTCGATGGCGACACCGCCTTCGTCGTCTCGACGGGCGCGGGCCCGGAAGTGCCGCTTGCGGCGCTATCGATCGCCGTGCAGGAAGTCGTTGCAGCCGCGCTCCTCAAGGGCGTGGCCGCCGGCGGCGCGGGCGACACAACAGACTAGGGAGTCAGAACAACGTGAGCAACCTTTACCACCTGTCCGCCGGCCAGGCCGCCCCTGAGCTGGTCGACGCCATCATCGAAGTGCCTGGCGGTTCGTCCAACAAGTACGAGTACGACCCCGAAGTCGGGGTCTTCCGCCTCGACCGCGTGCTCTACAGCCCCATGCACTACCCCGGCGAGTACGGCTTCATTCCGAGCACTTACGCCGACGACAACGACCCGCTCGACATCCTCGTGCTCATGAACCGGCCGACGTTCACGGGCGCCGTTCTGCGCGCGCGGCCGCTCGGCTACCTCGAGATGAGCGACGAGAAGGGCCGCGACCAGAAGATCCTGGCCGTCCCGGTCGACGACCCGCGCTACGACGGCAACCGCCACCTCGACTCGATCTCACGCCACCGCCTGCGCGAGATCGAGCACTTCTTCCGCATCTACAAGGAACTAGAGGGGAAGAAGACGGTGGTGGAGGACTGGCACGGCATGGACGACACCTACACGCTCATCCGTAACGCCATGGCCGCGTACCAGCGCAAGTTCGCTCAGCCGCCAGCAGGGGAGTGAAGGCTCCCCTTCACTGTCCGACGCGGTAGATGATCCCTGAGTTGTAGTCGGCGATGTAGAGCTCGGCGTCGGCGTCCTCACCGAAGGTGCTGACGTTGAAGCCCGTCTCGAACAGGGGCGTGATCTCCCAGCCGCTCTCCTCGCTGGTCGTCCACACCCGCCCCGACGTGAAGTCGGCGAACACGTAGCGCCCGACTAGCGCCTCGACCGCCTTGCCGCGGTAGACGTACCCGCCCGAGATCGACGTGCCCCACTGCGGTCCGTGTGGGTACTCGACCACGGGCAGGGTGAGGCCGTCCTCGTCGCACGTGGAGGCGTCGTAGCAGTGGGTGGCCTCCATCACCTTCCAGCCGTAGTTCTCACCGCCTGGGGAGCCTGCTGGTTGGTAGTTGACTTCCTCGTACGCGTTCTGCCCGACGTCCGCGATGTAGAGGTCGCCCGTCTCGTCGTCGAACGCGAAGCGCCACGGGTTACGTAGCCCGTATGCCCAGATCTCGGGCTTGGCGCCAGGCGTTGCCACGAACGGGTTGCTGTCAGGCACGGCGTAGCCCTCCGCCACGGAGACGTCAAGTCGCAGCAGCTTCGCTAGCAGCGTGCCGAGGTTCTGGCCGTTGCCCTGGGGGTCGCCGCCGCTGCCGCCGTCACCTAGACCAAGGTAGAGGTAACCATCGGGCCCGAAGGCCAGCTGGCCGCCGTTATGGTTCGCGTAAGGCTGGTCTTGCGTGAGGAGGACCTCCTCCGAACCGGCGTCGGCCCGATCCGGGTTGCCCGGTGTCACCGTGAAGCGCGAGAGCACGCTCTGGCCCTTGGCGCCCGTGTAGTACACGTAGAAGCGGCCACTGGCGCCGTAGTCGGGTGGGAACGCTAGGCCGAGCAGGCCGCGCTCCCCGCCGCTAGTTACGCGGTCGGCGATGTCGAGGAACGGTTCCTTGAGGAGCGCGCCGTCCTTGACGATGCGCACCGTGCCCCCTTGCTGCACCACGAACAAGCGGGCGTCGCCAGCGTTGGTGATGGCGACGGGCTGCTTGAGGCCATCGGCGACCGGCACGAGGCGCTGCGCCACGGCCGACTGCAGGAGGCTGACGAGCATTAGGGTCAAGACGAGCGCCGTTAGGGCGCGGGCCGCGGGCGTTAAGGCGCGCCGCCTGCCTACTGTGACTTCCGGTTCTCTCATGTGTCCAGGTTAGCGGCTTCGCACCATTAGGCTCGTGAGCGTTGGTACTGGACGGCGTTCACTCGCGCGGCTCGAGCGCCTCTGCTTCCGTGGCGTAACGCGGCAGCCACCGCTTCGTGATCTCCCGCAACTCCTCATCACTCAGCCTCACCCGGTCGTACATGCCTGCCGCAAGGCGTTGGCGTTGCGCCTCGAACAAGATGACGGCGGCCGCCACGCTGACGTTCAAAGACTGCACCATGCCGAGCATGGGGATGATCACGTGCTCGTCGGCCAGTGCAGCGGCCTCGCTACTCACGCCTGCCTTCTCGTTTCCTAGGAGGAGGGCGCACGGCTGCGTGTAGTCGACCGCGCGGTAGTCGACTGCCTGTTGTGAGAGGTGCGCGGCGTACACGCGCATGCCGCGCGCCTTCAGCGCGGCTACCGCGCTAGCTACGCCGTCGTGCACGACTAGTTCCACCCACTTGTCGGCGCTGGCGCTGGTGGCGCTGAAGGTGGCCACGCCGCCAGTCGGCCTCACCGCATGCACTGTGCCTATGCCTACGGCGTCGCAGCTTCGGATCACGGCCGAGAGGTTGTGCGGTTTGTGCACCTCCTCGGCCAGCACCGTCAGGTCGGGTTGGCGTTTGGAGAGGACGTCGGAAATGCGCTGCCTGCGCTGCAGGGTCATGGGGGAGAGGATAACCGCCAGCCGCCATGCGCAGGGTTAGCATTGACGGATGTCTACTGCAGCAGTCAGAGAGTACTTGAGGCGTTTCGGCAAGGCGGACGCCGTGATGGAGTTCACGGAGTCGAGCGCGACGGTCGCGCTCGCCGCCGAGAAGGTTGGGACTGAACCAGCGCGCATCGCCAAGACCCTCGCGTTCTACGACCCTGATGAGCCAAGGCGGGCCGTGCTCGTCGTGGCGGCGGGCGACGCTCGCCTACATAACGGCTCTTTCAAGCGCGAGATCGGCGGCAAGCCACGGATGTTGGCTGCCGCTGACGTCGAGGCGTTGACGGGCCACCCAGTTGGCGGCGTCTGCCCGTTCGCTAACCCGGCAGGCACGCGCGTTTACCTGGACGAGTCGTTGCGGCGCTTCGAGACCGTCTACCCGGCGGCGGGGACGGCAGCGTCTGCCGTGCCGATGACCCTCGCAGAGTTGGAGCTGGCTGCGGCCGCCGTTGGCTGGGTGACGGTCACGAACGGGTGGCAGCCGAAGGAAGGCTAGCGGCAGAGCGGCACGGCCGCGGCCGGGTTACCTCCCGATGCGGTAGATGCTGCCGGTCTTGTAGTCGGCCAAGTAGAGTTCGCCGTTGGCGTCCTCGCCGAAGGTCGTCACTTGCATGCTCGTGTTGCTGAAGAGCGGCGTGCGCTGCCACCCGCTAGCTGCCGCTGTGCGCCAGACGTTGCCAGATACGTAGTCGCTGAACACGTAGCTGCCAACGAGGCCAGGTACGGCCGTACCGCGGTAGACGTAACCGCCGGTTATCGACTTGCCGGTCGAGGCGCCGTGCGGGTAGGAGAGGACGGGTAGGGTCAACCCCGCTCCGTCGCAGGCGGGGGTCACGTAACAATTGGCGCCTTCCATGACGTTCCAGCCGTAGTTCTCGCCGCCTCCTGAGGCGGCTGGCTGCACGTCTAACTCCTCGAAGGCGGACTCTCCTACGTCGGCGATGTAGAGGTCGC
>ERZ778017.953-NODE-953-length-33492-cov-8.837456_pt1 | contig 33492 bp, 26 predicted proteins | sample MGYA00375747_ERZ778017 | MGnify/ENA primary metagenome ERZ778017 (study PRJEB29350, sample SAMN05509838) | bioreactor metagenome | biome: bioreactor; material: wastewater | place: South Africa: University of Cape Town | collected 2014-03-17 ...
CGCATCGCCTCGATGCTGGCCTGCCGGCGACCTGGGAAATCATCAGCGCGATGGCCTGGGCGCCGGAGCCAGGCGCGCCGATCCGCGAGGGCGGCGCCGACCTCGCGGCGGTGCCGGTCTCGCGCATCCCGATCCGGCGGCGCGGATGAGCCCGTCGCGACGCGCCCTGCTGGCAGTCGGACTGTCGCTGCTCTCGGCGCTGTTCTTCACCGCCACCTACGTGCTCAATCGCGCCGCGGCGCTTGAGGGCGGGCACTGGGCCTGGACCGCGGCGCTGCGCTATCTGTTCGTGCTGCCGCTGATGCTGCCGCTGATGCTGCCGCTGATGCCGTGGCAGGGCGGGGTGGCGCCGGTGTGGAAGGCCATCCGCGCCGCGCCCGGCGCGTGGCTGCTGTGGAGCGGGATCGGGTTCTTCCTGTTCTACGTGCTGCTCTGCCATGCCGCCGCCAGCGGTCCATCGTGGCTGGTCGCGGGCACTTTCCAGGTGACCGCGCTGGCCGGGATGCTGTGCGCGCCGCTGCTCTACGACGATGCGCGCGCGCGGATCCCGCGTGCCGGCTTCGCGGTGGCCGCGCTGATCGTGGCCGGCGTGCTGCTGATGCAGCGCGGCCATGCGCACGGCGCGCTGGATGCGCAGGCGTGGGTGGCGCTGGCCTGCGTGGCCGCCAGCGCGTTCGCCTATCCGCTGGGCAACCGCGGGCTGCTGCTGCACCTGGAGAAACGGGGTGTCGAACTCAATGCCACCCAACGGGTGTTCGGCCTGACCCTCGCCAGCCAGCCGGCATGGCTGGCGCTGTCGCTGTGGGCGTGGACGCAGGCGGGGCCGCCGCCCGCGGCGCAGGTGGGGCTGGCGTTCGGGGTGGCGCTGAGTGCCGGCGTGGTCGCCACCATCCTGTTTTTCCAAGCCACCGGCATGGTCCGAGACAACGGCACCGCACTGGGCGCGGTGGAGGCGATGCAGGCGGCGGAGGTGCTGTTCGCTGCGCTGCTGGGTGCATTGTTCCTGGGTGAGGCCTGGCCGCGCGGCCAGGCCCTGCTGGGTGCGCTGGTGGTGGTGGCGGGCATCGCCCTGTTCGCCTGGGTGGTGGCCCGCGAGGCCGCCCGCGATCATCGCGAGCTGCGTGCCCTGCGCAGCGATCGCGGGAGTTGACGCGGTCTCCACGCACGAGGGGTTAGGCTAGGGCGTTTCCCAACGGGTCTGCGCATGCCCCCCCAAGACATCCGGCAGCAAGCCGCCTGGATCGCCATCGTCCTGACCCTCGTGGTCACCCTGCTGCTGGATGCGATCACCCCGCTGGGTTACGCGGAATGGTGCATGTACTTCGTGGCCGTGGCGCTGGCGTTCTTCCAGGAGCGCCCGCGCGGGCCGCTGCTGGTGGCGGCCATCGCCACGGTGCTGCTGGCCTTCGGTAGCTGGCTGTCGCCGGACGGAATCGATCCGTTCATGGCCAACCTCAATCGCGCCATCGGCGCGGCCGGTTGCTGGGTCCTGGCCTGGGTGGTGCGCGATGCGCTGCTGGCGCGCGTGCAGGTGAACGAAGCGCTCTGGCTGGAGGAAAGCCTGGCCGAGCTGATGGTGGCGCTGCGCGGCACCCAGACGCCGGAGGCGCTGGCGCGCAATGCCCTGGCGGTCCTCGCCTCGCGCCTGGAGGCGCCGATTGGCGCGCTGTACCACAGCACCGACAGCGAACTGGTGCTGGTGGGGGGGCTGGCGGTGCCGCCGACGCAGCCGCGCAGCTTGCGACCGGGCGAAGGTGCAGTCGCGGAAACCGTACGCAGCGGCCGCGCGCAGCGCATCGCGCCGGTGCACAACTCGCATCTGGTCCTGTCCACCAGCCTGGGCACCAGCAGCCCCGGCGAACTGCTGCTGGCGCCGGTGACGGTGGATGGCGAGGTTACCGGTGCCTTCGAGCTGGGCCGCATGGGCAAATCGCGGATTTCGCCCGGGTTGGAGCTGAAGCTGATCCGCGCCGCCGGCGAGCCGATCGGGGTGGCGATGCGCGCCGCCAACGTGCGCCAGCAATTGCTGGACCTGTTGGAGGAGACCCAGCGCCAGGGCTCGGAACTGCAGGCCCAGCAGGAAGAACTGCAGGTGGCCAACGAGGAACTGGAGGAACAGAGCAATTCCCTGCAGCAGTCGCAGGTGGTGCTGGAGGCCCAGCAGGCCGAGCTGGAGCAGACCAATGTGCACCTGGAGGAGCGCACCCGCGAGCTGGAGGCGCAGCGTCGCAGCCTGCTGGCCGCGCAGGCCGACCTGGAGCGCAACGCGCACGCGCTGGCCGAAGCCAGCCGCTACAAATCCGAGTTCCTGGCCAACATGTCGCACGAGCTGCGCACGCCGCTCAACAGCGCGCTGATCCTGTCCAGGCTGCTGGCCGACAACAAGCCCGGCACGCTCACCGAAGAGCAGGTGCGCTACGCCAAGGCCATCCATGCCTCCAACAACGACCTGCTGGCACTGATCAACGACATCCTGGACCTGTCGCGGATCGAGGCCGGGCACGTGGACCTGGCGGCCGAACCGCTCGACCTGCAGTGGGTGGCCACCCGCCTGCGCGAGATCTTCCAGCCGCTGGCCGCGGACAAGGGCCTGGACCTGCGCATCGAGGGCGACTTCGATGCCAGCGGCGTGGGCGACGTGAAACGGCTCAAGCAGATCCTAAAGAACCTGCTGGCCAACGCCATCAAGTTCACGCCGCGGGGTGAGGTGTCGCTGCGGCTGCAGGCGCGTGGCGACCGGCTGGTGTTCGAGGTCAGCGACACCGGCATCGGCATCGCGCCGGACCAGCAGGACGTGATCTTCGAGGCGTTCCGCCAGGCCGACGGCAGCACCAGCCGGAGTTTCGGCGGCACCGGCCTGGGGCTGTCGATCTCGCGCGATCTGGCGCGGCGGATGGGCGGCACCCTGAGCGTGCGCAGCGCGCCGGGCGAGGGCAGCTGCTTCACCCTGGAGGTGCCGGCCGACATGAGCGCGGCCGCGCATGCACTCGAGATCCGCGAGGCCGCGCCGGCCCCCGCGCCGGCCGTCATCACCCCGCCGGCCAAGGCAACCGCGCCAGCCGGGCAGGATCCGCACGCGCTGCCGGCGATGGGACTGGTGCCGGACGACCGCGCCTGCCCCGTGCGGCTCGGCCGGATGGTGCTGGTGGTGGAGGATGAGCCCGCATTCGCCGCGGCGATGCTGGATATCGCCCACGACCTGGACTTCGACTGCGTGGTGGCCGCAACCGCCGAGGAGGCGATCGCCCTGGCCGGCGAGCTGGCGCTGTGCGGCATCCTGCTCGATATCGGCCTGCCAGACGGCTCCGGCCTGGGCGTACTGGAGCGGCTCAAGCGCAACCCTGCCACCCGCCATATCCCGGTGCACGTCGTGTCGGCACTGGACCGTACCCAGCTGGCGCTGGAAATGGGCGCGGTGGGCTACCTGCGCAAGCCGGCCACGCGCGAGATGCTTGGCGGCGCGCTGCGCGAACTGGAGTCGCGCAGCCGGCGCGAGGGCCAGCGCCTGCTGATCGTCGAGGACGACGCCGGCCTGCGCGCCAGCCTGTGCGAACTGCTGGCGCGCGATGGCTTGGACATCGTGGCGGTGGGCAGCGTGGATGAGGCGCGGCAGGCGCTGGCGGACGCACGCTTCGACTGCGTGGTGACCGACCTGGCGCTGGACGACGGCAGCGGCGACGCGCTGCTGGAGCAGATCGCGCAGGGACACGGCGCATCCGCGCCGCCGGTCATCGTCTACACGGGGCGAGCGCTCGGGCGCGAGCAGGAGCAGCGCCTGCGCCGCTTCTCCAAGAGCATCATCATCAAGGGCGCGCGTTCGCCGGAGCGGCTGCTGGACGAGGTCACCCTGTTCCTGCACAGCGTCGAGGCGCAGCTGCCGGGCGATCAGCAGCGCCTGCTGGCCGAGGCGCGTCGCCGCGACAGCGCGCTGGACGGCCGCCGCATGCTGCTGGTGGAAGACGACGTGCGCAACATCTTCGCGCTGTCCAGCGTGCTGGAACCGATGGGCGTGCAGCTGGAGATCGCGCGCAACGGCCGCGAAGGGCTCGAGGCGCTCGAGCGCCACAGCTTCGATCTGGTGCTGATGGACATCATGATGCCGGAGATGGACGGACTGGAAGCGATGCGCCGGATCCGCGCGCAACCGCAACTGGCCGACCTGCCGATCATCGCGCTGACCGCCAAGGTGATGAGCGACGACCGCCAGCGCTGCTTCGACGCCGGCGCCAGCGACTACATCGCCAAGCCCATCGACGTGGACAAGCTGGTCTCTCTCTGCAGGGTCTGGTGTTCGCGGCCGTGAACGAGGAGGCGCTGTTTGACTTGGAGGTGCGGCTGTTGCTGGAGGCGCTGTTCCAGCGCTACCACCACGATTTCCGCGACTACGCCATGGCCTCGGTGCGACGACGGGTGCGCCAGGCCATGCAGCGGCTGGACTGCCAGCGCGTGTCCGACCTGCAGCACCGCATCCTGCATGAGCCGGATGCGTTCGCGCAGGCACTGCCGTTCTTCACCGTGCAGGTTTCGGAGATGTTCCGCGACCCCGCCTACTTCATGGCGCTGCGCGAGCACGTGGTGCCGGTGCTGCGCACCTATCCGTCGCTGAAGCTGTGGGTGGCCGGCTGCAGCCATGGCGAGGAAGTCTGGTCGCTGGCGATCCTGCTGGCCGAGGAGGGGCTGCTGGAGCGCACCCTGATCTACGCCACCGACATCAACCCGCAGGCGCTGCGCGCGGCCGAAAACGCGACCTACGAGACCCGGCGGATCACCGGCTTCAGCCGGAACTACCAGGCTGCCGGCGGCACCGGCTCGCTGGCCGATTACTACAGCAGTGCCTATGGCCGCGCGGTGTTCGATCGCCGCCTGCGCAAGCACGTGGTGTTTGCCGACCACAGCCTGGCCACCGACGCGGTGTTTTCGGAAGTGCACATGGTGTCCTGCCGCAACGTGCTGATCTACTTCAATGCCGGGCTGCAGGACCGCGCGATCGGCCTGTTCCGCGAGGCCCTGGTGCATCGTGGCTTCCTTGGCCTTGGCAGCCGCGAGTCGCTGCGCTTCGGCGCCAACGCCGACGCGTTCGAGCCGCTGGTGCCGGCGCAGAAGCTGTTCCGGAAGCGGACATGAGCCTCCTGCAACCGACGCCGCGGGCGATCGTGATCGGTGCTTCCGCCGGCGGCGTGCTGGCGGTGCGCGAACTGCTGTCCGGCCTGCCGGCCGACTTCCCCTGCGCGCTGCTGGTGGTGATCCACCTTCCTCGCGGGCGCCCCAGCCAGCTGGCGGAAGTGATGGATGGCGCCGTTGCCCTGCCGGTGATGGAAGCCGAGGACAAGCAGCCCATCCTGCCCGGCCAGGTGCTGCTGGCGCCGCCGGACTACCACCTGATGGTCGAGGACGACGGGCACGTGGCGCTGTCGGTGGATGCGCCACCGATGTACTCGATGCCGTCGATCGACGTGCTGTTCGAATCCGCCGCGCATGTCTGGCAGCATGAGCTGCTGGCGATCGTGCTGACCGGCGCCAGCGCCGATGGTGCGCAGGGCGCGGCCGCGGTCCGTCGCGCCGGGGGGCGGGTGTGGGTGCAGGATCCCGGCGAGGCGGAAATGCCGATGATGCCGGCAGCGGCGCTGGCGGCCGCGGGCGCCGATGCCGTGCTCACGCTGAAACAGATGGTCCAGCAACTGGCGGGGGTGGGTCGATGAATCTGTCGCAGGCGGAACCGGCACCGTTGCAGGCGAACGTGCTGGTGGTGGACGACGTGCCGCAGAACCTGATGGCGATGCGCGCGATCCTGGAGGACGAGGGCCTGTCGGTGCTGACCGCCGAATCCGGAGCGCAGGCACTGGAGCTGCTGCTGACGCATCCCGTCGCGGTGGCGCTGCTCGACGTCAACATGCCGGAGATGAACGGCTTCGACCTGGCCGAGCTGATGCGCGGCTCCAGCCGCACCCGCGAGGTGCCGATCATCTTCCTGACCGCCTCCCCGCGCGACCTGCGCCGGATGTTCCGCGGCTACGACAGCGGCGCGGTCGATTTCCTGTACAAGCCGGTGGAGCCGCACGTCATCCTCAGCAAGGTGCGGGTATTCGTGGAGATGGCCCGCCAGCGCGAGCTGATGCGGCAGAACAACGAGCGCCTGGCGCGCGCGCTGTCGCTCAACGAAACCATGATCGCGGTGATGACGCACGACCTGCGCACGCCGCTGTCGGTGATCAGCCTGTGCGCCGAATCGCTGGAACTGATGCCGCCGGAAACCGACCGCAGCCGCATCGCCGGGCGCATTCTCGACAGCGCCCACCGGATGGCGCGGATGATCGCGCAGCTGCTCGACTTCTCGAAGATCCGTTCCGGCGTGCTGCGGCTGGAGCCACGCGAGGGAGACCTGCGCGCGGTCGCCGACGAAGTGGCCGAGGAATTCCGCCAGTCGGCGCCCGGCGTGGCGGTGGACGTCACCTGCGAAGGCACGCTGGGCGGACGTTTCGACGTGGACCGCATGGCCCAGGTGCTGTCCAATCTGGTGGGCAACGCGGTCCGCCATGCCGCGGACGCGCGGGTGTCGCTGCGCCTGGACGGCAGCGACTGCAGCCGCCTGCAGGTGCAGGTGCGCAACCGCGGGCACATCGACGACGAACTGCTGCCGCGCCTGTTCGAACCGTTCAAGGGCAGCTTCCAGGCCTGCAGCGGGCTGGGCCTGGGGCTGTACATCGTCGACCAGTTCGTGCGTGCGCACGGCGGCGAGGTGGCGGCCGGGAACCGCCGCGGCGAGGTGGTGTTCAGCCTGTGGATCCCGCGCCAACCTGCCGCCACGCCGCTTGCCGGCGACGTGCGCCCGCACGCCGCGCCGCTGCCGCTGGAGTAAGCCTCAGCCGGCGCGGGCCAGCAGCGCCGGCAGCGCGTCCAGGTCGACGTTGCCGCCGGACAGCACGATGCCGACCCTGCGCCCCGAGAACTGCGCCGGATGCGCCAGCACCGCGGCCAGCGCGATCGCCGACGAGGGTTCCACCAGCTGCTTGGTGCGCGTCCACAGCAGCCGCATCGCGGCGATGGTGCGCGCGTCGTCCACCGTCAGCACCTGCGCACCGGCTGTGCGCAGCAGGTCGAAGTTGATTGCGCCCAGAGTGCCGCGCAGGCCGTCGCAGACGGTATCGGGCACGAAATCGATGTCGAGCGTGCCGCGGGCGAACGAACGCGCACCGTCGGCCGCGCCCTCGGGTTCGGCCAGGAACAGTTCGCAGGATGGCGCCAGCGCGCGCATCGCCAGCGCCGCGCCGGCCGCCAGCCCGCCACCGCCCAGCGGCACCACCAGCGCATCCAGGTCGGGCTGCGCAGTCAGCAGTTCCAGCGAAGCGGTGCCTTGGCCGGCGATCACCCGCGGGTCGGTGTAGGGGTGCACGATGGTGCCGCCGGTATCGGCCTGCACCTGCGCGCAGGTCGCCTCGCGCGCGGCGATCGTGGGCGCGCAGCGATGCAGGATCGCGCCGTAGTGTTCGATCGCCGCCAGCTTGGCCTGCACCGCGCCGTCGGGCACCACCACGTGGCAGGGGATGCCGCGCAGCTTCGCCGCCAGCGCCAGCGCCGCGCCGTGGTTGCCGGAGGAGTGCGTGACCACGCCGCGTGCGGCCTGTGCCGGGTCCAGCGAGAACACCGCGTTGCAAGCGCCGCGGAACTTGAACGCCCCCACGCGCTGCAGCTGTTCGGCCTTGAAATGCAGGCTCGCGCCCGCCTCCGCGTCGAGCGCATGCGAGGTCAGTACCGGGGTGGCGTGGGCGTGCGGGGCGATGCGCGCGGCGGCATCGAAGATGTCGTCGATGGTGGGCAGTGGCAGGTCGGGGCTGGTCATCGGCGCATGCTAGCGCATGCCATTCAGGCGGCCGATTGCGCACCATAAGCACCCGCTTTGTGCGCCCCGTCACAGCATGAACCGGAGATTGTCAAAAGATTGACCCGTGGCGTCACATCGCGCCTGTTCGCGCTAATCTAGCGCCGCCGGTGCCTTGCGGGATTCTCCGGATCCCCCCTGTTCCGCGTCTCGCGGGCACCGGCGCTTTCCTTTCCGGCCTGCCTTGCCGCCTCCGGTCACCGGAGCGATACGCAAGTCGATGGGGCCGGAAACAAAGTGGGGGCCGGCTGTCCCCCGACAACCGGCCCCCGTAGCGTCCCCGACCTGCGCGTAATCGGCCCCTGTTCAGTCCGATCATCGCCAGCTGGCGTGCCAGGGCGGGTGCTGATCTTTCCAAAGCATGAACCGTGCCAACCCTGCCCGGCCGCACCCTGCGCGGCGCGCGATAATGCCCGCATGAGCGCCAGCTTCTACAACTTCGATGTCATCGTCATCGGCGGCGGCCATGCCGGCACCGAAGCCGCGCTGGCGTCCGCCCGCGCCGGTGCGCGCACGCTGCTGCTGACCCACAGCATCGAGACGGTGGGGGCGATGAGCTGCAACCCGGCCATCGGCGGCATCGGCAAGGGCCATCTGGTCAAGGAGATCGATGCCCTCGGCGGGATCATGGCGAAGGCCGCCGACGCCGCGGGCATCCAGTGGCGCACGCTCAACGCGTCGAAAGGCCCGGCGGTGCGCGCCACCCGCTGCCAGGCCGACCGGTCGCTGTATCGCAGCTTCATCCGCAAGGCGGTGGAGACGCAGGACAGGCTCACCGTGTTCCAGGCCGCGGTCGATGACCTGGTCATCGAGCAGGACGCGGTGCGCGGCGCGATCACCAACACCGGCCTGCGTTTCAACGCACCGGCGGTGGTGCTGACCGCAGGCACCTTCCTTGCCGGCAAGATCCATATCGGCGAAACCCAGTACGCTGCCGGGCGCATGGGCGATCCGCCGTCCACCGCGCTGGCGCACAAGCTGCGCGAAGGCCGCTTCGTGGTGGACCGGCTCAAGACCGGCACACCGCCGCGCATCGATGGGCGCACGCTGGACTACTCGGTGATGACCGAACAGCCCGGCGACGACCCGCGCCCGGTGATGTCGTTCATGGGCCGCCACGAGGACCAGCCGGCGCAAGTCAGCTGCTGGATCACCGACACCTGCGAGCGCACCCACCAGATCATCCGCGATGCGCTCCACCGCAGCCCGCTGTATTCCGGCCAGATCGAGGGCATTGGCCCGCGCTACTGCCCGAGCATCGAGGACAAGGTGGTGCGCTTTGCCGAAAAGGCCAGCCACCAGATCTTCGTTGAGCCGGAAGGGCTCACCGTCAGCGAGATCTATCCTAACGGGATCAGCACCTCGCTGCCGTTCGACGTGCAGCTGGACCTGGTACGCAGCATCCGCGGCTTCGAGCAGGCGCACATCACCCGCCCCGGCTATGCGATCGAATACGACTTCTTCGATCCGCGCGGGCTCAAGGCCTCGCTGGAAACCAAGGCGGTGGCGGGGCTGTTCTTCGCCGGCCAGATCAACGGCACCACCGGCTACGAGGAAGCCGCCGCGCAGGGCCTGCTGGCCGGCGCCAACGCCGCGCGCTTCGTGCGGCAGCAGGACGCCTGGACCCTGCGCCGCGACGAGGCCTACCTCGGCGTGCTGGTCGACGACCTGATCACCCACGGCACGTCCGAGCCCTACCGCATGTTCACCAGCCGCGCCGAGTACCGGCTGCAGCTGCGCGAGGACAACGCGGACGCGCGGCTGACGCCGGTGGGCCGCGAGCTCGGGCTGGTGGACGACGCGCGCTGGGAACGCTTCAGCCGCAAGCGCGACGCGGTGGCGGCCGAGACCGCCCGCCTGGCCGCACTGTGGGCGGCGCCGAGCAACGCGCTGGGCGCGGCGCTGTCGCGCCACCTCGGCATCGAGGTCAGCCGCGAGAACAGCGCGCTGGATCTGCTGCGCCGGCCGGAACTCGATTATGCCGCGCTGATGCGGGTGCCCGAACTGGGGCCGGCGGTGGACGATGCGAAGGTGGCGGAACAGGTCGAGATCGAAACCAAGTACGCCGGTTATCTGGACCGCCAGCGCGAGGAGATCGCACGCCAGCGCCGCCACGAGGCCACCGCGATCCCCGAGGCGTTCGACTACGCCGGCGTGCGCGGGCTGTCCGCCGAGGTGCTGCAGAAACTCCAGCGCGTGCGCCCGCAGACCGTGGGCCAGGCGCAGCGCATTCCCGGCGTGACCCCGGCGGCGATCTCGCTGCTGCTGGTGCATCTGGAGCGGGCGCGGCGCGAACGCGCGGCCTAGGAGGGCGGGCGACCCGCGGCCGCTCCGGACAGGTGGGCGTATCCTGCGCCCATGAATACACGCACTGCGCTTGCCTTCGCCCTCGCCTGCTCGCTGCCGCTGATCGCGGCCTGCAAACGCGACGCCAACCAGCCCAAGCCCGCCAACGGCGACTACGCGGTCCAGACCTGGGTGCTGCCGGCCGAAGCCGGTTCGATGGCCCCCGACCTGGTGCTGGCGCCGGGTGAGCGCGTGCTGCTGAGCTGGATCAACCGCCGCGAAGGCCGCCGCACCGCGCTGCAGTTCGCCTCTTACACCGAGCAGTCCGGCTGGCAGAGCCAGCCGCGCACGATTGCCGTGGGCAATTCGCTGATCGCCAACGCCGCCGACACCCCGCATCTGCTGGCGACGCCGGATGGCGCGCTGTGGGCGCAGTGGCTGCAGCGTCAGCCGGACGATGCAGGCGGCTACGATCTGGTGCTGGCGCGTTCGCGCGACGGCGGCATGGCCTGGACCCAGATCACCCGCGTCAACGACGACGCGCAGCCGGTCGAACATGGTTTCGCCGCGCTGTGGGCGGATGGCGCGGACGCGGCGGGCATCGCCTGGCTGGACGGCCGTGCGCAGGATGGCGCGGCACCCGCGGCCGGGGGCCATGCCGGACATGCCGGGCATACCGGCGCGACGCAACTGCGCGCCAACCGCTTCGACATGAGCCTGAACCGCGGTGCCGATGCGCAGCTCGACGCGCGCAGCTGCGACTGCTGCCAGGTGGCCGTGGCGCAGACCGCCCGCGGACCACTGCTCGCCTACCGCGATCGCGATGCGGACGAAGTGCGCGACATCGCCACCGTGCGTTTCGAGAACGGCGCCTGGAGCGCGCCCAAACCGGTCCACGCCGACGGCTGGAAGATCGACGCCTGCCCGGTCGCCGGCCCGGCGCTGGCGGCCTCCGGTGACACCGCGGTGGTGGCCTGGTACAGCGAGGCCGGCGGCACGCCGATGCTGCGGCTGGCCCGCAGCCCGAATTCCGGCGACCGCTTCTTCGATCCGGTCACGGTGGACACCGGCGCCGCCGTGCTCGGGCGCACCGCGGTGGGCATCGACGCCGACCAGGTGTGGGTGGTGTGGCTGCGCGAGGACGCGCAGGGACAGGCGCTGATGCTGGCGCGCTACCCGCTCGACCTGTCGAAGCCGCTGCAGAAGACCCAGATCGCGAAGCTGGGCGCGCGCGGCCTGGCCAGCGGCTATCCGAAGTTAGCGGTGGATGCAGGCGGCGCTTGGCTGGTGTGGACCGACGTGGCCGCTGGCGGCGTCGCCCAGCTCAGGGGCGCGCGGATCGCGCGCTGATTGATTCCGTTCGGGCCGGAAACCGCAACCCGCGGGTGCGGCAGGAGCGCGTGCTGCGGCTGCCTACTTCTCCGTCCGCCAGTTCACCGAGGCGCGGTTCTCGATGGTGGACGATTCGATCTGGATGTCGAAGCCCTTGCGCAGCAGGTACTTCAGCGTGACGACCTGGCCGGTGCCGAGCAGCGACACGCCGTAGCTGACGTAGAGTTTCGGCGACAGGTATTTGCCGATGCCGAGTACCTCCGCGCCGAGCGCGCGCGAGGTGCTGACGCCGGCATCGTCCAGGCCGATGCGCGCGCCCAGCTGCGCGGTCAGCAGGCCCACGCCGGCATTGAGCGCCGACTTGGCGACATCGAGCTGCTGCATTTCGCGGCTGCTCAGGCTGGGCAGGGGGCGGCCGAGGGTCAGGTAGGCCAGCGCTTCGGACTGGCTCATCGCCGGGTTCGACCAGACGCTGGCCACCGGCGCGGAGGCGCGGCCGTTGACCTGCACGCCGGCGGTGACTGCGCCGATCTCGCGCTGCGCGCGGATGTCCAGCAGCGGGTCGCCGGCGCGGGTGTTCGACCACAGCAGGCGCCCGCGGGTGATGCGCAGGTCCTGGCCATAGGCGCGGTAGCGGCCACCGACGTCGAGCGCGCCGGTGGCGCGCAGCTCGCCGCCGGGCGGCTGGCGCACGCGCAGGCTGCCGGCCAGCGTGCCCGCCAATCCGTAGCCGTCCAGGCGCACCTGCTCGCCCACGGTGACCAGCACGTCCAGGTCGAGCTGCAGCGGCACCGCGGCGGCGCGCAGGGGATCGATCGGGTCCAGCACCACCACGTCGGGCGAGGGCGAGACGCCCATGTCGAGCCGCTCCAGGTGCAGGTCGGCTTCCGGCACCGCCACCGTGCCGCGCACCTGCAGCGGCGCGCCGGCGCGATAACTGACCGCGATGTCGGGCGAGGCCAGGATGCGCGCCTGGCGGGTGTCGGCCAGCAGCACGTCGCTGCCGCGCAGGTTGAGCTGCAGAGGGGTGGCGTCATCCCGCCAGCCCAAGCTGCCGTCGATGCCCAGCACGCCCTTGCCGGTGCCAAGCCGGCCGGCGATCAGCGCGCTGCCGTCCTCCAGTGCCTGCAGGCGGATCTCGCCGTCCTGCAGCGCGATGCCCAGCGCCGGCAGCTCGGCGGCGAATTCGCGCAACTGGCCGTGGCCGCCGAGCAGCGGGCGCGCGCGCGTGCCCGCCAGGCGCACGTCCAGGTCCAGCGTGCCGGTGGGCTGGACGATGTCGGGCGAGAACAGCTCCAGCCAGCCGAGTTCGCGCAGGTTGGCCTTGAGCGTCCCCGCCAGCGGTGCGTAGGCATCCCAGCCGGTGGCGACATGGGCGTCGACGCGGCCGCCTTTCGCCAGCGCGGTGGCAAGGGTGGCGTCGATGCGCTGCGGGTCGAAGCGTGCATCAAGCTTTAGCTCGCGATAGCCAAGCAGGTCGCGGCGCGCGCGCGGGCCGTTGCGCACCCCGCCGCTGGCCGAGCTGAGGCTGGCCGTAGCGCTCCAGGCACCGCCCTGCGGGCGCAGCTGCGCGACCAGGTCGAGCTTGCCGTCGAAGGCCCAGGGGCGACCGTCCTCGCGCTTGGGCAACCAGTCGGAGGCCAGCGCCAGCGGCAAGCCATTGCCGCGCAGGTCCACGCCGCGGCGCGGCCAGTCGGCGCTGGCGCACAGCGCGCCGCCGAGCGCGGACTGCAAGCAGGTAGAGGACAGTGCGCCGCTGCGGCCATCCCAGGACCAGCTGGCCGGCTGCTGCAGCGTCCACTTCGCCGCCGCAGCGGGGGTGAGCACGGCGCTCGCCAGCCCGCCCTGCCAACGCGTGCCCTGCTTCGCTGCGCTGCCGGCCAGCGCCAGTGCGACGGTGTCGTTGCCGGCGTCCACGTCGAAGCGCAGCCGTTCCACCGCACCGCGCAGCGAGGCGCGCAGGCGGGTCAGCGGGATGCCGGCCTGCACGCCATCGGCATTGACCAGCAGCGCACCGTCGCCCTGCCGCCACGGCAGCCTGCCCTTGGCCTGGAGGCGTGTGGCGCGGTAGTCGCCGAAGGCCAGCGCACTGCCGGCCAGATCCACCGCCACGTCCGGCGCATTGCGTGCGCCGCGCAGCGTCAGGCTGCCGCGCAGCACGCCCTTGCCGTCGGGCAGCAGGTCGTCGAGGTGCAGCGGCGCGAACTTCGCGTCCACGTCAAGGGTGGAGGCCATGCGGCCCTTGGCGTCAATGCGGCTGTCGCCCAGCGCGAGCGCGATGTCACCGGCATAGGCATTCCCGTCGATGTCCAGATTGCCGTGCCCGGACAGCGCGCGCCTGCGCAGCGTGCCGCCCAGCGCGCGCGCCTCGACCTGCGCCAGCAGGCCCTTGCCGTCGCGCAGCATGCCGTTGCTGCGCAGTGCGCCGTCGATCGCGCCCGGCCAGTCCGGCGCGAAGTAGCCGGGGTCGAAGCCGGCCAGCCGGGCCTGCGCCTGCCATTGCAGCGCAGGCGTCCACGTCAGCGTGCCGCTGGCGTCCAGACGGCCCTGCGGCATCGCCGCGTGCAGGGTGTCGAAGCGCATGCCGTCGCGATCGCCGCTGCCGGCCACATCGACGGTGGCGTGATCATCGCCGCGGGCCACCCGCGCCTGTCCCCGCACCGCCCAGCGCTCCAGTTTGCCGGCGACGCCAAGGTCGGCATCGGCCAGCACCGCGGTGTTGCCGGCGGCGTCCTGCCAGCGCAGCCCGCGCGCGTTCAGCGCCAGCTTCAGCGAGGTGTTGTCCGGATCGCGCAGGTCGGCCACACCGTTGGCAACGATGCGTCCACCCAGCGTCGCTACCGTCAACGGTTGCAACTGCAGGCGCTGGTCCTGCAGCTGCAGCGTCGAAGGCAGCACCGACAGGCTGAAATCGCCGCGCTGAAGCGCGCCCTGCAGCCGTGCGTTGCCGCCGGTGCCGCTGGCCGCCAGCTTGAAGCGCAGCGGCGTCCCGGCTTCACCGCTGCCGGCCAGCAGCGCGATATCCAGCGCCTCGCTGTTCGCATCCAGCTGCCAGTGCGGTGCGTCCGCGCTGCCCTGCAGGGTCAGGGTGGCACGCAGCGGCGCCGGTGCGCGTCCGGCCAGCGCGACCACCATCCGCGACAGGTCGCCACGCGCCACCAGCCCCAGCCGCGGCGCGGTCTGCCCGGCCGGCGCCGGCAGCACCGCGGTGGCGAGCAGGTTGCTGCGATAGTTGTCGCCGGGCGTGTAGTCGCCATGCAGGGTGAAGCGGCCGCGGTCGCTGGCCACCGCCAGCCGTTCCACGTGCAGGCGACCGCTGCGCGCATCCAGCCCGCCGCGCGCACGCTGGATGGCGATGAGCGGCTGGCCTTCCTGCAGCACGCGCAGGCCGTCGATGCGGATGGTGTCGGCGCGCAGGTCCAGCGGTGGCTCGATGGCCGGCAGCACGTCCGGCCAGGTCGGAAGCTTGAAGGGGGTGTCGCTGCGCGGCAGGTCGAGGGTGGCGCCGGCCACGTCCAGGGCGTCCAGGCGCAGGGTGCGGCCCAGCAGCGGGCGGATCGCCGGGTCGAGCACGAGGGTGCGCGCGTTGAACACGATCGTGCCCATCGCGCAGCTGGCCTGCGGCGTCGGGACGCAGTCGGGATCGCGCTGGCGCGGCAGCGAGAAATGCACGCCGCGCAGGGTCATTGGTCCGGAGACCGGGCCCTCCGCCTGTTCCCAGGTCAGCACGGCGTCGGCCGGCAGGCGCGAGACGATCTGCCGCAGCAGGAAGTCGCGCCCGCCGATGGTGGTGACCAGCCAGTAGATGGTCGCCACTGCCAGCAGTGCCACCGCGCCGATGCCGATGCCGCTGCGGATCGCGATCCTGCGCCGGCGTTTGTGGCGCAGCACCCGCAGCTCGGCGATGCGTGCCTCGCGCTGCTCGCGGCTGGCCTCGGCCGGCAGCGGTTCGAGCCCGTAGCGGCGATAGCGGCGGTAGCGTTCGCGCCAGTTCACGGTCGTGCCTTCACGCGCGCCTTCATAGATCGGCGCCGATGTTGAGATGCAGGGTGATCGGCGAATCGGGCGCGTTGAGCCCGCGCGCGATGTCGACGCGCACCGGCCCCACCGGCGAGCGCCAGCGCAGGCCGATGCCGACGCCGGTATGCAGGTCGGCATCGCGGCCTTCGAACGCGCTGCCGGTATCCACGAACACTGCCATGCCCCACGGGCCACGGATGAAGCGTTCGTACTCCAGGCTGGCGGTGACCACGTTGGGCGCGCCGGTGAAATAGGTGCCGCCGTTGGTGCGGATGCTGGGCCCGATCTCGTGCCAGCCGTAGCCGCGCACGCTGCGGTCGCCGCCGGCGTAGTAGCGCAGGCTGGGCGGCAGTTCCAGCAGGTCGGCGGTGAAGGTGTGGCCCAGCTCGCCGCGCGCCAGCAGCCGGCTGCTGGCATCGAGCCCGTGGAACCACTGCACGCTGGCGTGCAGCTGGGTGAAGGTGGCCCTGCCGTCGGCGCCGCCCTTGCCGCCGCGCAGGGTCAGGGTGGCACCGCCGCCGCGGCGCGGCGCCATGCGTTCGTCCACGTCGATGTATTCCGCGCGCAGCGACGGGTAGACGAAGCTGGCGTACTGGAAGTCGGGCGTCGGCCGGGTCACGCTGGCGTAGGCCCAGCGCTCGCGCAGCACGTGCAGCGAAGCGACCAGGTTGAGGTGGTCGTTGAATTGGCCGCTGCGGCTGCCCACCAGCTCCAGCCGGCGGCTGTTGACGTAGTCGGTCTGCTCGTCGGCGGCCTGCAGGCTGGCGGTGTACCAGCCGTCCAGCCAGGCGAAGGCGGGGATGCGGTATTGCAGCGTCGCGGTCTTGCGCTTCTCCGCCCAGTCCACCTGCGCCAGCGCTTTGTGCCCGCGCGCATTGAGGTAGCGCCGCTCCACCCCGGCGCTGATGCCGGCGCCGCTGAGCGTGCCGTAGCTGGCGCCGAAGCTGTAGATGCTGCGCTTGGCGGGGGTCAGCTGCACCTCCACCGGCACCTGCAGATCGCCGGCCTGCCCCGGTGCGGCCTGCACGTCGACCAGTGCGAAATAGTCCAGCGCCACCAGCGATTTACGCAGGCGCTCGAGTTCGGCCTGGTCATAGGGCTGGCCCGGCGACCACGGCACCAGCTTGGCCAGCAGGTGCTGGTCGATGACGGCGTCCGGCGTCTGGGTGAAGCGCGCCTCGCCCAGCGCGTGGCGGGCGCCGCTGTTCCAGCGCAGGTCGATGTCGGCGGCCTGCTGCGCCCGCGTCACCTCGACCCGGTGGCTGGCGAGGCCGGCATCGAAATAACCATGCTCCGCCAGCGCCACCGCGATGCGCGCCTTGCCGGCTTCGTACAGGCGATGGTCGAACACCGCGCCGGCCTGCGGCTGGAACGCCGCCAGCGCTTCGCCGACGCGGCGGTCGTCGCTACCCGGCCCGGCCACGCCGAGTTCGAGCCCGCGCACCCGCACCGGCTGGCCGGGGGCGATGCGCAGGATCACCACGATCTCCCCGCCGGTGCCGCGCCCGCGCGCGGCTTCGGGGTTGTCGTTGCCGGCATCCTCGTTGGCGTCGTCGTCGCCCACCACCGCCACCGGCTCGCTGCGGTCGCTGCGATGCACGCTGATGGTGGGCGCGTAGTAGCCGAACGGCTCCAGCGCGCCGCGCGCCTCGTCCGCGGCGATCCGCAGCAGGTGATTGAGGCGGCGTGCACGCAGGTCGTCGCCCACCTCGTCCTGCAGCGACAGCGCCGACAGCACGTTCGCGCGCATCGCCTCGTCGGCCAGGCCCTGGATCTCGATCCGGGCCACCGTGGCGGCCGAAGCCGGCAGCGCCAGCGCACACAGGGCGAAGGCGAGCGGAAGGCGCAGGGTCGGAGGCATCGGCGCAGGATACCGATGCAACGTCAAAGTGTGATTAACGGATGCACCGCCGCGTTGCCGCGGCCGCCTACTGCAGCCAGGCCTTGATCCTGCGCTTGAACCAGCCGTCGTTGGCGCCGCCCTGGCCCGGGCGCTTGTAGGTGTCCAGGTAGTGGCGCACATGCCTGGCATAGGACTTGTCGTCGCCGCGGATGTGGTTGAACAGCCAGCGCGCCAGCATGCCCTTCAGTTCGCCGGTGATGTCCTCGCCCGCGTCGAAGCGCATGCGGTACTCGCTGACCCGGCGCACGAACATGTCGTGCACGCGCTTGTGCGCCGGCCCGAAGGTGTAGCCGGACTCCTCCATCAGCTCTTCCTCGAACGCGAAGTGCGAGAGGGTGTAGTCGACCAGCTCCTCCAGCACGGCCGCCTGGTCGTCGCGGGTGGTCGCCTCGGCAAGCTGGTTGATCAGCGCGACGATGCGGTGGTGTTGCTGGTCGATGACATCGATGCCGGTGTCGAGTTCGGCTTGCCACACAAGCAGGGCCATGGGGTGCTCCGGGAAAAATTCCCGGGCACCTTAGGTCCGCATGCCGACGTGCGTGTTGACCGCGATCAAAGTCGGGTCAGGCGGACAGATGCTCGATCGCCGCCACGCTGCCCAGGCGATCCGCCAGCCGCTTGAGCAGGGCCAGGCGGTTGCCGCGCACGGCCGGATCGTCGGCGTTCACCATCACCGCGTCGAAGAACGCGTCCACCTGCGGGCGCAGCCGCGCCAGGTGCGAGAGCACGTCCACGTAGTCGCCGTGCGCCAGCGCGTGGCCGGTTTCGCCGTAGGCCGCTTCCACCGCTTCGGCCAGCGCGCGCTCGGCAGGTTCGGTCATGAGCGCCGGGTCTTCCATCGCCGGGATGGCGATGTCCGCCTTCTTCAGGATGTTGCCGATGCGCTTGTTGGCCGCGGCCAGCGCGGCGGCTTCCGGCAGCTGCGCGAAGGTGCCGATGGCGTCCAGGCGGCGGTCGAAGTCGTACAGCGAGGCGGGTTTCCGTTCGGCGACGGCGTTGAAATGCGAGGCCGGCACGCCCTTGTCGGCGTAGTAGCCGCGCAGGCGATCGAGGATGAAGTCGTAGAGTTCAAGCGCCGTGATTTGCGTGAACCAGCTTTGCTGCTCCGACTCTGGCATGCCTTCTTTTTCATGCTCCTGAGTGTCAGGACCAATCTTCTTTCTGAGTTCAGTCAATGCAGACTGAATTTTTTCATTTTGAAGCGCGGTAACCAACAAATATCGAAGATCAATGTCGAACCCGCTCTCTATGATCGTCCGCGCCAGCCCCAGCGCATTGCGGCGCAGCGCGAACGGATCCTTGTTGCCGGTCGGCTTCAGGCCCGCTGCGAAGCCGCCGGCCAGCGTATCCAGGCGCTCGGATATCGCCAGCACCTTGCCCAGCGTGGAGGCGGCGATGTCGTCGGCAGCGAAGCGCGGGCGGTAGGCTTCATCGATGGCCAGCGCCACCGCGTCAGTTTCGCCCGCGCGCTGCGCGTAGTAGCGGCCGGCGATGCCCTGCAGTTCGGGAAACTCGTTGACCATCCGGCTCTGCAGGTCGTTCTTCGCCAGCTCTGCCGCACGCCGTGCCTGCGCCGGGTCGGCGCCGACCTGCGTGGCGATGGCTTCGGCCAGCGCCGCCACCCGCGCCACCTTGTCGGCCACGCTGCCCAGCTTGGCCTGGTAGGTGACGGTCTTCAGGCCCTCGCCCATCGACGCGAGGCCCTGCTTCAGGTCTTCGTCGAAGAAGAACTTGGCGTCGCTGAAGCGCGGGCGGATCACCCGCTCGTAGCCCTTTCGGATTTCGGACGCGTCCTTCGACTCGATGTTGGCGATGCCGATGAACTTCTCGGTGAGCCTGCCGCCGGCATCCAGCACCGGGAAGAACTTCTGGTTGGCCTCCATGGTTTCCACCAGCGCTTCCTGCGGCACCGCCAGGAACTCGCGGTCGAACGCGCAGGCCACCGCTACCGGCCATTCGTTGAGGCAGTTCACCTGCTCCAGGTTGCCTTCGTCGATGCGCGCGCTGCCGCCGGCTGCCTGCGCCGCGCGCTCGACCTCGTCGACGATGCGCGCGCGGCGCGCGTCGGCATCGACCAGCACCTTGGCATCCAGCAGCGCGGCCACGTAGTCCTGCGGCTGCGCGATGGCGATGGCCTGCGGCGCGTGGAAGCGGTGGCCGCGGGTGTGGCGGCCGGCGCGGATGCCCAGCGCCTCGACATCGGCGACCTCGTTGCCCAGCAGCACCACCAGCCAGTGCAGCGGGCGGGCGAAACCGTAGGCATGCGCGCCCCAGCGCATCGGCTTGGGAATGGGCATGCCGGCCAGCGCCTCGTCCAGCACGCCCTGCAGCAGGTCCAGGGTGCGCGCGCCGGGCTTGGTGGCGCGGTGCACGAAGCGCTCGCCCTTGGCATCGCTGGTTTTTTCCAGCGCCGTCCAGGCCACCCCGGCCTTGGCGGCGAATCCTTCCAGCGCCCTGGTCGGCGCGCCGTTGGCGTCCAGCGCGATGTTCAGGTACGGGCCCAGCACCTCGGAGGTCTGCTCCGGCTGCTCCACCGCCACGCCGGGCAGCAGCACTGCCAGCCGGCGCGGCGAATACAGCGGCTTGGCATCGCCGCGCTCGACCGCCACGCCGCGCTTGTCCAGCGCGGCCAGCACGCCGTCGAAGAACGCCTGCGCCAGCCCGGGCAGCGCCTTGACCGGCAGCTCTTCGGTGCCGAGTTCGATCAGGAGGGGTTGCTTGATGCTCATGCGGGTCGCGCCTTCTGCGTTTTGCCGGTCATGCCCGCGAAAGCGGGCAGCCAGCGTCTTGTGCGTCTTGTTTGCCAGCCACCGGGTCCCCGTCGTCCGGGGACGGCAGCGTCAGTTCTTCAGGCCCGGGAAGCCGAGCTTCTCTCGCTGCGCGTAATAGCTTTCAGCCACCGCCTGCGCCAGCTTGCGCACGCGCAGGATGTAGCGCTGGCGCTCGGTCACGGAAATCGCGCGGCGCGCGTCCAGCAGGTTGAAGCTGTGGCTGGCCTTGGTGACCTGCTCGTAGGCGGGCAGCGGCAGGCCGGCTTCGACCAGCTTCATCGCTTCCGCCTCGCAGGCATCGAAGCGATGGAACATCTCGGCCACGTCGGCGTGTTCGAAGTTGTAGGTGCTCTGCTCCACCTCGTTCTGGTGGTAGACGTCGCCGTAGGTGACCGGGGTGCCATCCGGACCGTAGGTCCACACCAGGTCGTAGACGTTGTCGCAGTTCTGCAGGTACATGCACAGGCGTTCCAGCCCGTAGGTGATCTCGCCCAGCACCGGGCGGCACTCCAGGCCGCCGGCCTGCTGGAAGTAGGTGAACTGGGTCACCTCCATGCCGTTGAGCCAGACTTCCCAGCCCAGGCCCCAGGCGCCCAGCGTCGGGCTTTCCCAGTTGTCCTCGACCAGCCGCAGGTCGTGCACCAGCGGGTCGATGCCGAGCGCCTTCAGCGAGTCGAAGTACAGCTCGACGATGTTGTCGGGGCTGGGCTTCATCACCACCTGGAACTGGTAGTAGCGCTGCAGGCGGTTGGGGTTCTCGCCGTAGCGGCCGTCGGTGGGGCGGCGGCTGGGCTGCACGTAGGCGGCGTTCCACGGCTCCGGGCCGAGTGCGCGCAGGAAGGTGGCCGGATGGAAGGTGCCGGCGCCGACCTCGAGGTCCAGCGGCTGGATCAGGACGCAGCCCTGTTCCGCCCAGTAGGCGTTGAGGCGCGAGACGAGTTGCTGGAAGGTGATCGGGACGGCCATGTCGGGCTGGGAAGTGCGAGGTAGCGGATTAGTATAAGGGCGCCTGTTTTGCCGCCCGCCGCCACGCCGCCCGCGAACGCCGATGACCACGCCCTTCCTGATCCTCGAAACCGGCCAGCCCACCCCGTCGATGCGCCGCCACGGCAGCTTCGCCCACTGGATCCGGGTGGCCGCCGGGCTGGGACGCGATGACGCGGTGGTGGTCGACGTCCAGCGCGGCGACGAGCTGCCGCGCCGCGAGGGCTTTGCCGGGGCGATCGTGACCGGCTCGGCGGCAATGGTCACCGAGCGCCAAGACTGGAGCGAACGCAGCGCCGGTTGGCTGCGCGAGGCCGCGCATGCCGGGCTCCCGCTGCTGGGCATCTGCTACGGCCACCAGCTGATCGCACACGCGCTGGGTGGCACCGTCGACGACAATCCCAACGGCCGCGAGATGGGCACCGTGCACATCGACCTGCACCCGCAGGCGCAGGACGACCCGCTGTTCGCCGGCCTGCCGGCGCGTTTCGCCGCCCAGGCCACCCACCTGCAGAGCGTGCTGCAGCCGCCGCCGGGCGCCACCGTGCTGGCGCGCAACGACCACGACGCCTGCCATGCGTTCCGCTGGGGCGATGCGGCCTGGGGCCTGCAGTTCCATCCCGAGTTCAGCGCCGGCCACATGCGCGGCTACATCCATGCGCGTGCCGATGCGCTGGCCCGCGAGGGGCGTTGCGGCAAGCGGCTGGCGCGCGAGGTCGGCGCGGCGCCGCATGCGCGCGAGGTCCTGCGCCGGTTCGTCCGCCGCGCGCGGCGCTGACGCACGCTCCGGTATCCTGTGTGCCTCTTTCCGGGGCGCAGCATGGACATTCGCAGATTGCCGGCCAGCCAGGGGCTGGTGTGGTTCCGTCAGGCCATCGACCTGGGCGCGAGGAATCCGCGCGCGGTGTTCGGGGCGGCGGCGCTGGCGATCATCGCGCTGTACGCGGCGGTGCTGGCGCTGGCCCTGTTGATGGGCTTGCTGCTGGCCGGCAGCAAGGCCAGCGGTCAGCCGCCGGGTCTCGGCCTGGTGATGGCGGTGGCGGTGCCGCTGACCCTGGCAGTCATGCTGCTGGTGCCGGTGCTGCTGGGCGGGCTGATGCACGTGATCCGAGAGACCGAGGCCGGGCGCCCGGCGCATGCGCGCGACGTGTTCGTGCCGTTGCGCAGCGGCAAAGGCCGCCAGCTGGCGTGGCTGGGGCTGGTGCAGGTGGCGCTGGCGGTGGTCGGCGGCGTGCTGATGGTGGCCGTGGCCGGCAGCGACTACTGGCGCGACTATCTTGAGGCGATGCAGGCGGCGATGCAGGGCGCCACGCCCGCGGTGCCGCAGCCGCAGAACGGCGGCCTGCTGTTCCTGGTGCAACTGGTCTTCAACTATTTCAGCTACGCGCTGATGCTGTTTGCGATCCCGCTGATGCTGTTCTCCGGCAATGGCCTGGTCGAGGCGTTGCGCAATGCCTTGCGCGCCTCGGTCAGCAACATCGGTGCCAACCTGGTGGCCGGCGTGCTGTTCGTCGGCGCGCTGCTGCTGGCGGCGGTGGTGGTGGCGCTGCTGGCCAGTCTGCTGGCGGTGCTGGGCGGCGCCATCCATCCGGCGCTGGGCGCGCTGCTGACGATGCTGACCATGCTCGGTTTCGCCGGGGTGGTGCTGGTGCTGGTGGTGGGCGCGGCCTATCTGGCATGGCGCGACACCTTCGGCGATGCGGGCATGCCGCCGCCTGTGGTGCAGGTGCACGGCTTCGAAGCCTGAGCCCGCGTCCGCGCGGGCCTGGCGACTACGCCGGCTGGGACTCACGTGGCGCGACCAGGCGCGCGGCGAGGATGCCGGCCTCGTACAGCAGGCACATCGGGATCGCCAGCATCAGCTGGCTGACCACGTCGGGCGGGGTCAGCACCGCGGCAACGATGAAGATGCCCACCACCGCATAGCCGCGGCCTTCGCGCAGCTGCGCCGGGGTTACCCAGCCCAGCAGCGACAGGATCACCAGCGCCACCGGCAGTTCGAACGACAGGCCGAAGGCGAGGAACATCACAAGCACGAAATCGAGGTAGGCGCTGATGTCGGTCATCATCGCCACGCCGTCCGGCGTCACCCGCGCCATGAATCCGAACACCATCGGCAGCACCAGGAAATAGGCGAACGCGCAGCCGGCGTAGAACAGCAGCAGCGCCGAGCTCAGCAGTGGCAGCGCCAGCCGCTTCTCGCGCCGGTACAGCCCCGGCGCCACGAAGGCCCAGGCCTGGTAGAGCAGCCAAGGCATCGCCACCACCAGTGCGGCGAAGAAGGCCAGCTTCATCGGCGCGAAGAACGGCGAAGCGACCTGGGTGGCGATCAGCTGGCCGCCCTTGGGCAGCTTGGCCAGCAGCGGCTGGGCCAGGTAGCCGTACAGGGTGTTGGCGAATGGCAGCAGGCAGGCCAGCGCGACGCCCAGGCCGGCCACGCCTCGCAGCAGGCGCGTGCGCAGTTCCAGTAGGTGGGTGATCAGCGGGCGTTCGCTGTCGTGATGCTCAGCCGTCACGGCGTTCCCCGTCGCTGGTGGCCGGCGGGTCCAGTGCGCGCGGCGAGTCCGCCTGCACCTGCGCGGTGGCCTCGCGCAGCCGCGCCTCGGCGTCGCGCAGTGCCTGCTGGCTTTCGCGCAGGCTGCGCTGCAGTTCCTCGCTGGCCAGCTCCTGCTCCAGCTCGCTGCGCACCGCGTGCCACTGCGCGCGGGCCTTGCGTACCCACAGGCCGGCGAAGCGCGCCGCCTTCGGCAGCCGCTCCGGGCCCAGTACGACCAGCGCCACCAGGGCGACGACCAGCATCTCGCCGAGGGAGAAATCGAACATCGAAGCCGCCTGGCGGCGTCAGCGTGCCGCGTCGTCGCGTTCGCGCTGCTCGGCGGACGACGGCGCCTTGTCCTCGCCGATCCGCGCGGCCGGCTTGTCGTCCTCGTCGCCGTGCATGCCCTTCTTGAACTCGTTGACCGCCTTGCCGAGGTCGCGCGCGCCGGAGGTCAGCCGTTTGGTGCCGAACACCAGCAGCACGACGACCAGTACGATCAGCCAATGCCAGATGCTGAAGCCGCCCATGGATGCACCCGTGGTTGTAGGGGAAGACCGCGGATTCTAGCTTACGGCTTGGTGGCCGGCGGCAGCGGGGTGGTGGTGGCCGGGTTGCCGGCGTCCAGAGGCTGCACCGAAGCGGCGGCCGGGGTGGGTGCGGCCGGCGCGGCAGGCGCTGTGGCGCCCCTGCGCGCGTAGCGGGCGGCGGCGGTGGCTTCCTCCAGCGCATCGCGGAAAGCCACGATGGCGGACGACGGTGCCTGCGGCGCGCGGCCCTCGAAGATCATCCGCGGGGTCACGCCGCTGCCGTAGGCGGTGCGGTTGGCGCCGTTGTCGATCGACAGCACCGCGCCGTCCAGGGCCACGCCCGCGAACAGCCCGCGCGCGCGCGACCACGACCAGATCTCGGCCTTCAGCGCGCCGTCGGTGGCGGCGGCGGCATTGCGGCCGACCGGGCCGGCGGCTACGCCGGCATCGGCGCCGAGGGTGATCTTGCCGTTGACCAGGTTGTCCAGCCCGCGCTCGCTGCGGAACACCAGGATGACGTCGGCCGACTGCACGCCGGCCTGCAGGCCGAAACTGGCGCCGGCCAGCTTCACGAACACCGGGTTGGACCAGCTGCCGTCCGGGGTCTTGGTCGCCATCAGGCCGAGGCCGCGGCGGCCGCCCAGCATGAAGCCGGCCTTGATGGTGTCGGGGACGACGACGATCGCCTTGGCATCTTCCAGCAGGCGGTCCGGGATCGACGCCTCGGGGATGGACTGGATCTGCCGCACCACCCGCACCGCGTCGTCGGCGCGCACGTCCTCGCGCGAACCCGCGACGACGGCACCGGCGGCCAGCAGCATGGCAAGGGCAAGGGTCAGGCGTCGCGGCGTCGCAGTCATCGTGGTCTCCGTGGTCTGCGTTGTCTGTGTGGAAAACGCGGGGAAGCCGCATCGTGGCGCGGCGGCCATGAATCGATATTAAGTCAGCGCATGGTACGCGGGTGCCCATGCGATCCTATGCCCATGTCGACGCCCCATGATCCCGCCCCCGGCCTGGTACTGGTCAATCTCGGCACCCCCTCGGCGCCCACCGCGCCGGCGGTGCGCCGCTACCTGGCGCAGTTCCTGCACGACCACCGCGTGGTCCAGCTGACCCGCTGGCTCTGGTGCCCGCTGCTGCACTTCGTCATCCTGCCGCTGCGCAGCCCCAAGGTGGCGCACAAGTACGCGCAGATCTGGATGGAAGGCGGGTCGCCGCTGGCGGTGCATACGGCGGCACTGGCCGAGGCGGTGGGCGCGCGCCTGCCGGGCTGGCGGGTGGCGCATGCGATGCGCTACGGCGAGCCGTCGGTGGCCTCGGTATTCGATGGGCTGCGCGCCGCCGGCGTGCGCCGGGTGCGGGTGCTGCCGTTGTACCCGCAGTACTCCACCACCACCACCGCCAGCGTGGCCGACGCGGTGGCGGCGGCCGCGGCCGGCCTGCAGGTTGAACTGCTGCACGACTACCACACCGATGCCGGCTGGGCCGCGGCGGTGGCCGACTCGATCCGCGCGCACTGGGCCGCGCACGGCCGCGGCGAGCGGCTGCTGTTGTCCTTCCACGGCATCCCGCGCCGGCTGGTGGACGGTGGCGATCCTTACGCCGACCAGTGCGAGGCCAGCGCCCGCGCGATCGCGGTGGCGCTCGGCATTCGGCGCGACGAACTGCTGCTGACCTTCCAGTCGCGCTTCGGCCGCGAACGCTGGCTGGAGCCCTACACCCAGCCGACGCTGGAAGCGCTGGCGCGCGAGGGCGTGCGCCGCGTCGACGTGGTCTGCCCCGGCTTTGCGGTGGACTGCCTGGAAACGCTGGAAGAGATCTCGGTGGAGAACGACGCCGCCTTCCGCGCCGCCGGCGGCGAGGTGCTGCGCTACATCCCCTGCCTGAACGCGGGCGGCGCGCATGCCGACGCGCTGGCCGCATTGGCGCGCGGCGACGCGGGCTGGGCCTGATGCACGAGACCGGTTTCGACGTCGCGCTGGGGCGGCTGGCCGCGCTGCGCAACGACGGCCGTGGCCCGCGCGTGCTGGCGCTGCACGGCTGGCTGGACAACGCCGCGAGCTTCCTGCCGATGGCACCGTACCTGCGCGGGTTCGACTTGGTCGCGCTGGACCTGCCCGGCCACGGCCGCAGCGCGCATCTGGCGCCGGGTGCGGAGTATTCCTTCAGCGTCGCCATCGGCGCGGTGCTGGATGCCGCCGACGCGCTGGGCTGGGACCGCTTCCACCTGCTCGGGCATTCGATGGGCGCCGGCATCGCCAGCATGGTCGCGGCCGCCTGCCCGGAGCGCATCGAGCGGCTGGCGGTGATCGAGATGCTGGGCGCGCTGGCGGAGGCGCCGGAGCACACCGCGTCACGGATGCGCGAAGCGGTGGCCGCGCAGCGGCTGGTGGCGGGCAAGCGCCTGCGTGTGTTCCCGGACATCGACACGGCCGTGCGCGCGCGCCTGCACGCCGGCCGGGTGCCCGGCAGCGGCCTGGACGAGGCGCTGCTGCGCCTGCTGGTCGAGCGCGGCGTGACCCCGGTGGCCGGCGGCTATGCCTGGAGCAGCGACCAGCGCCTGACCCTGCCCAGTCTCAGCCGCCTGACCGAGGCGCAGATCGACGACATGCTGGCCGCCATCACCTGTCCGACCCTGGCCGTGTTTGCCGACCCCGCCCAGCCCTATTTTCCCGATGCGCAGCGCCGCCGGCGGGTCGGGCTGCTGCCGCATGGGCGCCTGCTGGCGATGCCGGGCGGCCACCACCTGCACATGCAGCAGCCGGACGCGGTGGCCGGCGCGATCCACGATTTCCTGATGGCGCGGTAGCTGTCCGAAGGACGCCGCGGCGGCACCGTCGCAGGTGCGCCGTGCTGCGTTGCGATGCGCCCTGCTGGTCCCGAAGCGGCGGTCGCGGCGCGCGGAGCGTCACCGCTGGCAGCGGTTACTCGTCGGTGCCGGCGCGGATCGCGAGCTGGGTGCCGCCTTCCTCGCCCTTCATCAGCTGGTAGAACACCTGCCGCTTGTCCTTGCTGTAGGCAAGGCTGCTGCTGTCGCCGGTCTGCATCGCCATCTCGCGCTTCCAGCCGCCATCCTGCATCGCCTTGTCGGTGGCGGCATGCACGGCCGCCATGTCCGCCGCGGTGGTCAGGTTGACCATCTGCGCGCCGCCCAGCTCCATCGCGCTGGCCACCTTGTGCCCGTCCGGCAGGTAGATGTCGGAGGGGAAACCCGCGGGCAACGGCACGCTGCCGCCATCCTCGGCGGTGGCCACCTTGAGGTCGCCCTTTTCCGTCTTGATGGTGACCGCGTTGCCGTCCTTGTCCACCTTCATGCCCGTGGCTTTTTCCATCGCCGCTTCGACCGCGGCGTCCTGGGCTTTCTTGCAGGCGGGCAGGGCCACGATCGCGGCGATCAGGGCGAGGGCCAGCAGGCGGCGATGGGTATGGATCATGGACATGGGTTCCCCGGGGTTGTCGTCACCGGAGGATACGTGAATCGCGGGCTCAGCCGGCCAGCAGCTGGCGCAGCCTGCCCTTCAGCGCACGCCCTTCGGCGCGCAGGAAATCGCGCTCGTCGCGCCACGCCGGGAACCGCGCCTCCACCTCGCCCCAGAAGCGCGGCGAGTGGTCGGCATGCAGCAGGTGGCAGAGCTCGTGCACCAGCACGTATTCGAAGGCCGGCGGCGGCGCCAGCAGCAGGGCCAGGTCCAGCGCCAGCGTCCCGTCCGGGGCCAGCGAGCCCCACAGTGACGAGGTGCGCTTGAACACGATGCGGCGCGGCGTGCGCGGCATGTCGGGCAGGTACTTCGGCAGCCAGCGCCCGGTGTCGGCGCGTCCCTGCGCTTCGTAGAAATCCTTCAGCGCGCGACGCAGCGCGGCGTCGCCGGCATTGGCCGGGGCGGTGAAGCACAGGCCGTCGCCGTCGCGCTCCAGCCGGGTGGCGCGCCCGCCCTGCCAGCGCAGCGGCAGTTCGAGGCCGCGCAGCGGCAGCGTGGCGGTGCCGTCGCGCACCAGCCCGCTGCCCGCGGCATCGGCCTGCCGATCGAGCTGCGCGACCAGCCAGCCGCGGTGCTCGTGCAGGAAGCGCTCGCCCTCGGTGCGGCTGGCGCGCAGCGGCAGGGTGAGCCGTGCGCCGCGCTCGTCGACGCTCAGCTTGATCCGCTTCGCGCGCGGGTCGTGCACGCGCAGCAGTTCGATGCTGCGCTGGGCGTCGAGCTGGAAACTGACCTGCTCGCGACGCGGTGCACGGGTCGTCGGCGCGGTGCGCAGGGCGGGCAGCAGGCGGAACAGGGAACGCATGGCGCCAGTGTAGAACGCCGGCCGCGGCGGAACCGCGACGTCACTCCGCCTTGCTGAGCTTGAACGCGCTTTCGAGCACGGCGAACAGACGCTTGAACTCGCCCGTCATCAGCGCGAAGCGGGCCTGCAGTTCGGCCACGATGTCGTCGTGTTCGGTGGACTCCATCTGGTCCACCGCGCCGTCCAGCAGCTTGAACTTGCGCACGATCAGGTCCTCGCCGATCACGAAGCTGACGTGGTCGTCCAGCACCAGCGCCAACCGTGTGCACTGCTTGCCGGCCTCGAGATGCTTGCTGATCTCCTCGCCGGACAGCTCCATGCGCTGGATCTTCACCACCGCGCCGGTGTCGGTGGGGTCGCGCAGCTCGCACTCGTCGCCCAGCGCCAGACCGTCGGGCAGCGCGTCGCCGGCCAGCCAGCCGGTGAGGATGGCGCGCGGCGCCACTTCGGCGTTCAGTGGCAGTGCCGGGAAGCTGCCCAGCGCGCGGCGCACTTCCGACACCACCGACTCGGCCGACTTGCGCGAGGAGGTGTCCACCGCGATCACGCCCAGCTGGCCGTCGAGCAGGGCGTCGCTGCGCACCGGGCGCACGAACGCGCGCGGCAGCAGTTCGGTGATCAGTTCGTCCTTCAGCCGCTTGCGGGTGCGGCCGCCGGGCTTGCGGCCTTCCTTCTCCTCGATCGCGGCCAGCTTCTTCTGCAGCAGGTCGTTGACCACCGCGCCGGGCAGGAGCTTGTCCTCGCCACCCACGGTCAGCCAGCGCGCGTCGTCGCACAGGTGCTGGAAGCCGTCGTGGTGCTGGCCCATCGGCGCGACGAAGCCGCGCGAGGAGAGTTCCAGCGGGCCGACCGGCTTGAGCGCGCATTCGGCCAGCTGCGGTTCGAGGTCGGACAGGTCGAGCGAGGCGGGGAAGCGGAACAGGGTCAGGTTGCGGAAGAACATCGGGAATCCTGTGGAAGGGCCTTCGCCAGCGGGTGGGCGGGGGCCGGGTGGAAACGCGGGAAGCGCGGCGCGGGATCAGGACTTGAGGATGTCCAGGCCGTCGTGGTTGCGCACGGGATGCAGCGCCATCGCGACCGGCTCCGGTTCGGCGGGGGCGCCGGCCAGCCAGGCATGCGCATCGGGCAGCGCCGCGTCGCCGCGCTTGCCGAGGGTGAGGAAGTCGAACAGCTTCGGGTCGCTGAGCTGCGACGGACGGATGTCGCCCAGCGCGCGCGCCATCGTCTCGATGCGGCCGGGCGTCTCCTTCTCCCACTGCGCCAGCATCTTCTTGACCTGCTTGCGCTGCAGGTTCTCCTGCGAGCCGCACAGGTTGCAGGGGATGATCGGGAAGCCCTTCGCCTCGGCGTAGGCTTCGATGTCGTCCTCGCGCACGTAGGCCAGCGGGCGGATCACCACGTGCTTGCCGTCGTCGCTGAGCAGCTTGGGCGGCATGCCGCTCAACTTCGCGTGGAAGAACAGGTTGAGGAAGAAGGTGTTGACCAGGTCATCGCGGTGGTGGCCCAGCGCGATCTTGGTGAAACCGTGCTGCTCGGCGTAGGTGTACAGCGCGCCGCGGCGCAGCCGCGAGCACAGCGAGCACATGGTCTTGCCTTCCGGAATCACCCGGCTGACCACCGAGTAGGTGTCCTGCTCGAGGATGTGGAAGTCCACCCCGATCGAGCGCAGGTATTCCGGCAGCACGTGCTCGGGGAAGCCCGGCTGCTTCTGGTCGAGGTTGACCGCGGTGATGCTGAAGCGCACGGGGGCCTTCTTCTGCAGCTGCAGAAGAACGTCCAGCATGGTGTAGCTGTCCTTGCCGCCGGACAGGCAGACCATGACCCGGTCGCCGTCCTCGATCATGCCGAAGTCGGCGATCGCCTTGCCTACCTGGTGGCGCAGGCGCTTGGCCAGCTTGTCGGCCTCGTGCTTGCGCCTGGGGGCCGGAAGGTCGGTGAGCGGGTGCGCGGGAATATTCATCGGACCGCCATTTTACCCGCCCGCCGGCGGCATCCGGGGCGCGCTATGCTCGGCACATGAACCAGCCGACCGATCCAGCCGAACTGTCGCGCATGGCGCGGCGCGTGGTGGACCTGCGCCAGCAGCACCGCGACATGGACGAAGCCATCGCGCGCCTGCAGGCCGACATCCAGGCCGACGAGCTGATGCTGAAGCGGCTGAAGAAACGCAAGCTGCTGCTGAAGGACCAGATCGCCTGGCTGGAGAACGCACTGATCCCGGACGAGCCGGCGTAAGCCGCCGGCCAGGACGCGTCCTCAGGACGACGGGGTGCCTGCGTCCTCCGGCGGCAGCGCCGGAATCTCGCCGGTGGTGCGCGCGCTGGCCGGGCTGATCTTCTCGATGGTCGCGCGCAGCTCGCGCCCCAGCACCACCCGCGCGTCCTTGGCCCAGGCATTGAGGCGCTCGTCGAACATCAGCTTGCTGGTTTCAGGATGCGGCCAGACCAGCTTGAGCTCGCGCAGCTGCTGGATGAAGCCGCGGAACAGCGACTTGTCGAAGAATTCCGGCGCGGCCGGGGCGTACAGCAGCGACAGCCGCTGCGCGGTGAGCTGGCACAGGCTTTCCAGCTCGCCGGCGCCGAGGATGCCGGAGCCATTCTTCACCAGCACCGCGATGGCGATGTAGTAGCGCTCGAACGCCTGCTGCAGGGTGTGGCCGAGCGCGCGCAGGCGGAACACCTCGTCGCTCTGGCCGGCATAGCGTTGCAGGATGCCGCCGTCCTCGTCGCTGACCTGCTCCAGCAGGCCTTCGCGGACGAACACCTCGATGGTGCGGTCGATGCGGCTGGCGAAGGTGTCCTCGTCCCAGGGCAGGAACAGCTCGGCCTGCAGGAACGGATACAGGGTGCGGCCGATCTGCTGCAGCTGGCGGCGGCCCATGCGGCGGTTGTTCTGGAAGCACACCGCGATCCACGAGGAGGCGGTGAACAGGTGCAGCACGTTGTTGCGGAAATAGCTCAGCAACACCGCGTTGTCGCCTTCCACGCCCAGCACGTCGCCCAGCGGATGGCTGGTGCGGGTGATCAGGCCGATCTCCTCGCCGTGGGCGATGATCTGCTCCGGCGAATGCGGGGTCACCGTCACCCAGTCGGAATACGGCACCTCCACCAGCAGCGTCTTGGACAGCGCGATCTGCGCGCGCAGGTCGGCTTCGCCCATCGCGTGCTTGGGCGTGGACAGCAGCGCCAGCGCCAGCAGGTTGATCGGATTGACGTCGGCGGCGCGGTTGACGTGGACCTGGATCTTCTGCGCCAGCGCATCGATGGTGCGGGCGAACCAGGCCGGTTTTTCGTCGTCGCCGACCGGCTTGCCGTCCCATTCCGGCGCGTGCTCGGCGAGGATCTGGTCGAGCCGGATGCGTTCGCCGAAGTTCACCACCACCTGGCCGTAGTTGCTCCGCAGCACCTTGGGGATGCCGGTCAGCAGCTGCCAGATCGATTCCTTTTCCTTCGGCTTGCCGGACAGTTCGTCGAGGTAGCTGCCGCCCTCCATCAGCTTCTCGTAGCCGATGTAGACCGGCTGGAACAGCAGAGGCCGGGTCGGCTGGCGCAGGTAGGCGCGCACGGTCATCGCCAGCGAGCCGCCCTTGGGCTGCAGCAGCCGGCCGGTGCGCGAACGCCCGCCCTCGATGAAGTATTCGATGGAGTAACCGCCGGCCACCAGCTGCGCCATGTACTCGCGGAACACCGCCGAATACAGCGCGTTGCCCTTGAAGCTGCGGCGGGCGAAGAAGGCGCCGCCCTTGCGCAGCAGCGTGCCCACCACCGGCAGGTTGAGGTTGATGCCGGCGAAGATGTGCGGGGCGACGATGCCGTGGCTGTAGAGCAGGTAGCTCAGCAGCAGGTAGTCCATGTGGCTGCGGTGGCTGGGCACGTAGACCACTTCATGGCCCGGCGCTTCCTGCTTGAACTGGTCGAGGTGGTGGACCAGCACGCCGCGGTAGATGCGGTTCCACACCGAGGTCAGCAGGAAGCTCAGCGAGCGCACCACCGTATTGGAGTAGTCGGCGGCGATTTCCCAGAAGTAGGCGTTGGCCTTCTTCCACGCTTCCTCGGGCTTACTGTTGTCGCGCCGCGCCTGGTCGGCGATGGCGTCCTTGACCAGCGGCGCCGACAGCACCTGGTCGGCCAGCATGCGCCGGGTCGACAGGTCGGGCCCGATCACCACCTCGCGGACCCGGCGGAAGTGGGTGCGCAGCACGCGCGAGAGCTTGCGCACGGTGCGCTCGGGTGCCAGGCCCTCGGCCACCGTGTCGCGCACCGAGATCGGTGCCGAGAACTGCACCAGTGTGTCGCGGCCGTTCAGCAGGATGGCCAGCAGCCGGCGGAAGCGCCCGACCAGCGTCCAGTTCTCCGAGAACAGCACCGAGAACCAGCCGCTGCTGCGCTTGGGCGCCTGGCCGACGAAGATGGAGACCGGCACCAGCCGCACGTCCAGCGCGGGGTTGTCGCCGTGCGCGGCCAGCAGCCGCGCCAGCGAGCCGGAATGGGTCTTGTGCTCGGCGCCCGGCAGCAGCCCCAGCGCATTGGCATGCCGCCGCGACAGCGCCACGTAGGCGCGCTTGCGCCCCAGCGGGTCGCCGGCGATCGGTTGCAGTGGCGGCGGCAGGCCGGCCTCCCGGCAGGCCCGCGCAAGGATCAGCGCGTTGGACAGGCCGTAGTCTTCCAGCACGTAGCAGATCGGGCGGGCATCGGCGCCCAGCTGCGGATCCGCTTCGATGTCCAGCTTCAGCCACGGGTGCAGGGGGCGTCCCAGCAGGCGCGCCCACAGCGGCAGCCCGCTCCTGGCGGCCCGTGGCGACGCACCGGCGGCCTCGGCCGCCGCATCGGCCGGGGCCAGAAAGGCGGGCAGGGGCAACGGTTCGCCGGCAGCCGCGGCGTCGGAACGGCTGTCCGCGTCTGCAGCGCCGGCGTCGCGTGCGGCATCTGCGGTCGGCGGGTCGAACAGGCCGGCCTGGGCGGGAGTCTGGCGAT
>ERZ778017.959-NODE-959-length-33283-cov-5.623751_pt1 | contig 33283 bp, 16 predicted proteins | sample MGYA00375747_ERZ778017 | MGnify/ENA primary metagenome ERZ778017 (study PRJEB29350, sample SAMN05509838) | bioreactor metagenome | biome: bioreactor; material: wastewater | place: South Africa: University of Cape Town | collected 2014-03-17 ...
TAATAGAGTTCATTGCTGTTTGTACTTCATTGAGCCTTGTTGTACACGTTTGAACAGATTAGACGTCTTATCAATGCATGCAATTTCCCAAAGAGTAAACTTAATCCCAGTCATTTCCAAGTGTGATACATTGTCCGAAGATGAATTACAAAAATTCAAACACCTAATTAATTCAGAGTTACAGTTACATGATGTTGCCATTTGTGACTTGATTCTAGATCATTTTGTCAAAGATAAGATTACAAAATCTGTACCATTTGCAGTAATCGGATCCGATGAAATCCATAGTGGAAAACGTGGCAGATTATATCAGTGGGGATTAGCCGAAGTTGAAAACCCCAAGCATTGTGATTTCAGCTTATTGAGTGATATCTTATTACGTGAAAATATGTTAGATTTGATTTCTTCCACTGAAGCCTGCTATGAACGGTACCGTTTGAGATGTCTTGAGAAAAGGTTTGAACAGGGGAACACAGAAGGAGTTCCTGAAGATAAAATCAATGGTTTCGAACAACTAAAAATCTATCACTCGGTCACTTTGTCCGAATTTGAAAAAGAAGAAAAACTTAATGAAACTATATTTGAGTTGAAACAACAGCAAATCAAGGATAAATTAGGAGAGTATATATCAATTCAAGAAACCAGATTTAAAGAATGGAAACAGGCACTAGTCGAGAAGCAAAATGAATTAAACAAGGATATCGAATTGCAACATAGTAAGATGGTTGAGTTACAGAATGAAATAGATTTGCTAATGAATTCGCCTAATGATAGCTCAAAGTCCATTGAAGCTGAATAGGTAAATATATCGAAAATATCACTTCTAAGTAGTTTAAAGTTATTCTAATCAAATTGAAAAAAAAAATAAAAAATATGAAGAAGACAAAATCTAAACTAACCCAATTTGGGTAATAAATTACCAACACTAATCCCTATGTAACGGTAATAATGCAACTCTAAAAATGACTAGCAATGGCTGCAAAAGTAAGCACAAAAATGAGTTACTTTATCACTTCCTACACATTAGAACTTACGTAAGCCCTAAAAGATTTTCAGTTGCGAACAGAATCCGTCCACTATAAAAAGCGATGAGAAAGAAAAAAAACCAAATTTATTTGACTTCAGACGAGGATCCAAATAGTAAGTATTGATGCTTGTTGTAAGACAATTAAGTTATTAGGATGAATTTTTGTATTTCATATGTTTTTTCTGGCATCTCTAATGTTAGAGCTTTTCAGCTCGATGAATACAACTTTTGACTACCTATCTGATGAATAACTTTAGTTTTACATGTATTTCTCTTAACCTATATTAACATTATAGAATCGTGAATATAGTCAATAAACAATATTCCCAAAATCGTTAATACTGTAGATCTTCGTTCTATATATGCTTTAATGAAGTACAAATTTCTAACGTTCTATATTTAAGCACAGTAGTCATATTTACAAGCTAAATGTACACCAGAAGTTCCTTGTTTTCCTGTCTTTGTGTTTATTCTCTGGTAAGTTTTACAGCCTTATAAACCATCGTTTCGTAGCATGTCTACCTGGACTGAGCTCGTGGTAGCCATAGGTCGATGTTGCTGCACCATCACTACCACGGTACAGGTTTTTTTCTGTTTCGCGGTGAAAAATTATCAGGTTAATCTTTCAATTGAAGTACACAAGTTCGTCACCAAGGGACTATGGACATATCCTATGGAGCGAGCGAGCAGAATCATGTGGACGAATTAGTGGAGCAAGTTGCAAGTTTCTCTTTAGAAAACCATGATGCTGTTCAAGTCCGAACTATTAACTTAATTCTTGATCATTCAGCGTTCGTTAGAGGAATCGGTAATATAAAGAGATGGTTCAACCCTGGTTATATCAGATCCAGCATGGTAAACGCAGACGAAAAGATCCAGTTGAACATTTACATTCCATCGTATACTTTGCATGAATTTGATTTTGTTAAAAAGGGAACTTCCATGATGGCCACTAACGCAAGAGAGGCCATCAGGTTTATTGATAGAATTTTCGAAAGAGATGATATAATCTTGAATGGTAGCCAGAACAATGCAAACGACAATCCCATCAGATACGGAATTTTTATTGAGTCCCCACGGGAATCAGGACCGTCATGGAACGAATGCTTAAACTACAAAGTTCATTCTCCCAAAGTAAGAGAATTCCCCAACTTCAAAACAAAGTTTGACTCAAACTTGATTGGCCAGCAAGTTATTCCTGACGATCAATACGATGGTTTTACATCGCACTTCAAGAGCAATGCTAAATTGAACGATATCCAATATGAAAATAGTCCTTCGTATCAGAACGCCATTGCTAATTCTGACAATGAAGCAGAAATGCCCATCAGATTACGGTACTTGATTCGGTCATGTATTTATAAACGTTATATTGACACTCACAATCCTAACAAACCCCAAAGCTCATTTGAAGATTGGAAATTAGTTACTGAAGACCCCATCACCAAAGTGTGGGTAAAGAGTTTTGGCATTGACTGTTTAAATGTCAACGATGCCGAATTGCTCATCTTCAAAAACTACGATGTTAATCAGTTTAATACAACTCCTCACAGTCACTTTTCCTTGGATGAAGGATACGATAACTCTAAGAATATTTTACAAAATACAATAGATACCACTCGGTACAGCTACACCACAGCCAAACCTACAAATCGCCACAAACCGAACACATCTAAGCAACCCAGAAGGAAAAACAGAACTAAGGTCAATGGTGTTGTCAGCGAAGGATTTACCAGTGTCAATGGTGAATACATAAAGAAGGAAAGATTCGATGCTATCAATTATGCCCCTAGAGGTAGTGGAGAATTATGGAAACCATAATACCGTATTTTTCTCTATCATGCCAACAACACTAGCTCATTTTCATGATTCTACAGCGATCGAGCTCTGCTCATACAGTTACAGAACTGTCTCAGAAATTCCATCATGAAGGACTTTCAGTATACAACAGACTACTTGAAGAAGAACTCAGGATCACCGTAATAAATGACTCAACAAAATCATTTGGACACATGCAATAATGTAGAAAGTGGAGACAACAATAGATGGGCTTAAAACGATGCTTCTACTACAAACATCTAGTGCCCTGAAAGTATTGGTGTTTCTTCCGTAGTCAGTAGATAATTGGTGGGGAACACCGTCTAACGCTCGACCTAACCGTTATCCAGTGCTACCATTTCTCCAGAAAAACTTCCCCACTAGTAGTTTTTCCACCAGGCGAAATTGAGTAAACCGTTAACGGTAGCGCCCATACTAAAAACTGAGAACCACACGACAAAATTCCCAACTCCCGAAAAAAATTCACGTTATTAATATACGATTGTTTATCTATAGTATACTAAAGAGTGGTTAATTCGATACTAGCTGTATAATCCATCACAAAAGTATTGTCGAGGATTTGCATATTAGTTTTGCAAGATGAATAGAGAGTTCACGCGGGAGAAGATCCAGGAAATACTCCAGCGTTGGCAACAGTTAAAACAACAGTTTGGTGATCAAGCCGTAAATGTGCCTGAATTCGCCCAACTATCGAAGATCATCAAATTCATACAGCAGAATCAATCACAACAACGACAGCAACGTCAACAGGTTGCTACTGTTGATTCCGGTGGGATTCCGAATCGCCAGCACCAGCCTGATGGTTCGTCTATACCCAGTGCTAACGGGCAGAATGCCATGCGTGACAATGGGGTGGTACAACCAAACCCTGTTGGTGGAATTGGTGCTGGAAATTATAACCAGATGTCGCATCCACCAGCGAACCAACCCAATTTCAACAACAACCCCAATCCCAATCCTAATCCTATGAATATGAACCAAAATAAAGTTGGTCAAAATCTTAATAATAATGGTGCACCAATAACAAATGGAAACATGAACGGTGGTATGCCAAATGATAGCTCTCCGATAAACTCGGCGGAATCGGCATTTACTGCACAGCAATTTCAATTAGTCAAGTCCCAGTTCCAAGCTTTCAAGTTCTTACTGAGGAACTCGTCTCCGGGAAACCAACCAATTCCACAAAATTTGGTTGACTTTGTTAGCAATGATAGATCGGCATTCCCCAGTGGAGGTTATTTACCTTCTGTTAATGCACAAAGCCAGGTTCAAAAAAACCCTCAAATACAACAACAGCAACAGCTACCCCAACAACAAGTTCAGCCCCAGCAAAATATTCAACAACAACAACCAGTTGCACAACCACAAGGATTACCATTACAAAACAAACCAGTTGAAGCAAATACACCACTTTCTATTGGAACTCCAGAGTTGAAGAAATTCCAACGTCCTCCAACAAAATTTTCACCCGTAATACCTTCAGGTGCTCCCCAATCAACTACAAAACCTGAGAGTGATCTTGCGTCAAAATTAAAAGGAATTAAACCCATTTTGTTGGACGCAAAACCACCTTCACAATTGAAAGATTTAGTAGTGGAAGAATCGGAAAAAATGGTTATCCCAATTAGTAGACCTAACGTTCAAGTTGACTGTTTTGAATTACCACAATATTTCACTGATAAAGATATACCATTCAATAAGGTGTATGAACCACAATCAAGACTTCAGTATCCCTCATTATTACCTAATGGCATTTCTGTTGAAGAAATTTTCCAAAATAGAGAGTTATTAATGGTATTGCAAATAGAACAACAAATTGATAACCTAAAGTCCAAAATTGAAACTGAAAAAGATGAATCACAGCGTGAGCAACTTTCAATTGAATTGGCGAAATTGCAATTATTACCATATCAGAAACAATTAAAAGGTAGTATCCTATCTCAAGTCTGGTTCAGCAGATCTATTTTACCAAATTCGCATCCCAACTTTTTAGCAAAATTCAGCACTTTGTCTCTCGAGAATGTAAGTCAGTCTCATGATTTATTTAGACATCAGATGTTGACACTTTTGCAGGTTCAAAATCAGAAACATCAGACAACTATCAATGAAATTTTGATTACTAGAGACAATCAAACAACGGCATTAAACAAGAGGCGAGACAGATTAGCAAGATTTGCAACTAAGGTGAACAGTTTGCATAATCAAATCGCAAAAGAAGAACAAAAGAGAATTGAAAGGATGGCCAAACAACGTTTGCAAGCTTTGAAATCCAATGATGAAGAAGCATATTTGAAATTGTTAGATCATACCAAAGATACAAGAATTACACATTTATTGAAGCAAACCAACCAGTTCTTGGACTCGTTAGCTCAAGCGGTTCAAACTCAACAAAAGGAAGCTAACCATAGATCTGGAAAAACCAATGATGCTGAACTCGAAACAATGGATGCAGATGAAAAGAGAGAAAAACTAGATTATTATGAAGTTGCTCATCGTATTAAAGAAGAAGTTTTGAAACAACCTTCGATTTTAGTTGGTGGTACCTTGAAAGAATATCAAATTAAAGGGTTACAATGGATGGTATCTTTATTCAATAATCATTTAAATGGTATCTTAGCTGATGAAATGGGTTTAGGTAAAACTATTCAAACTATTTCATTGCTTACCTATTTAGTTGAAGTGAAGAGAATTAACGGTCCATTTTTGGTCATTGTTCCATTATCTACTTTAACTAACTGGAATCTAGAATTTGATAAATGGGCACCTGCGCTTAAAAAGATTACGTATAAGGGAACTCCAAACCAACGTAAATTATTACAACAGGAAATTAGATCGGGAAATTTCCAAGTATTGTTGACTACATTCGAGTATATTATCAAAGATAAAGCGTTATTATCCAGATTAAAATGGGTTCATATGATTATTGACGAAGGTCATCGTATGAAAAATAGTAACTCCAAATTATCAGAAACTTTGACCCACAATTATCATAGTGATTATCGTTTGATTTTGACTGGTACACCATTGCAAAACAACTTACCTGAATTATGGGCTCTTTTGAATTTTGTATTGCCAAAAATTTTCAATTCGGTGAAATCATTTGATGAATGGTTTAACACTCCATTTGCGAATACTGGTGGACAAGATAAGATTGAATTAACAGAAGAAGAAACATTGTTAGTTATTCGAAGATTGCACAAAGTTTTGAGACCTTTCCTTTTGAGAAGATTGAAAAAGGATGTTGAAAAGGATTTGCCAAATAAGGTTGAAAAAGTTGTCAAGTGTAAAATGTCTTCATTGCAATCGAAATTGTACCAACAAATGTTACGGTACAACATTTTGTACGCAAGTGATCCTGCTGATGGTGCAACTCCATTAATCATCAAGAATGCAAATAATCAAATCATGCAATTGAGGAAGATTTGTAACCATCCATTTGTGTACGAGGAAGTCGAAAACTTGATCAACCCAGCTGTTGAGAACAATGATCAAATCTGGAGAGTTGCTGGGAAGTTTGAGTTGCTAGACAAGGTCTTGCCTAAGTTTAAAGCTACGGGACATAGAGTTTTAATTTTCTTCCAAATGACTCAAATCATGGACATTATGGAGGATTTCTTAAGATATAGAAATTTGAAGTATATGAGATTAGATGGGGGTACGAAAGCTGATGATAGAACTGGTTTATTGAAATTATTCAACGCTCCTGACTCCGAATACTTCTGTTTCTTATTGTCGACTAGAGCTGGTGGGTTAGGTCTTAACTTGCAAACTGCAGATACAGTTATCATCTTTGATACTGATTGGAATCCTCATCAGGATTTGCAAGCTCAAGACAGAGCCCATCGTATTGGTCAAAAGAATGAAGTAAGAATTTTAAGATTAATTACCGAAGATTCTGTTGAAGAAATGATTTTAGAAAGGGCACACGCAAAGCTTGAAATTGATGGGAAAGTTATTCAAGCTGGTAAATTCGATCAAAAGTCAACTGCAGAAGAACAAGAAGCAATGTTAAGGGCATTATTTGAAAAAGAAGATGAACGTAGATCTAAAGGATCAACTGATGAAGAAGATGACATGGATGATGACGAACTTAATCAGGTGATTGCAAGAAATGATGACGAATTAGCTGTTTTCAGAAAGATGGATGAAGATAGGATTATTGCAACAAGAAATGCACCATACCCAAGTCGTTTGTATTCGGAACAAGAGTTGCCAGAAGTATACAAGAAAGACCCCGGTGAAGTGATCAAGAAAGACGAGATCAAGGTGGAAGAATATGGTAGAGGTTCTAGAGAACGTAAGGTAATGAAATACGATGACAACTTGAGTGAAGAACAGTGGTTAAGAAAGATTGATGGATTTGTTTCAGGTGATGAAAGTGACTCAGATGTTGAACTTAGACCCAAGAGAAACAAAGGAAGACCAAGAGCTAAACGGGCAACAGATTTCAACAGCGAAATTAGTAGCAAGGCAGATTCTCCATCAGAATATGGTGATGGCAAGCGTTCGTACTCTGATTATTTGGGAGGTGACAGTCCAGAAGCTGGATCGTTAAGTAAGAGACAAAGAGCTAATACACCTAGAGGAGGATCGAAAGGTAGAAGCAACGCAAGAGGTAGAGGTACTGGACGAGGTAGAGGAAATTTGGCCTACCGTGCAACACCAACCGTTGATCCCTTAACTTCTGAAGAACGTTCCAAATTACAAACTGTCCTTGAAAATATACTTGATTGTATTATTAGTTATAGAAACGACGAAGGCAGATTGTTAAGTGACATATTTATGGTCAAGCCACCAAAGAGATTATATCCAGACTATTATGTTCTTATCAAACATCCAATTGCGTTAGATACGATCAAGAAAAGAGTGTCCAGTAAGATTTATGCAACAGAACGGGAATTATTAGAAGATACCCATTTAATGTTCAGTAATGCCCGGATATATAATGAGGAAGGATCAGTTGTCTACGAAGATGCTAAGACATTGGAGCAACTAGCAATCAGTAAATTCAAAGAGTTGACGGACTTACCAAATGAAGCTGTTGAAAAGACTCTTGATTTCAAAGAGTTTGATGAAACGTTTAGCTTGAAACCATTAGTAGTTGGTAATGCCGTCAAGCATCCAGTTGAAGAACCAAAATTAGACATGGACGCATTTGACTTGCCAGATTTTCCATTAGACTTGGAGACAGGCGATTCAACTCCCGCAACATTTGAGTAAATGCAAAACCATTCATTTCAACTATTGTATAATTAATGCATGTATAAAGTATACACCAAATAAAACTAGTTGCAGACCAATATCTCCCTATAAACCTCTTCCTACACAAACGCACTACGACTCGTATCTCGGCAATTCCTCATCAATATGAGAGTTGTTAACTGCATCATTGACAAGAATGTCGAAAATCTTCACCATATCAAACAACCCTCCGTCATTAAATTTGATACTACCATTAATATACTGATTTGGCGGAAATCCGTCACATACGGATGATGATAGAAACTTGAATTGCCAATAATTGGGACCGAACCAGGGAGACTTCAATTCATGGGTAAATTGAAGAAGTGGGATCGACGTCATTGCAAACAGAAAATTGGATATATCTCCCTGTGATGCCGTTACATATATAAAACGTTTATTTGTAAGATATAAGTATCCGTCATTACAGTTGATCTTGACTCCAGATGATGCAATGCTCAAACTCTGTCTTGCCGAAGGAGATGCATATCTCACAACCTCTCCATTGTCCAAATCGAAAGGTATATTCTTGCCTAGTAGATTCTCATGACTCGGCTTAAGTGCCAACGTATTGATAGACATTGCGTCTTGTATTCGGTATTCTTTATCAATTGTCAATTGGCCTACATAGAAGTACATTGATCCTCAAACCCTTTTAAAATCACAAAGTACGTAGAGAACTGATCAACAAAACAAGTATTTGGTTATGATACACAGCAGGCACCAAACACCCATCGCAGTAACGTTATTCATGGCTGTCTAGTATAGTTTCACATAACGATGATACATATGGTAGCGCCAACAAAGATCATAGCTGGTGATGATGTGATTGTTTGGCTTCGGGCAGTTAGGTGGTGGTATTTCCTTCTGCTGAATGGCAAGCTATCGACTGCTGGTATTTTACAAAATGTAGTAGTGGAATTGTGTAGCAAAAATTCAAATTTAGTTCGAGACGATTGTGGCATGTAGTCGCACAAGGTATCTCATCGCAAACTGTTATAAATGAAGAGAAGCACGATAGAGGCTACTTTTTTAGCATTGTTGCATTAGTACGGAGTGGTATAGACTAGTTGTAATGGTTAGTCTACGTAGTTTCAATCCTGTGTTGGCCACGGTTCTCAATACTAAAGTGAAAGCCCCAGGTAGAAAGTTCATTACTGACCCTACAATATGTCAAGCAATAATAGACAAATTAGATCTAAAGTCAAAATATAAAACTCCAGGAAAAATCGATATAATCGATGTCTTTGCCGGTAACGGAATATTATCCTCCATGTTAAATTATGAATTGATGCCCAGGAACCATGTAGTTATAGAAAAGGTTCCTAGTGCAATTTCATTTTGGAAAAATGGAATTGATCACTTGAACAAGACGACAGGCAATAAAGAGAACTTTATACTATGTCAGAAAGATGGATACAAATGGGATACATACACTTCTTTGTTTAAAAGTAAGACTATATCTTGCCAGGTCCAGCCATCGAGCAAGATGCACGATGAGCTTTTACTAGTAGCCAATTTGACCACATCATCCGGAGAGTCACTACTTGCACAATGGATCAGCTGTTCGGCTTACGGAAACTGGATCCATAAATATGGAAGAATAAGAATGATCTGTCTTGTTACCGACCATACAGCCAAAAAGTTTTTTGCTGGACCTAGCTTTAACAAGAGAAATAAAGCATCTGTGAAAATTGATTTGTTCACCAACTCAAAGTTGGTTGCAATCACTGATTCACCAAACTCAGCTCAGAGCCCCGCTCATGGTTATGATCCCAATGTAGTGTTCAGGGATCAGCCAGTGTTGATCCCAAAGTATACAACACTCTCTGAGTTGGCTGTAGTTGAAATTGAACCAAAAGGTATTGCGATGGAGAACATCGATATCAACGAAAGTTTGACACAAAATATCTTCTTACACAAAGGTCGTCCTTTATCAAGAGCTCTCGCAAATGTTGCACCAGGAGCAGACGAAGATTTGCCCAAGATGCTACCTCATGAGCTTCTTTCCAAAAAACCTACAGACTTTACTGCTGAGGAATGGATTATGATTTACGATGCTTACGATAAATGGCCATTGAAACCCTCCGATCTGTTTGGAGTAGATTTCTTAGAAGACGAATTACGGGGAATGTAAAGCCTAGAGAAAATGTACATAGCTAGACAAATATACAAAAACCATAAAATACAAACAATTTTTACTTTCTCTATATCTCCTCTTTGAATCTTGATGTAAACATCTTTGTTTCTGAGTCGAATAGACTTGAATCGTCAGTCTTTGGGCCGCTAAAAACTTGAATGCGCTGTAACATAGTCGGTACGGTCCAATTCCTGAAATGATGCTGAGTGTTATGTCTTGGCTCGTAGGTAGAGGATTTGGGATTTGTTCTAGGAAAAATGAAGTGATTTGTAGAAGGTTTTGCTTTCGGCAAACACTGAGTTTCGAAACTTGATAGCCCCAGATTTTTCGAACATGTTGATTGTTTATCTAACTGACAATTTGACAACAGATTGAAATTAAACGATTCTGTTGAAAATGAACTAGGTGTTGTATTCTCAACTTTATTACTGGAATTAAATATCAGCTTTGTAATAATTCCAATCGATATTATGGTTGAATATATATTCATCGCTGATGAAATTAGTAGAACAATCAAATCAAACATCAAAGTACCTGATCTGTATTTAATACACAAGATAGTTACAATTATCATTGTGAATGTGGAAAAGATTGACCCCAGAATTGTAATAATTGAATGTATGTAAACCAACAGAATACGACGTGTAGTCTTCGGACAGTAAAGTACGACAAAGCTGAAGCAGCCCATAGAGAGAGTTAGAAGTGAAGCATTATACCCAATGCAACATAGTTGCTTTAACCTCAATATAGTATTGGGAAATCTACCTCTAGGTGTGGTAGTCAATTTCATTAATTCTTCGGAATACGTTAAAATTCTTGAATGAGACTTCTGATGATACTTTTCCACAAGCATTGTTTGAAAGGACAACGGATTCGACACAATTGTGGTTGAAGAAAAGTTGAAGAACGCTTCTGTAAGAGACAATGATAAATGACTATCAAGACGTAATATTGGTTGAACGACAATTGTAGACATACTATTATATGACAAGTACTTATTTTCATTTCTTAAATAGATATCTTGAAAAAGGGGAATGATGTTATCACGAAAGTCTCTGTCTAAACTCTCCAATGGGTTTGCAAGAACAGGTATTATATCTATGAAGGGTAGTTTTGTAGTAATCGTGAGTGGAACAATGGCTCTAAAAGTTAAAAATATTAGGATGATAACAAACCAGGAAAATAACCACCAAGAATGGTAAAGATCCTGTTGAACTGAGGGTGAAAGGTGTTTCCGGAGAAGCTTACTAGCTTCAATCTGAAGTTTCCCTTGGTCACATATCATTTCTTCAGACGGTGAAAGACCTCTTGGTAAAAACTGTATTTGTGTTCTCGAGGGGTTTTTTTTGCAACCGAAAAAATTACCACATAAGGTTTAGTGCTGAATTACGACAAATAAAATATGAGACACCTACTGGTGCTATAAATCTGTTAAATTTAAGTGTTCAATACGATAAAGTACAAATTTCTACGAGCCACTTACACAATCTGTTTCAACTTTAATTTATATTTGAATTAAACAACTTAAAATTTTCTGTGAATTGATATAGTATAAGATTAATGCTATATACTAGTCTATTGATACATTTGGTAAATTGGCAAATAATTCAACGAGCTTTTCATTGTTGAACATTCCGTCACCTGCTGGTCCAAAGTATGATGCATTTGGTAAGGCGTTCAATAACGCTACGATAGTAGGGCCCACGAACGACGATTCTTGTTGCGGTTGGTTGAAAGTTGTGTTGGTCATAGGTTGTTCATGATTATTTGTTGACAATTCTGGTTGATCTTTATCGTTATTTTCCCTTCTTCTCTTTTTTCTTTGTGGTTTGTCTTTTTCATCATCATCATCTGTGTCCAGTTCTGCGTCTCCAAATTCATAATTTTTAATCGCATTAATGCCATCAATACGGTATCTATCACTGAACAAGTCAATCGGATCATCTGTTTTGAATAACTGTTCATATTTTGTACAGAAACTATGCGCAACATCAAGAGAAAGGTATTTTGATGCATATGTTATGTATACTTTTAACAACCTTTTCAAGCTTGATTTCTTTTTGTTGATCTCCTTTGTGATTACTTTTTTCCCTTCTTCGTTCAAATTAGATAATTCCAAAGTTTCAGTTAGTTGAGCTATTTCTTTGGATAAATTGGAGTCAGATGCTTGGATCAATTTCCTTATATTGTCAACATCATTTATCATTATCAAATAGTTGAGGTATGCCAACAAAAACTTCCCATCCGTTGAAAATGGTACTGTTTTGAATGCTAACTCAAAAATCTTAAGAGCAATCTTTTGATTATCGGAAAAGTGTTCCAACAATGCATTTTCAACAAAGAATTCATATCCAATAGCAGGGAAATTCTTACGAGCTTGCTTGAAAATTATTCGTGCTTCCTTAACTCCCTCTGCTCGTTTACATGCTATCATAAGTTTAGTATAAACAAGAGTAATTGATTTGCCTAGACTATCTTGAACCCTTTTAAGTTTAGCAATCTCATTGTACTCCTCTTTGGATAACTGATAAACTTGTTTTGTTTCCATTTCAGCGTCATCATCTGCCATATTGTTATTATTTACCGAATTTTCGGTTTCATTATTATTATTATCATTTGAATTAGAACTAAATACACGGCCCTTTATCGATTCTATCTTTTCTGTCACATTAGCATGATCGACTTGTAGTGCTTTAGTGATATCAAGATAGACGGCTTTTGCCTTTTCAAAAGTTTTATCTTTTTCATATAATTCAGCCAATTGGAATGTTAAAAGTAAACTTTTAGGATTTAATTGCAAACCATCTGCAAGTAGATCAATACATTTGTTAATGTTAGCTTCCTCATTTTGCAATAACAAATACTTGCAATATTTGAACCACAATTCTGGAACGAATGGTAATGCCAATATTGATTGTCTATGCACATATGCCACTCGTTTTTCGACTAGAGCTTCGTCCTTGATTTCCAAGGTATTCTTTTTCTCATACTCAATCCAACTCAACCATAACTTTAATTGAGTTTTAATGGATTCTGATTTTTCACCAACTACTGAATATGGCAAAATATCTCTCGTTAACTTATTGTGTGTCACGGTATTATGCCATTCGGTATTCCAGGATCTTGCCAACATAAATTCTGCTGATTTTTCGGAAATGAATTTGTTAGATGTAGCAGGATTTACTTCATTTTCCCATTTGGTGTATTGGGTCCAGTAAGTTTCAATTGATTCTGTAGGTATTACTAAGAACTTTTTATAAACTTTTCTAATTATATCAACTTTTTGTTGTTGTTCCCAACTAGCAGTTGGAGTCCATGATTTGAGGAAAACCAAATAGTCGTTCCATAATTCGCCGCTTTTGATGTCCAAACCAACTTTGGTCACTGCAAATTCAAAAGCTTGAATTACAATACCTCTTGCCTTCTCACCACCAGTGATGACATCGTTGACACGACGAACATAAGATACATATAAACGACACAATTCGACGTCCTCAGTCAAGGGAAAACATTGCTGAAACAATGCCTCAACTCTTTTGAATTCCCCTCGATTAAGTTCATAGTTTATATAGTTGCACCATTGCTTACCCTAATTGTTAGTAAAATCCACCACAAATATATAAAACAAAAATATAAAACAAATACTTCTACAAACTCCATATGGTTCATATCTGTCTTTATGTTAACTAAAATACATACATCTGATTTGAAGATGGCCAAGTACTTGGAGAATACTGCTCTCACCTGCTCTTCCTTGTCTTTCAACAATACTTGTTGAATGAGCTTGGACCATTTTGCATAGTTCAACGGTTGGAGTTCCAAATCATCTTCCAATTGGCCGATCACGTCTAGAGTCAACCGCTTCTTAGATTCTGACTGGATAAACATAGAAGGCGTAAAAGTGATGGAAAATGGACGTTTGTTCAACAAATTTCACTCACAAGTGTTGTCGTATATACCTATGCCAGTAGAATCTTCCAATACAATTGATTCCAGTGAATAAACAATGGTTCACCCTTACTCTTTAAACAACGGCAATTTCTTGTAGTTGTTCGCTCATCGAAATATACACGACATTTGGACCGAGAATTTTGCGACATTTTGGCACCCGGTTGCGTACGACATTTTCTTTCTATTCTCAAGACTCACTATTTACAAGTGCTAGCCATGGTTGAATTGCACGTTTGGGGTAATGACGGCGAGATATCCGTGATCTCTCCGGAATGTATTGCAAGTGCATGGTTACTCTCCATGAAAAAATTACCAGATTTAGTCATTGTCACCTCCAATAATACCAATTTTAGTGATATTGGGCAATTGCCAGTGTTGATTGATGGGGAGAAAAAGTACAACGGATACAAACAGATTTGTAGATATATCGATAATGTTGCTGGAAACACAGGAAGCCAGACCGATCAGTTGCTAGACTCGAGTTTAATTTCGTTATTGTTGGAAAAGTTCGAGGTTCTTAACCAATATAACCTTTACGTGAACTCACAAAACTACGAGAAGTTCACGAGAAAACTCTTTCAAAACTATTTACCATTTCCTATGATGTATAACCAGCCATTAAAATACTATAATTATGCCCGGGACCAAGTAAAACTTCTAGGGTTGGGCCCAAGCAAGACAGGATTTTTCAGTTTTTCGTCGAACGAGCCAGTGGCGATGACAGAAACACTCAACGATGATATTGAAGATGAAGAAAACGAGCAAGTTGCGTTATCTGGACTACACGAACGACAATTGCTCCGAAAAGCGAAAGAAAAAGGTGTAATTCAAGAAAGTAAGAACTCGTTGCGGTGCTTAAACTTGATCCACCACTACTTGGAGCAAATTCTTGACATATACAAGACAAACGAACCGGTTAAGAGGACAAATCATAGAGTATTATTGATTGCGTACATGGCCTGCTTCAACTACGGGAAGTTGCCAGACGGATTTATCGGCAGATATTTGAATGAAAAATATGGAGATCTTGTCAAAGAACTAGAGAATGAGAAACAGACATTGACATACACTACGAGACCTGCAACCAGCTATGAGAGCCCCAGCTTAATCAATGAAGTCAAGTATGTTGCCGGCCTTGTCAAATACTAACATGTACATAGAAGTTCAAACAAAACGAAACTATAGTCGAATCACTGTAGCACCAGGGTTCTTTGTCTACGCTTGATATGGTTCTGCTGTGTGGATTGTAAGATTGGTATCAAAATGATGTCTAGAAAATACCTAATACACAGTTTACCCGACCATGGCTGGGAAAATTTTCAGTATTAAAGAACGAAGAAAACATTACAACAGAACAAGCATTGACCCAGTTTTGATCACACTGTGTAGTTGAATATACATAGTATTTCAAGTTCTTGTAGAGTTTGGCAATCTTAGCATAGTTTCATTGATACCATGACCATGTATTAAATGATGGAATTTCCTTGCCATAGAAAAAACGATTCTAATGCTGAAGTAATTGGTATTCGATAGTGGATCCAGTCTTACACTTCAGTATAAATCAAACATGTTGTAGTTAGGGTACTAGGTTTGTAATGCTGATGACATCGTAGGATGATGACCAGATTCGTAATGAGCAGATTAGTTTACCAATGCTGGCCACGGCAACTCGGCTGGAGCCTTTAAAGTAAACATGGCTAGACCAAGCGTAGATACGAATGTTTAGTTAAATGTAGTAGGAACTTGTTTACGCCAACCATCATACGAAACATGTCTTTCTCGTTACAGCATGAATAGTTGGTATACGTGGAAAGTAAGTCTACACTAGAGACAACACAACAGAGAACGACATTGGGCAAGACTACAGTAGATCGTACTAAATGGTACCAAATGGTACCAAATATTCCAAACACGGATCGTGCTTGACTGCACCATGTCGTGGCGGATCTCGCCGGATCTATAATGTAAAACTATTACACTATCTGTGTTCACTTTACTTTTTAGTACCGGCAAGGTCCACAGTGGTCAGCCGACTAGAATTGCAAGACGTGAAGAAGTCGGTCATTTCCCACCATTTTGACCCAGAAAAACAAGAATCCACACCTTTTCAACGACCACTACGGCGACGGTTAGCCAAAACCTAAAAAATGTCCTCAATTTCACAACTTTTCCCGAATCAAATTAAATCACTCATTCTACTCTATATTGCGCGGGCTAGAAAAATTTTAAGACTAACTAATCGTATACCTTTTTTTACCAACAATGAAATTGGAGTTGTTATTGGTGGCATTGACCGTTGGGGTCAGCGGGTTAGCACCTCCTGAGATCACTGAAATGCCAATGCAAAAAAGAGTAGTAGAAGTTAAGGTCAACAAGGACTTTGCCAAGCTACAACAACAGAAGAACCAGGCCAATCCTACCAGTAGTTCCACCACCACCCAGAAACCTTGGGTCAGAACCCTTTCTGATAACAGAAAAGAAATAGTTACCCCCACCGTTATTGCCGGGGTGACTTTTGGTGGTAAACCACCCGCTACCACCGATGGGTTGGAACCATGGATTTCCCTTGATAAAGTTGGGCAGCCAAAAACCATTCAACCACAGATGAAAGATGGAAAAATCAAGAAAGCGTGGCCAACATATGGTACGTGGTTTGCTACACCAACCACGATTGTGCACTCGAATAAAGATTCCGAGTTCCACAACATCGATGACCCAGAGTTCCATGAAGAGACATGGATAGACGAAGATCCATATGAACACTCGCTTAACCCAATGATTAGATGTACACCAGAAAGATATTCCAAGAAAGGAATGGCCAAGGATAAAAACACCGAACCTTTCTGTACTCCTCAGGACAATGTCAGATGGATCATGGACAAGACTTACTTCATCACCTGGTATTCGGGCTTTTTCGATAAGGATGTGGAAAATGTCCGAATTGTCTTCAGTTACGTCAAGCAGGCTGCTCATCAAAAGGGGTGGAAACGGTCGTTACCAAACTTTATGAAGCGGTCGTTGCCAAACTTTATGAAGCGGTCGTCAGAGATCGAAAAAGGTGGTAAAGTACAAAACTCATTTTATATCACCGAGTGGATCAAAAACACCAAGGGATACTTCCCATTATTAGTCGACGAGGAATGGATCGGAGAGAAGGAATACCAGAGAAAGGTTTTGATTTCGATTCAGCCAGATAACGTCGAGGACGAAGAGTTTGACTTGTTGGAAAAGTCTGTTGTTGTCGAGTTCAGTAAGGGAGTCAAGGTCAACAAGGAACACTTGCAGGACTTGAAGAAATTGGATGAGAAAAACGCCAACAGATACCTTGGGGTCGAAGTTGACGATGTTGGCATCGACTACGAAAAGTACATGATCATGATGGGGTTGCCCACCTGCGCCGCGCTCTTTGGTCTTTTTGCCTACTTGTTTGTTTGGTTCAACATGAAGAAGATTGACTTGTCGAGCATCAAAAAGAAGTCCTACGCGAGAGAAAAAACCACCCACAGAAGAATCCCATTCCGTTCCAAGAAAAACAAGGACTACACCTCATTACCACAGTATAACAACGATATCGAGATGAAAAACGATTAGCACCACCGTTCTGGTCGGGGCTACTATACCCTCATTCCTCTGCATTTGTACAAATATAATACCAGGAATTTTGTATCCGTGACACCGTGGAGCATGTTGTAGTACAACGTAGTCCTTTAGTGTAGTGAGACAATTTGTCTGCTTATAAATCAATTATCGGGTTTCTAATGAATAACGTCAAAGGTTGATTTTGCTCAAACTGTAAATTCCGCATTTAAATCTAATAATCCTACGTCAATTTCCAATCTCCGAGCCGTACTCTTTCTTCACAACTTGATACCAGACCGTCGTTTGTTTTATCTTGTTCCGTTGTATAATCTTGTGCTATCTAGTGTGTGTTATTGTGTTCAGTTAGCTAAGGATCCAACATGCAACTCGATCAGGGTTGGACGTTGACATTTTTGTCGTCAATACTTTGTATTTCTGGGTGCTTGGTGATATATATCGAGAATTTGTACTATTTGTTGCTACCTCAATGGATTACTTCACGGAACAAGTTTCATTTAAAGGACAATTACCAGTTTTTGAATGGATCTATGGCGTTTTCTTCGGGGTGCTTGATATTCACATCGTTGTTCCGGTTGTTGCCTGAATCGTTATCATACTTCATGAACTCAGATGAAGTGGCCAACGATAAATGGCTGAACTTTTGTGTAATTGTGTCGTATGCTGTGGGGGTTGCAGTCTGTCTTCTGTTCAACACCATTTTGCATTTGATGACTTCGGAGTCTGTGGTGCACTGCGGACACGGTACTGAACCCCATGGCCACAGCCACGACAATCAATCACACGGATCAGATTATCATGAGCACCAACACCAACACCAACACGAGCATGGCCACGAAAACCATTTTCAAAACGGCCACCACCATAGCCATGACAGCAACATTAATGAAGAGAGCAGTCCTGAACATTGGGACCCAAGCAACGATGGTCACGACCACCATGACGAGACTTCGGAAAGTACACCATTGCTTATAAAAAAGAAATCGTTTTTGCATTTCTTTGTTCGTGACGAAGGTGACGTTGGTGAGTGCAAAGGGTACTCCTCGGCAGAATTGTGTTTATTCCACACCAAGGACAATACTACTGAGCAGACTGACTTGCACTTTTGTGAGATCCCAGAGTTGAATGACTCTATTACCACAAAAAGTATCAACCATTTGCACCCGACTCATAGTCACGACTCGGGCCTTCACCATCACCACCATGTCACATCGCCAATAAGCCGATTATTCTTAATTGGTATCCAGACAGCGTTTGCCGTTACACTACACAAGTTTCCCGAAGGGTTCATTACATATGTTACATCAGAAACTAATCCGCAATTGGGAGTTACAATATTTTTGAGTTTATTACTACACAACTTTACTGAAGGATTCTCCATTTGCTTACCATTGTACTACTCATTTGCTAATGGAGTTAACAGAAGGTATGCCAAGTTGAAGGCATTGGCGATTTCGGCAATTTTAGTGGGCCTGTCGCAGCCATTAGGTGCATTAGGTGGATACATATTTCTTAAATTGAACCACGTTAATCCAGGGTCTGATATCGATACTAGCAAATTGAACTTTATATTTGGGATCACTATGGCAATTACATCAGGATTCTTAACTGTTGTTGCTTTATCGATGTATGGGTCAGCTATCAGTTTTGGTGGAAGTATCAACTTTGCTATGATTTGGTGTATGATAGGTATGGTGTTGATTGGATTATCTTCGATATATGCCGTGTAAGCACACCAGTGACAATGAGATCAACTTATAAGTATTGTGAAATAAGTAACAACCTTATACATCGACAGTTGATTTGGGATTTTTAGGTATAAGGCATCCTAGTACACAACCAGTATCATTAGACAGTTTTTACCCAAAAATGTACACAATTCCACTTTAGTAAGATGGAAGTTTGAACCAAGCTGAACCACGGTTGGACGATTAGGGTCTTAGATAAATTGGCAAGAGTTGTGCAACCATCTCAGAAGAGAATAAATTCAACGAAAGTGGATGGTTACTTTACTGGGAGCCTAAATACAGAACATGCATAACTCAAGCATGGTTGGATTATTGTTTTTGAACTAGCTGTTACTGACTGGCAATGACAGAACGTGAACCCTTGAATTACGAAGCTACTTGCTGCAAAACAGATTTTCTAGGGTTCAACATTTCAAGCAAAAATTTGTCATATTGAAGTTGCTTCCTGAGGTGGTATTGTTACTTCACTGCTAGCTTCTGTGCCTCACCACAACAATTTGCCAGCAATAACTACACTTCGTTGTGGCATGATGTATTGTACTGTGCGCTACCATATCTCAATAGTACACTTCTTACAATGAGATCAAAAATCCTAGACGATATCGCTAACTAGTCAGCAAGCTTGTCTATATATCAAATCCACACTCAATTCTTGTTACTGATTGCCCGGTATTTCTGTTTCCGTATGCCAACGGTACACACTGTTTTCCATCGACTACAAATAAAAAGAAATAATTTTTGCTGAGCTACCATCCGGGTTTTCGAGGACAAGTTTACAGGCCCGCTAATCTCACAGCTTGTGTTAGCCACAATGATAGCAACCTCCTCACTTTAGGTAGTCCATCGTTGGAACATTTCCGTTCCTGTTGTTGTTCTGCTTATCTACAAATATGCATGTATCCGAAATGAGTAATCCGTAATACATGTAGTCAACAAAACAACGAACGTCTTTCTATCCACGATTATTTCTACACACCAAAGTGCTACTGTCACGGTTGATCCCGTCTCTACAGACAGCCATTCTGGACGTTTCACCACTCTCCAGGGCTCTACGGTTCACTTGTTTCACAAATAGTCAATGGGTGTTTCAACTGCATATAATGATTGGTCATATTTGCCACAGCACGCCTGCCACATTGAGCAAAATCCTGACAACGATGGAGATTTACAATCACCACCCTTGGTATAGACGTACGAAAGTTTTGCACTAGTATATGATATCGATATAGCGGATAATATGATGGCTCATGAACTACCGATACATGCATCCGGCAAAAACGCCCTACCTTTGAAAGTTTCCGAGCGAGATAGACGATTGCCCAATGGAGACAAGGTTGATTTTGGTAACGGTAACAAGAAGTCAAAGGCTCGTAAGTCTAAGGATGAAAAGTCAAACGGTGCACCTACTAATGCTCGGTCCAAGAACAAGTCGAAAAAGCTGGAAAAGAGTGTAATTCCGCCTATAATCGACGGTGTGACTCCCGATTTTGGCAATTCGACAAGGTCCGATCATAAGAAATGCGGAACCCCGAGCTTGCCAAATGGCGAAAAGCCCAACTTTGGTTCGTCTTCCAAAGACAAGTCAGATAACCAAAAGAAGTCACAAAAGAAAATGTCTAGTCAAAGCTTACCTAATGGCACAAAACCAAATTTTGGAAACTCCTCGGGAGACAACAAAAAATCTGGTGATAAAACCAACGGGAAAGATTCCTATGCTGGTTCATCGTTTCATTCATCACCTGAGGCTTTGAACTTGCCAAAACCATCATTCAAGACAAAAGAGGAACCAACATCACCAACATCATCATCTACCAGTTCTAGCACGACCAATGCCAACACCGCAACCCCACCACAATACCCTGTTACGGCATATCCACCAGGGTCAGTGGCTGCAAATTATAACTATTACCTTCAACAGCAACCAAACCAACCGCCACCACCACCAAACCCGGGTCAAATGCACCCTCCACCACAATTTGTGCAACCAAACCATCAGATGCCATACGGCCAACCAATGCCAAACCAACAGTTCATTCAGCCGGGATTTGCTTACCAAGTCAATCCCCAAGGATATATTCAATATCCCCATTCCAACGGTTACTTATCCCATCCAATCGTTAGTCACTTTCAACAACCAGCAAGCGTTCAAGGACAAAAGATTAGTTTTGATCAATTGTTAGGGAAAAATAACAATTAAATGACATTACAAAACGATCATTTTCCACGATCAACTACAATTTAAGTTGGTATGATAATGGAATGATTATGTTATTGCGGTTGAACAAAATGGTTAACTGGAGTAGCATTTTACTATTTATGAGTTTTATTTGTACATTATTCATGTTTTCAGGTGGGTTAATGTTATTTTTTTAATTGCGATATTTGTTTTTGAATTGTTTTTAGATAATCTGGTTTTATTGGTGAATATTCCACTCCATTTGTGGTCTGGAGTAATTGGGTTCAATTATGTTAAACATCAAAGTTTTTTTGGTTTGGGTTTTTAATTTTTTTTTTTTAATTTTTAATTTTTCTTTATTCTATGTATCAATACAGATATAGAGACTAACAGGATTGTAGCAGTGGCCGTACTGGCTGAAATAAATCCGCTTATGCAAGTCCATTAGCGAAAGCTTTTAGTTTTTCCGAATAAGCATGCCAAACGTCAACAAGGCACGCCTCAGCAATGTGCAACGTATGCACTGTTAAAAACACATACATTACATCGTACTTAGCGAAAAAAAAACCGATTCTGGTCAACGGATACGACCAAGAGTACATTTTAATTCCGGGTGAGAGATTTTATAGATAAGCAATTTCTTGCAGTTTGCGTGATGGGGTTGCCCCAAGCAGATACGGGACCGAAGAAAAACGAGGTTGTAGCATACAACTCAAAGCAGTGCATGGTGTAGTATAGGGGTATCTAAATTTGGCTACAAAGTCATGGAGATCCCGGGATTTTTTAAGATGACATACATCATTGTTTCTCAATTCATTGATTTGTTTAGCTGGTAGACAATGAAAATTTCTAGCAAATTGTGGCGCATGACGTAAGTCGGCTTACCAAGTCACCGACACTCGCAAACAGTGAACGGTGGTGTCAGTAGTAGCTACAGTTCTCAAGCTAACCCATTACAGTGTCTTTACTGGAGTGGTGGAGAAGAACCCTAGTGGTTACTACGAGAGAACCCCGTTTTTCACAAACACCACCGCGAAACGCACCACGAAAAGGTTCGCCACTACCGCTGCGTCGTGGTGCGTGTTGCAGCAGAAACGGTAGCACCCAACGTAAATATTAGTAAATATTATTCGCACAAGGAAGCACATCGTAGTATAACATAAGACAAAAAACCATCTATTTTACTTTTCAAAACCACAACAAAACAACTAGAGCTCAGGTGTTTCCATCATGAGCAAGGAAATCAGGATTATCAGCTTGTTGATTCTTGACACAGCATTTTTCCTCTTGGAGGCGATTGTGGGTTATTCTGTTCATTCGCTAGCATTGGTGGCTGATTCATTTCATATGTTGAATGACATTATTTCGTTGGTTATAGCACTTTGGGCTGTCAAAGTCAAAAACACAAGAAAAGCCGATGGTAAATATACCTACGGTTGGCAACGGGCAGAGATTTTGGGGGCCCTCATCAATGCGGTGTTTTTGTTAGCATTATGTTTCTCCATTGTTATCGAAGCTATTCTGAGATTCTTTGAACCACCAGTGATCAGAACTCCGGTGTTGATTTTGGTAGTTGGTTCTGCCGGGTTGGCGTCCAATATTGTTGGATTATTTTTGTTCCACGAGCATGGTCATTCTCATTCTCATTCTTCCCACGAGGATAGTGAACGTTTCTTGCAGTTGGATAAATCGTCGACAAACGTTGCTGATTACTTCCCAGATTCCGTGGTGGAAAGGGTGTCAGAAAGTACTCCATTAGTGGGTTCCCACTCTCATAGCCACGATTCACACGTTGACAATGCTCACAAACATTCACATGGTGAAACAAAGACTTCCAAAAAGACAAAGTCTATGAATATGGAAGGGGTGTTTTTGCACGTCTTGGGAGACGCTCTAGGTAATGTCGGTGTTATTATCACGGCGTTGTTCATCTGGAAAACCGACTTTAGCTGGAAATACTATACCGATCCGTTTGTGTCATTAGTCATCACCATGATTATCTTTTCGTCAGCGTTACCATTGTGTCGTAAATCGTCAAAGATCTTGTTGCAGGCCACGCCACCAAACGTCAACTCCAATGTCATTGTGGAAAATATCTTGAAAATTGATCTTATCAAGAACGTTCATGATTTCCATATCTGGAATTTGAACGAAGATATTCTTATTGCAAGTTTACATGTAGAATTGGTGGAAAACTGTCCTGCTGGCGAATCGAACCAAATCGACAGAGAATCCTTCCTTCATGTTGTTGCCAAAGTAAGAGAGATTTTGCACAAATTTGGTATCCATTCGGCAACAATCCAACCAGAGTTCACAAATCTCAATTCTGAGCTCAGCGACACTTACGGCCAATCGTCTAAAGATAACTGTATTGTCAACAACATCGCCAACTGTGATACTACTTGCCACTAGAAAGTTTTAATAGATTCTCGTGGAGTGCCCCGGTGATATCCAAGTGTCTACTTACTAGATTCTTTAGTTCTGTATTTTACATTTGAAATGATTTATAACGCAAGCCAGAGTGCTACGTGTACATACTGTTACAAATGATACCACTCCACAAATAAATATTCTCTATGTCAAATTTGTAATATCTATGCGATTTGCCCTGTCTTTGTTGTACATCCAGTGTAAACTAAAGGTGCCATTCTCGCATAGTGAAGACTTCTATGTAATGACACAATCTTCGCCCTTCTTTCCAATAGTTGAAAGTCTATGTTTTGATAATGAGTTTGTTGGCTTAATCTTGTTTTTTCTACTTTCGGAGAATGCAAATGGGAGTGCCATATTTTTATTGGAAACTGACCCTCTTCTCAAAGAAACGGACTTTTTCCTTTTGGGGATGAGTATTTCTTCGGGTTCTGAAGTATCGAAAATGTTCATAAACTCGTAAGCCTTATCATCTTCGTCATTAAGGGTATAGTCATGTTCAATATCTGATCCGCTTTCTGGTATTGATTCTGGTACTGATTGTGGTACTGATTCTGGTACTGATTCTGGCACTGATTCCTTGTCTGCTAACAGAGAAATTCGAGAATCAGTATCATACTGAGAGTAGGTATTGCTATCGGTACCGCTAGTATCTTGCAAGTAAATTTTGCTTCCCTTTTCATAGCCTTCAAAAGAGGTTGTTGCTGAATTCAACGACAGCTCGTAGAGAGAGTCATTACCATTCAGCTCGGAAATTAGGAGCAGTAACTGCGAGCAACTATCGGTTGTCGATTTATTTGTAGAAAACGTGCTCGATTTCCTCAGACTCGTCAAACTAGTTGGTTTTTCGGAATCCAGGACATCGTTAGTCCTGGGATCGAGCTGAGGGTCCTCGCTTAGTTTCAACAAGATATTCACAAATTGCAGCAAAAACTTGTTAAGCACAGATTTGTAATCTTCGAGGTAATTGTCAATGTAGCTTAGGGACATGTTGTCGGATATAATATCAGCAATGGCAGTAATCAAACCTTGACATATAATTTGGTACTTTAAGTTGTTCAAATTATGGATTCTTGAATTTATGAGAGACACTCTAGATAAGTACTCGGTAGGATTTCTTTTATTTCCTTCCATACAATGAATTGTGTATGCCACTGCTTGAAGAAAAGCTTCGACTTTGAGGTCCTCTTTGATGTTCTCCAAAGCCGTGACAGACAGCAGCGAAAGAAGCGGTTCACCATTAATGGCTAGTCTTGTGAAGGAATCCACCGTGCGTTGTGCTAGTTGTGTGTATGTTAATGTCTGGTAGTTCAACGACGACGCGACACGGTGTAACATTTTGATGCTGGTGACATTATTGTCTGGCAATTCTGACACGGCAATAGCCTTCCAGATGGTTATTACGATGGAAGTTTCGTGGGGCGAGAGCTCGATCTTGCTCGAGAAACCAGAACGAGCGTCATTAGGTGACGATAGTCTTGAGGCAGTATCATTTGACGACAACAGTCTCACAGGAGCGTCATTAGACGACGACAGTCTCAAAGCAAATACACGGGGGTCTATAGGAAACATATCAAAAGCGCACACAGGACCACGATTGAACTCGATTATCAGATAGATTGCTTGGTTATTTATACCACAGGTTTGAGCGAAAAGAATCCAACCAACGAATCAATGGCTTAAAGAAACAAACGGTTTTCCCAACGGAACAAAACAATTAAAAACGAAAAGAAAACGGTCGTCAAAACCTAGAAAAAACTCGGGTCTTGTACCCCAACTGCATGATGCAGACAAGCCTAATGACATTATCGACATACGAGACAACATTACTACTAATAGCAAAAACTATACAGAGTGGGGACGACGATCTCCATGCACCTATTTCCATTTACGGCTGGCCTCAGTCCATCGTTTGAAAGTTGTATTTGGTGAAAGTTGGTATGGATGGTGGTCTGGATCACCAACCCCCTTCGAACCATAAAATCAGGGTTGCTACGGTACCCGTCCTGGTCTATTGTTGTTCCATCTCGCGTCCACCATGACATGAGAAGATGCATGCACCTAAATGACCGAAATAGGAAATATTCTGATGGATAGTGCCTTATGCACCCTCCAACTGCATCATACCCACTAATATACCGTCTAAACCTGGCAGTCAGAGGCACATTCTTAGCTGTAACTACGCGATATCGACCCTTGAGAGGGTGGAGGGCTAATGTTGCCGACAATTCATGCGTTGTATAACCTTAATTCTATTACTTTCGACTACCGTGTTTTCTTGTGAATATTAGTGCTTGGAAGTAATTTTCCTTATTGGTGCATGGTTATGATGTTCAAGGTTGGTTGCGTGCCAATTGTAATTGGGTAGGGATATTTAGTGTTGTCGATCACCGACACCTACGGGGTTGCTCTCCGCAAGAACTTTTTGTTGAATGATTTACAGTGCATTTTGTATCTCGTAGTAGGGGAATGTTGGCACCTGCTGCGTTCCCTGCGTTATGCGTCGATATCACCAAGGGAACAGGTCATCACCTTCTCGTATTCTGGCCGCGACACGGCGATGACTCGATTTTCTGCAAATCATATGGGGACAAAATTAAGTCTACATTTGAGCTAGTACTATTTCTATATTAACTAAAAATATGTTTCATAAAAACCAATTGGCAATATCTCCAGACACTCATAAAATCGAGAAAAAAAAGAGAATACTGAGAAAATTGATGTATGTTAAACATACAATCATCATCTGGATAAAAGTAATATTACCATCGTCCAACATATAAGTCACAAAAATAATTAAAAAAAAGAATTAAAGGATTTTCTGAAATTTTTTGTTAATATTCAATAGTGGATATCCTGTTGAGTTTCCAATTATACCACCAGGGTATCAAAAACTTCGTTCTATGTTGTAGTCTAAACACCTTTTGCAAACACATTGTAAGGAACAGACTTGACCTTGTACTTGTTACCACTTCTTCTTCCACCTTCGGTGTAAGAGCTTCTGGTACTAACCTTTTTCAACCCATTTCCAGCACCAAAGAATGAAAATCCTGAAACACTAGACCCATTCGATCCAATTGAGGCAACGTCACTCATGGAATGATTACGCATGCTGTAGCCGTAACCTGCCTTTGGTGGTCTAGCTAATGGCTCACGCAATTTTTTACCAGAAGAAATAGACCCTCTCATGGAACCAGCATTTCTAGATTCGTATGGGTTACCGAGAGCAGAGGTGGCCTGAGAAGATTGCACCGATGGGGCATATTTTCTTGAAGCAATTTCACCACTTGTAGACACTCTGTTTAAAGAGTATCCTTTCACGGAAGGTTCTGCCGAGATTTTCTTAAGTCTAGTAGGAGCAGGTGGAGATTGTGACTTGGATTTCGAAAACATCGATTTCAATTTGGAACCAAACGATTTCTTTTCCTTGACGGAAGGAGAAGATAACGAACGTCTTTCTTCAGAAATCTTCGAGAGAGTGGAATCCGATCCGCCAAAAGTGTTGAGGTATTCAAAAGAGTTATCCTTCTCCTGAATTGGATAGTCAACTTCCTCCTTAATTGGACGTTGGATGCGGGAGGTGCTGGCAGGAGCCATCTTGGCATCAACAGACACCATGGCCACGGTAGGATTGGAAGTGTCGACGTTCTCAGGAATGTTGAATCCCAACTCTTCCATCTCCTTCTTCAACACAAACGACGATCTCATGAAACCCATCGACGCTCTGTTCCTGTTTCCAGTAGCACTAGAGTAATCACTCAAAAGAGATGAAGTTGATCTAGAAAATTTACTGTTCATGTTCCCTAACGACGACGCATGTGAAACAGCTCTTGGTTGTGATAATGGCTTCATGTAACTGATACTAGAACTTCCACTGGAAGTTCTGGTATGTGGGTGCTGTTGACTCTTAAAGTCAGGAGATGGTGAAGACATAGGCTCTGTACCGGAAGAAAGTGACGATCTACGGTCGTTCAAGGATAAAGTAGATGCACCCGAAGAAACAACGTCAGTTCCGTCGCTGTGCGAATTTCTCGAACTTGAATGTTCGTCGTCACTTTCATATCTCGAAGATGCAGTATCGTCGTATTCGCTCTCCACAATAGGTGCAAGACCCTTAAGCCCGAAACTATTACTGTCAAAAGCTTCGTGTCTGGCTTTGATTTCGCTACTTCTTGCGGTAGATCTCTCTGGAACAACTGGTTCTGGCTCCTTGGAGTCATCTCCGAAAGACCCGGGAACTTTGTAGTCGAGGTCAACCGAGTTATTTCTCTTGTGGCCAAGTCTCTTCTTTCTTGGGTCGAAGTTGGAGGTGGCAGTAGAATTAGTTTCTTCGTCGGAATCGGAAAATTCCACGTAGTGGGATTCTCTGTCATGTAATTTTTTCACTAAAGAAGGAACTTGCATAGCCGAGTCTCTCTTTGCAGATCTTGGGGTAATCACGGGCTCTTCTTCAGCAACAGACGACACTTCTGAAGCAGCAGTGACCATAGTGTCGGTGGTAGTCATTATTGACGCATTTGAAGACTGGGTGCCTTCAGATCTGTAAGTTTTTCTTCTTGGGTCAAAATCAGACTTGGGTGAAGATAACCTCGAGGATAAACTTGGCGATACTTTTGCGGTTGGCTTGGTGTATTGCTCTGGGATCTTGATAGAAACTGGCTCGTTGTTTGGAGTGTAGTTTCTGTCGACGGATCTTCTGAAACCCTTGTACTTGTCGTTCTTATCCAACGAAAACGAGAGAGTAGGACCATCAGTGGCAGGAACTGGAGCCCGAGCTGGAGCTGGAACTGGAGCTGGAGCTGGAGCAGCAGCAGCTTTGGCGGTAACTGGAAGTTCGCTTTGGACATCCGATTCTGGACTTATTTGTTTTTGGATATGTAAAGGTTCTTCTTCGGAGAAAGTAGAGTCGATGTCAGAAATCTCCGAGGTTTCGTTTTGTAACAAGAAGTTAGCGATGTAGCAATAAACCTTGATCAAACTTGTTTCCAATTCTGGAGTGACTTGTTGTGGACCCAACCATTGTTTGAAGGTGATTACGAACGAAGACCCCATTTGTTCGATGTATCTGATTAAAGTATTGGTGAACTCGATGTTGGCTTTGCTGAACTTGTCGACAAATTCGTCACTTAAGGTCGAATCGTCAAGGTAAGTAATAACCGAATCCAACAAATCACCAAACAAGAGGGAGTGAAGCTTGATTAAAGCATCGTCGTTGTTGAAAACCATGGTGGAAATTTGTGGGTTATTGATCAACAAGTTCGAGTACAATCTGCTTGAAAAAGTATCATTGTAGAACTTTGCATTATCGTGGATTTTACACCAACAGTTCTTGACAGAATCAATCTGTTGTGGTTGTAAAACCAATTGCGACATGGTAAAACAGAATAATTTTGTTACTAACTATCACGACGATAATCGTCGGTAAATTGCCTCCATTATATACTTTTGAGCGAAATTCATAACATTATAGCCAAATCTGGTAATTCTCAAAGTTATTACTACGAAAAGTAACTCTGTACTACAAATTAATTGCCGTTAGCGATGTCTGCTGCAGTATAGTAATGTTCATTTTCCTATTCGGGAAAGTTAATCGAAATTCATTACTTTTCCCAATTAGGAAGGTCATATAAGTTCTCCTCTCTTCGCGTGCCTGGTTCCGCGCTCACGACCTTTGTCGTGGTACGTTCCCGCACTTGATCACGCATTACGCGGCGGACCGTACCACGGTAGTCCTGTGGTGCTGTGGTTACAAACTGCTGAAGAGTTCTCTACTGCACTCTATAATTTCTATAAAGGGTAATTCTAATTTGAGTAATTTCAACGATTCAAGATAATTATTCACAGTAAACCCACTCCTTCATGTCCAGTTCCGTTGTATTAGTGATATTTCCTCCCATTTCTACGCCATATCGGCCATTTGGGATTGTCATACTGTATTCTATCCATGAGCCTCAACTGCACCGCTATTTTCCTCGTACAGTTCCTCATTGGTCCCACCATACTACTCTAAACCCTTTATGAACTCTAAACCCTTATAAACTCTAAACCTTATAAACTCTAAACCTTATAAACTCTAAACTCTTATAAACACTAAAAGCCCTCGACTTTCCTGTAATTGCAAAATCCCGTTCTCCAACATTATCGTTACAAATTCCTCCTCAAACTTCCCCTTCTTTCTCCTATAGACAACAATAGCCTTTGTCCACAACTGCACAAACTGGAATGCTTCCCCCATGATAGCTGTGTGCTATGACGTTTCCGATTTGTACATCACTGTCTACAGGTATTATTTCCTATCATTTTATGCGGTTTACTACTGTTCTACTTGTGTAAAGCACTCATGAGGATTGTTGTTCTACTGAAGAGCGATATTCGCTACCAGTTTGATGGTCTTTTCGCAAGACCGACACCGTTATGGAATTCTTCACAATCCTTCGACTGCTTTACTTACAACTCTTACAGTATTCTTTTCCTAAAGCGAACATTTACTTATTTACACTGACTATATAATGGAGGTATCGCGGTGTAAATCGTAGTCTATTCCTTGTTCCTGGATTCCTGACACATGGTGGTTCCTGTCTAGATCAACTAGATTATTGTGAGAATCAATTAATGATTATTTACTGTGCACATTGTAGTTTGATGATGGTATGAAGGGCTTCATGATTAACAAATCATTTGGTTAACATGTCAATGGTTATTCTGTCATGCTTTTCATTGATAGGTTTCTTTGCTATGCTTTTGTTTTTGGAGTCAATCGATTCATTCGACAATGTTTCTGTTGATCCATGACTCGTTATTTCATCTCCTACATTTGAATTGACTGCTGTTAAATCGTGATCATGTTCTTGATCTTCCTCGCCCCCGATCCACGTTTCCGCAAGGTTCAATTGATCATTGAATACATTGGTCAATTTCGATATCATGTCCAATGATTCCTTTGCAAACACAAACACTTTATCATTATCAGTACCGTTGATCTGTGATGGTAAATTTAAAATAATATCTCTAATCGAGGATTTTATATCGGAGTTGTCTAACGATAACGAACTAGGCTTGAAGTTGGAGATCAAGTGAATGATTTTCTTAACCGTTACTGCAATTTCAGTTTTGGCAGTTTCTGTGACTTGTTCGGGAGTGGCCTCCTTAACAAACTTGTTTGCTTCTGCTGCTTCTTGAGTTTCTTTTATTTTTTCTTCCTTCATCTTTTGTTCCTGTTGGTGTTCGTCAACAATTGCGTGTAACGAGTTTACTTGACCGGTGATATTGTCGTTGGCTAGTCTCAAAATGTGTAAACAGAATTGTAATCTCTTTTTGGTTTCTGATTGGATGTCTTGCTGGTTCGAATCTGAAGCTGCATTCTCCGCAACTCTTCTTTTCTTGACCGATATGTCTTCTCCCGCCAATCTTTGCTGGTGACGAGTGTTTAAGTTAACTCCGATTCTGTTGACCACCGGTATGGCTGCTTTTTCCACGATATCTGCTGCATAATTGAAGGGAGCGTAATTTCTCTTGGTCGACTCGTAGTACTTGACAGCATTTGTCACGATAGGATGACCTGATAATTTATTCACTTTAGACACCAACGGATGGGTTTCTTCACTAGCTGAAACGGGAGAAACAGACTGTAAAGAAGTTAATGCTTCGGCTGCAGAAACTAAATCGTTCGATTCAACTGGCGAACTCGACGATTCGACTGGGTCAGACGAAGCAACGCCGTTAGCCAGTGATAATTTCCTCTTAGATGCCATGGTTAATTTGAATTCTCCGTACTAATTAAGAAAGACTTTTTTCGAGATACCACTATGACCCTGGTTGTCGCAGGCAAATCCCGGTAAATTTGTTTGCAGTGCCGTAACGGCTTTCAACGTTCCCCACAATGAGCAAAATGAGCCATGACATGATCTTTCTCAACAATGTGCTACGGCGTAGCCATCTCTAAAAACTACGACGAAGTAGATCACGTCACGTCCCAACTACAAAGTCATTGATGATTGAATAGTCACCCTTATCACAATACAGCTTACTCCGGCTCCGTGAGATACAATCACAATTTCACATGAAACCCAACTTCATGTGATTATATTGGAGTACTTACGAAAAAGCAAGTGAAGTCGGTGGAGGTGTGCATCTATTTTACGGTAGGCCCACACAATAGTAACCACTGATCCCTAAGATCGCCCAAGACTACTTTTGTCTCCGGTGACGGAACGTTACCACAGTTGTAGCGTGTGACACAATCCTGCCAATACTGGGGTAGCTCAGAAATATCCCTGACTCTGTGGGTTAACCTGCCGTAGTACAGGACAGGACGGGCATTTTCAAGCGTGCAAACCAGACTTCTATTGGATCACCGTGCATGCGTTATGCTCTCCACAAGTTTTGTCTAGTTCTCCACCAGTTTCACGTTATGTTATTGTTGTGTACAGTTTGTGTTCGGCATTTATGAAAGTTAATCGTAATTGGTGCAGGGGGAATGGAGAATTGATAAGACAACTACTACGGCCCGGCGGTTTTGCCTGGCTGAGGTGGACTCAATAACCCAAACCCCGGTACCGTCAGGTTATACTGTGGTAGGACAAACTATGTGGCAACATTGGTTGCATCGACGATAATAGTAACAGTGGTATTGGCCCCAAGGAGTCGTGCTAACCAGAATGACTCCTGCAACAACACGACTCCAGAACAATCAGCAGCCGATGTCCCGAATGGGTTGTGTTTACGTGAATGCTTGTGGTAGCGCTGCGTGGTTTTGAGCGGACGCATAGTCGTCAAAGGTTTGACTTGGTAAAGATCTGAAGAATGCTACGGACTCGAGTGTGGAGATGTGTGCATTTTCTGAGGACACATAATCTCCGGTGGAATGATGTTTTATGAAACTTGCAAAATCGAGAATTGAGCGGTATTTATGGAAATGTGGGTTTTCGCAGCCATCGATAATTACCCAATTTGGCTGCAAAACTGTTCAACTTAAAACTCGTTTGATCACCGTCCGCCACTAGACTGGGCGCAATTGCCATATATAGATTGCAAAGGGACAATCCAAAACACGATCTTGTGTTGATTAGGTTTTTAACATGCAAAAAAATACTGCAATTGGCCGAACACTTGTGTGTATTTTGTGGCAGATAGTG
>ERZ778017.965-NODE-965-length-32936-cov-5.746297_pt1 | contig 32936 bp, 29 predicted proteins | sample MGYA00375747_ERZ778017 | MGnify/ENA primary metagenome ERZ778017 (study PRJEB29350, sample SAMN05509838) | bioreactor metagenome | biome: bioreactor; material: wastewater | place: South Africa: University of Cape Town | collected 2014-03-17 ...
CTATCCGAACAACGCCATCGTCGGTGCTTCGGCCGGCATCGCCACGGGCGCGGCGTTGTGGAAGAAGCTCGGGGCCGGGGACGGCATCTGCGTCGCCAATGCCGGGGATGGCTCGACCGGCTGCGGCCCGGTGTGGGAGGCGATGAACTTCGCCGCCATGGCCCAGTTCAGGACGCTGTGGGACGACGCCTGCAAGGGCGGCCTGCCGGTCCTGTTCCTCTTCAGCAACAATTTCTACGCCATGGGCGGCCAGACGATCGGCGAAACCATGGGCTGGGACCGGCTGTCGCGCATCGGCGCGGCGGTCAATGCGGAGTCCATGCATGCCGAAACGGTCGACGGGTCCGATCCGCTCGCCGTCGCCGACGCCGTGCGGCGCAAGCGTGCGCTGCTCCTCGACGGCCACGGACCTGCGCTGCTCGATGTCGAATGCTATCGTTCGGCCGGCCATTCGACGACGGACGCCAATGTCTACCGTTCCCGGGACGAATTGAAGCTGTGGGAACGGCACGACCCCATCGCCGCGTTTCAGGCCCGTCTTATCGACAACGGGGTGATGACGACGGGCGAGGTCGATCTGATGCGCGAGCGGGTCGCCTCGACCATCGAAGCGGTGACGCGCGCGGCGGTGAATCCCGACGCCGCCCCGCTCGTGGACGTGGCGCGCGAGCCGACGCTCATCGGCAAGGCGATGTTCTCGGATCAGGAAATCCCGGTGCCGTCGACACCGGCGCCGCTGCTGCGGGCGGTTGAGGAATCGGCTGCGCTGCGCCAGCTCGGCCGCAAGGAGCGCTTCGGGCTCGATGCGGACGGACAGGCTCTTTCGCCCATGCGCGCGCTCACGCTGCGCGACGGGCTGACGGAAGCGATCCTGCACCACATGCTGAACGACCCCACGCTTATCGCCTATGGCGAGGAATGCCGCGACTGGGGCGGCGCTTTCGGCGTGTACCGGGGCCTTGCCGATATCCTGCCCTACGACCGGCTGTTCAATGCGCCGATCTCGGAGGCGGCGATCGTGGCGACGGCGGTCGGCTATGCGCTGGCGGGCGGCCGCTCGCTGGTGGAACTCATGTACGGCGACTTCATCGGCCGCGCCGGCGACGAGATCTTCAATCAGATGGCCAAGTGGCGGCCCATGTCGAACGGCATGCTGCAGGTGCCGGTGGTGCTGCGCTGCTCGATCGGCAGCAAATACGGCGCGCAGCATTCGCAGGACTGGACCGCGCTGGTCGCTCACATGCCCGGCCTGAAGGTGCTCTACCCGGCGACGCCCTACGACGCCAAGGGCCTCCTGGCGTCGGCGCTGTCCAGCAACGACCCGGTGGTGTTCTTCGAAAGCCAGCGCCTCTACGACACGGTCGAGCAGTTCCGGGCCGAGGGGGTCCCGGCCGACTACTACCGGATTCCAATCGGCGAACCCGACATCAAGCGCGCCGGCGAGGACGTCACCATCCTAACCATCGGACCCTCGCTCTATCCGGCGCTCAAGGCAGCGCGGGAAATGAGCCAGCGCTACGGCCTGTCGGCCGAGATCATCGATGCGCGCTCGCTGGTGCCCTTCGACTACGAGACGGTGATGGCGTCGGTGAAGAAGACCGGCCATCTGCTCGTCGTCTCGGAGGCCTGCGAACGCGGCAGCTTCGCCATGACGCTGTGCGCGAACATGACGCGCTTCTCCTATGCGGATCTGAAGGCCGCGCCGCGCGTGCTGGGCGCGCCGAACTGGATCGTTCCCGGCGCGGAGATGGAAGCGACCTATTTCCCGCAGGCCGACGACATCATCGATATCGTGACCTCGGATTTCCATCCGGCCGTGAAGGCCAACCGGCGCGGTATCCGCAACTGGGACGACATCGAACTGGCCCGCAGGGCGCTTTAGCGAATTAGGGAACCGATTGAGGACATGGGATGGCTACGCCGATAGTGATGCCGCAACTGGGCAACGAAATCACCGAGGCCGAGATCACCGAATGGCACAAGGCCGAGGGCGACGCGGTGGAGAAGGGCGAACTCGTGCTCGTCGTCACGACGACGAAGATGAGCCTCGAAATCGAGGCGCCCGCGTCCGGGGTCCTGACATCCATCGCGATGCGGGAAGGCGATCTGGCGGCGGTCGGCGCGACGCTCGCCGTAATCGGGTAACGGCCGATGGACGACGGCCAGGCAGCGGACGGGCGGACGACGCTGCACCGGCTGGGCGGCGCCGACGGCCTGCCCGATCTCCTGCTCGTTCACGGGTTCGGGTCCGATCGCTTCTCGTGGGCGGCCACCGCGCCTGCCTTCTTCGACACGCATCGCGTCTGGGCGGCCGAATTGCCGGGGCACACGGCCGGGCCGATCCGGGCCGGTTCCGGCGACCCGGCGTCGATGGCGCGTTCGCTGGCGCCGGTCGTGGCGGGCCGGCTTGCGTCGCCCTTCGCCGTTGTCGGCCACTCGCTCGGCGGCACGGTCGCGGCCGAACTCGCATCGGCTCGCCCGGAACTGGTCTCCCGTCTCGTGCTGATCGCCCCGGCCGGCCTTGGAGAGCCGGTCGATCGGGCGTTCCTCGAGGCGTTTCCCGCTCTGGACAGCGAGCAATCCGCGCGGCGCCTGCTGGAAATGCTGGTTACGCGGCCGCGGCTGATCAGTCCGCAGATGGTCCGGCATGTGCTGCGCTTCCTGGGCGAACCCGGCCGGCGCGAGGCGCTGGAGACGATCGTGGGAAAAATCCCGGCGGATTTCCGCTTCGGCGTCCCGCATCCGGACGTGACGGTCGTGTGGGGCGCGAGCGACAGGATCACCGCGCCGTCGCCGGCGCGCCTTCACCGTCTTGGCGTGTCGGCGCATGTGCTGGAGGGTGCCGGCCACATGCCCCATGTCGAACTGGCGCGCCGGACGAACACGCTGATCGCCGAAGCGATCGGGATCGCGCCGAAGGACTGAACGGCCGCCGATCGCAGCCGGCGCATGCTGTCCGGTCCGGGGGCATGCGCCGGTGCGTGCGGAAGAACCGCGGTTCAGAAGCTGCCGACCACGAAACCGCCGTCGACCGGCAGGTCCGCCGCGGTAATGAAGGCGGCGGCCGGGGAAGACAAGAACAGCGCCGTCCCGACCAGGTCGTCGACCGTGCCCCAGCGCTTCAGCGCCGAATGCTGCGCGATCTTTTCGGCGGGAACCGGATCGGTCCACAGACCCTTGGTCATGTCGGTCTTGTGGTAGCCGGGCGCGATGGCGTTGACGCGGACGCCGTCCGGCCCGAAGGCGTGCGCGAGGTGCCGCGTCAGCCCCAGCACGCCCGTCTTGCTGGCGCCGTAGGCGGGAACGACCGGATCGGTGACGTAGCTCAGCATCGAGGCGATGTTGATGATCGAGCCGCGCGAGGCTTTCAGCAGGGGCAGGCACGCCATGGCGAAGCGCATCTGGCTGTTCAGGTTGACGTCGATGACTTCCATATAGGTGTCGTCCTCGAACTCTGCGTTCGGCCGGGCGATGCCGGCGCCGTTGACCAGCACGTCGAGCTTGTCGAGCGTCTTGGCGAAATCCCTGATCGCCTTGGGGTCGCGCACGTCGACGCGCTCGAAGCGGATGCCCTCGTTTCCGGGCTTCCCGGATTCGGCGTCGAGCTTCGCCTGCGAACTGCCCAGTGCGACGACCTCGCCGCCGAGGCGTGCGAAGCCCTGCGCGATGGCCAGCCCTATGCCCGAGGTTCCGCCGGTGACGAGGATGGTCTTGCCGGCGAACAATCCGGGGTGGAAGGTATCGATGATTTCTTTCATGGGTTCCTCCTGCGTGGCGTGTGGATGAAATGTCAGCCGTGCGCCGGCCGGGCGGCCGCGCTCAGCGCCTCCAGGTCGTCATAGAGAGCCTGGCTGTTCAGGTAGAGCTTGTCGAATACCGGCTGCGTGCGCCGATAGACGTCGGCCCAGGCCGGGTCCGGTCCGATCTCCGAGCCGTAGGCGACGAAGCGGTCCGCCGCTTCCTCGACCCGTGTGAAATCGCCGATGGCCGTGGCGGCCATCGCCGCGCAGCCGACGATGCCGCATTCCGGTTCCTGCGGCACCAGGATCGGAATGTCGAACACGCTCGCCTTGATCTTCAGCCACAGTTCGGTGCGCGCGCCGCCGCCGGCCGCGACGATGCGCTCGAGCGGCTTGCCGGATGCCTGCTCCATGATGCGGATGTGCCGCGCCATGGCGAAGGCGATGCCTTCGAGGATGGCGCGGTCCAGATGCTCCATCTCGTGCGCCGCGCCGATGCCGAAGAACTGGGCGCGGGCGTTGCGGTGCTGCCCGAGCCGCTCGCCGGTGAGGAACGGCATGAACAGGAGCGCGTCGCAGCCGGCCGGCGCCCGGGCGGCGCGCGCGACGATCTCGTCGTAGGAGGCGTTGCCCTCGTGGAGGGCGCGGCGCGCCCAGCGCATGCCGTCGCCGCCGGTTTCCAGCAGCACGAACGGCGCCCAGTTGCCCTCGATGGTGGCGACGTTGGAGATTTCGGGGTCGAGGATCGGCTTTTCCGAGATCGCCGTCACGATCGCGCCGGTGCCGGTGCTGTCGGAACCGATGCCGGGGCGGCAGGCGCCCGAGCCGAGCAGGGCGGCGGGATAGTCGGCCGCGCCGACGAGGACCGGCGTGCCCGCCCGCAGCCCGGTCTGGCGCGCGGCCTCCTGCGTGACGTGCCCGAGGATTTCGAGCGGGGTGCGGATCGGCGGCAGCTTGGCGGCGTCGAGGCCCATGCGCTCCACCATTTCCGTCGACCAGGCGTAGCGCTGCGGGTTCATCAGGAACGTGCAGGAGGCGTCGCCCGTATCCATGGCGATTTCCCCCGTCAGCCGGAAGTTGATGTAATCCTTCGGCATGACGGCGACGGCGCTACGCGCATAGGCGGCCGGATCGTTGTCGCGCACCCATTGCAGTTTGAAGCCCGGCCATGCCGGCGTCGGCGTGTTGCCGCTTTCCGAAAGATAGGTCTCCGGTGTGTTTTCGGCCTCGAAGTGCTGCACGAGATGGATGGTCCGCTTGTCGTTCCACAGCGGCGCGGTGTCGCGCGTCAGCTCCCCGCCGTCGCTGAGCAGAACCAGCCCGTGCATCTGCCCGCACACGCAGATCGCCGAGATACGGTCCCGCGCGCCTTGCCGGCGGTCGAGCACCGTCCTGATGCTGGCCTGCGCGCCTTCCCACCAGTCGAGCGGCCGTTGCTCGGCCCAGCCGAACGCCGGCACGATCTGTTCGTGCTCGCGGGCGGCGATCTCCAGGATCTTGCCGCGTGCGTCGACCAGGGCTGCGCGTACGCTGCCGGTGCCGACGTCGACGGCTAGAAAAAGCGGATCGCTCATGCCGACATGGCCCTCAGTTTCTCCAGCGGCCCGGACAGTTCATGCTGCTGGACGGCCGCCTGGCGATAGGCGGCCAGCGCCGCCTCGTATATGCCGGCGTTGCGGGCCAAAGGCTCGGCGCGGCTCTCGACGACATGCAGGGCGCGGACCGGGGCGAAGTCGGCCCACAGGCCGAGCCCGACGAAGGCGAGCGCCGCCGCGCCCAGGGCGGCAGCCTGCTGGTCGATGCCGGTCTTCAGGATGGTGCAGCCGAAGGCGTCGGCGAAGATCTGCCGCCAGAACGGGCTGCGCGCGCCGCCGCCGACAATGACGATTTCGGAGCCGATCGCCGTCATGCGGCGCAGTTCGTCGAGGGCGACGCGCAGCCCCAGGGCGACGCCTTCGAGGGTCGCGCGCATGATGTCGGCCCGGTCGTGCTTGAGGTCCAGGCCGACGAAACCGCCGCGCACCGCCGGGCCGCCCTCGAAGCTGGTTCCGCCGCCCAGCGTCGGTATGAAGACCAGGCCGCGGGCGCCGGTGGGGGATGTGGCGGCCAGTGCGAAAAGATCGTCGTGCACGTTGCGGCCGGCGGCCTCGGCGGCGGCCTTGAGGTCGCTCATCAGCCGGTCCTGGACCCAGCCGACGCTGGTCCCGGAAGAAAAGATCGAGGTCGCCGAGGCGAACATGCCCGGCACGACATGCGCGAAGACGAACGGGCGCACGCGCGCGTCGAGCAACGGCTCGGCGGAAGCGATGGTGATCCAGCTGGAGGAGCCCATCGAGACGTAGGCGTCGCCTTCCTCGAAGGTGCGGCCGCCAAGCGCCATGCAGCTGTTGTCGACCCCGCCGGCGACGACCTTCACGCCTTGCGGCAGCCCCAGCGCCGCGGCGACGTCGGGCAGCACTTCGCCGATAACGTCGGTCGAGGCGGCGATGGCGGGAAACAGGCCGGCGTCGAGGCCGGCGGCTTCCAGCAGGGCGGCGTCGTAGGCCCCGGCCTCGAGGTCGTAGACGCCCGTGCCGGAGGCATAGGAGGGATCGGTCGCGACCTTCCCGGTCAGCCGCAGGTTGATGTAATCCTTGGTGCCGATGATGGTGCGCGTGCGGGCAAAGACGTCGGGTTCGTGCACCCGCAGCCACATGGCCTTGAACACGGTGTAGAGCGGCGCCGGGAAGCCGTTTCCGGTCTTGCGATACCAGGCCTCGCGGTCCGTGCGGGTGAAGAAGGCCTCGGCTTCCCCGGTCGCCCGCCCGTCCGACCAGATCGGGACGAATTCCTGAAGCAGTTCGCCGTCGGCCGAAATCGGGATGCAGCCGAGGCTGTGGCCGGAAATGGCGATGGCGCGGATCGCTCCGGCATCGACGTGCGGTGCGGCGAGCAGGGCCTTCAGGCTCGCGGCGATCGCGGCCCACCAGTCCGCCGGGCGTTGTTCGTGCCGGGCCAGGGCCGGGTAGAAGGTCTGGTACGGAACGACCGCCTCGGCGAGGCACGCGCCGTCCTTGCCGAAGATCGCCGCCTTGACGCCGCCGGTGCCCAGATCGAATGCGACGATGGTGTCGGCCATGGGCTCAGGCCTGTTCCGCGATCTGCAGGCGGCCGCCCGGCAAGGCGGCGCATTGCCGGACCAGGTCGACGGCGACGCCGGTGTTGATGCCGAAGCGCGTCACGCCGAGCCTGACCATACCGGCGATGGTGGCAAGGTCGCGGATGCCGCCGGAAGCCTTGACCTGGGCTCGGCCAGCCACCGTTTCGGCGATGATGCGCAATTTCTCCGTCGTGGTGGCGCTTGCCGTCCAGCCGGTCCCGGTCTTGACGAAGGCGGCCCCGCTGGTAACGACGATTTCCGAGGCCGTGCGGATTTCGTCGTCGGTGAGATAGGCGATCTCGAGAATGACCTTCAGCGGCACCGGCGCGATCGCCTCGACCACGGCCGTGATGTCGGAACGCACGTAGTCGAGGTCGCCGGACTTCAGGCGCCCGACATTGATCATCATGTCCAGTTCCTCGGCACCGTCGGCGACGAGGCCGGTCGCTTCCAGAACCTTGGTCCGCGTCGTGTGGCCGCCTCCCGGGAAGCCCACGGGCCCGCCGACCATCGTCGTGCCGCCGGCCGGGACCAGCGAGCGCAGCAGCGGAACGAAGCCGGGCAGCACATGCGCGGCGATGAAGCCTTCCGCGACCGCGATCCTTGCCAGTTCGCGCACGTCGGCTTCGGCGTGGAAGGCCTGTACGGCGCTGATGTCGATCAGCGCGGCAAGCTCGCGCGGCCCGATGGAATCCGCGGGAGATACGCGGCGATGTGCGGTCAAGATGATCTCCTTCATGGCTTGTCGGTGTCGGCGCGCAGATAGCGAAGATTGCGCTTCATGCCGGAAAAGCGCTCGATGTGTTCCTTGCCGCGGCGCAGCGCCACCGCGGTCGACAGGATGTTGACGACGGTCAACGCGGCGATGCGCGAGATCGTGGGGGTGTAGATATTGGTGTTTTCAAGCGTCTCCGCCATCAGCACGACGTCGCAGAATTCGACCAGCGGGCCGTTCGTGCCGACCAGGCCGATCACCGCGCAGCCCTGTTCGCGGGCTCGCCGGGCCGTCTCGATGATGGAGAGCGTCGCGCCGGTGTTGGAGATGACGACGACCACATCTCCGGGCTTCAGCATGGAGACGAGCATGATCTGCTGGTGGGCGTCGGTCTCGGCCCCGCACGGCACGCCGAACAGGGGGAATTTCTGCTGCGCGTCACGCGCGACGATGCCGGAGGCGCCGAAGCCGAAGAATTCGATGCGGTTGGCCTTCTCCAGGATGGCGACGGCCCGCGCGATGGCGTCGGCGTCGAGCCGGCTGCGCACCCAGTCGAGACTGGTGATCGTGTAGTCGAAAATCTTTTCCGCGACTTCCGCCGGCGTATCGACGTCGAGGATGACGGAATGCGTGGCCGGCGTGCCGAGCGCCAGGCTCTGCGCCAGCCGCAGCTTGAAATCCTGGTAGCCGTGGCAGCCGATCGAGGTGCAGAAGCGGATCACCGTCGGCTGGCTGACGCCGGCCCATTTGGCGGCCTGCGCGACGGTTGCGTTCAGCATGCGCTTGGGGTCGGCCAGCACCAGTTCGCAGACCTTGCGGTCGGACTTGCGCAGTTCGTCCCGCTTCATGCGCGCGACTTCCAGAATGTTGTCGTTGCCGTTGCCGGCGTTGGAAAGGCGTGGCCTGGGCGGCACGGAAGATCCTCCGGATCGTTTAGACAGTCGGTATTCGACCGCCGTTCCTGCCCTATGGATGCGTGGCGCGCAATTGCCCGCCGCCGCCTTCGCGTCGATTGCCGCCGGGTCCGCCGTATTGAAATCGAACATGCCGTAGTGGTGTGCGATCATGTCCTGCGCGCCGATGCGCCCGGCAAGCTCGCAAGCCTCGTCCAGCGTCAGGTTGCCGGCGATGCCCGCTTCAGCAAGCTCACGGCTTCTGCCGTTGACCGGAAGCAGCGCGAGGTCGGGGCGCAGCCCCGCCACTTCCTCGGCCAGCCCGTCGAAGAAAACGGTGTCGCCCGAGTGGTAGACGCGCACGCCGCCGGCCTCGATCACATAGCCGAGGAACCGGTGCCAGCCCTCCGGGGTGCGCTCCAGGCTTTCGTGCGCGGCGCGCACGGCGGTTATCGCGATGCCGGGAAGCGGGCTTATCCGCTCCCCCGCGTCGACCGCGATGATCCGTTCCGCGCCGGCGCCGATGCGCCTGCTCGCTTCCTCGAGGGCGGCGCGCGGGGCGACGAACCGGCAATCGGGGTTCAGGGCGGCGATCGGCCGCAGGGTCGCCGGGTCCATGTGGTCGGTGTGCTGGTGGGTGGTCAGCACTAGGTCGACCGGCCCCGCCTCCTCGGCGGTCATCGGCGCGGCCATCATGCGTCGGTGCGGGAACGGCCTGCCCTGGTATTTTTCGGCGAGGCTGTCGGAGAGGTAGGGATCGATCAGGATGCGGCGGCCGGCCGCCTCGATGACGAAGCCGGCCTGGCCGAGCCAGTACAGGCGCACGCCGTCCTGCGGCGCAGCGCCGAGTTGCCCGGCGAGCGGCCCCGAAAACGGCGTGACCGTCAGTTCCGTCACGGCGCGGGCTCCGCGCACAGGGCATCCAAGAGGTTACGGACGGCGATCAGCGTGGCCTTGCCGATGCTCTCGTCGGTGAATCCGCCGATATGGCTGGTGGCGACGACCCGCGCATGGCTGGCCAGCGCGTCCGCGCGGGGCGGCTCCTCGGCGAACACGTCCGTGCCGTACATGCTCAGCGCGCCCGAATCGAGCGCCGCCCGCACCGCATCCTCGTCGATCAGCGACGCGCGCGCCGTGTTGATGAGGACGGACCGGGCCGGCATCGCCGCCAGCCGGGCGGCGTCGACGATGGGCCTGCCGTCGGCGGGCGGCGGACAATGGAGAGAGATGATATCGGCCTGGCGGAACAGCTCGTCGAGGCTGCTCCATTCGAACGGTCCCTGGATATCGAGGTCGGGGCGACAGGGATCGTAGGCGACGACCCTGGCGCCCATGGCCGATACGATCCGCGCGACGTGGCGGCCGATCGCTCCGCAGCCGACCAGCCCGACGGTGCGGCCGGCGATCTCGGCGCCACGGTGGCGCGGCCACCCGCCGGCCTTGATGCCGGCGTCAGCGGCCGGAATCTGCCGCAGTGCCGCCAGCATGAGACCGATCGTCAACTCCGACACGCCCACCGCGTTGGCGCCCTCCGCCTTGACGAGGCGGATGCCGCGGCTCGCCAGCCTGGCCAGCGGAAGGTTGTCGACACCGGTGCCGTTGCGGCTCACCGCGCGCAGGTCCGCGGCGGCGTCGACGACCTTCTCCGACACCGGCTCGACGCCCGCCAGCCATCCGTGGCAGCCGGGAACGAGCTTCAGCAGTTCGTCTTCGCTGGGCATGCGGCCGGCGGGCGAGAACACAAGCTCGAAACCGGCCTGCCTGAGCAGGCCGAGTTCAGGCGGCGGATCGGCGGTCAGGGCGCGCGGCGTCACCAGGATGCGTTCCATCGGATCAGCCCCGCGCCGCTTCGATGGCGATGCGCGAGATCTCGTCGAACCGGGGTCCGGATGTCGGGATCTCGACGTTGAAGACTTCCGCGATCACCTGGGTCCAGCCGTGCAGGAAGTAGGTCCAGCCGTCTTCGACCTGAAGGCCGCGCGCGGCCTGCTGGCGTCTGGCCTGGTCGAGGAAGACGAGGTCGCCGCGATAGTTGAGGTCCCAGGCGATGGCGCGCTCCGGGAAGATGCCGGCGTCGGTGATCGGGGAGCCGGGCGCGTCCTTGCCGAGCCCGGTGGCGTTGATTACCAGGGAACCGGGCTTCAGGCCCGCCATGGTTGCGTCGTTGATCTCCGGCCTGTCGGCCAGGATGTAGTCGACCGCGACCCGGGCGTTCATGTCGCCGTGCACGCGGCGGATTTCGTCCAGCCGGGGCTGCGAGCGGTTCGTCACGATGATGCGGGACGGGACGTCGGTGCCGCGTTTTGCCTGCATGAGATGCCAAGTGAGGGCGATGGTGGAGCCGCCGGCGCCCATGGACAGCACCTCGGCGCCGGTGTCGGCGAAGTGACCCGGCGCGACGAAGCCGTCGATGGCGAGGCCGGACGAGATCGGGTCCTTCGCATGGCAGACCAGCCTGCCGCCGCGCTTGGACAGGCAACTCGTCTCGTGCATCAGCCGCGCGTGCGGATCGATTACGTCGAACAGGTCGCACGCCGCGTTGAAAAGGTCGATCTTGTGCGTCGTCACCAGGGCGCCGAGCGACAGCGGGTCCGATTTGATGAAGGCGACGACGTCGCGATACGCCTGCGGATCGGCGTGCAGCGGAAAGTCGATGCCCTTTATCACCGCGTCCTTCAGGCCGAGATGGCGTGCCCATGCGGGAAAGACCCGCATGATCGAGCTTTTCGTCGTGGTGACGCCGATGAAGTAGAAGGTCGGCCGGGTCGCGGGTGCGTAACCGCTCATTTGCCGGCCTCGCGCAGTTCCCTCGCGCGGGCGACCGCGGCGCGGGCCTTGGCGGAGATATCGGCCCATTTTCCCATGGCGATATCGTCCTTGCGCGCGATCCAGGTGCCGCCGATCGCGGCGACGGATTTCAGCTTCAGCCAGTCGCCGATGGTGTCCTGGCCGACGCCGCCGGTGGGGACGAAGCGGATGCCCAGATGGGCGAACGGCGCGGCGATCGCGTCCAGCATGGTGGGCCCGCCGGCGGCGCTGGCCGGGAAGAATTTCGCCAGTTTCACGCCATGGCGGGCGCAGGCCGTGAGATCGGACGGTGTCATGATGCCGGGCGCGAAGGCAAAGTTCCGGTCCGCGGCGGCGGTGACGATCTCGGCGTCGAAGCCCGGCGCCAGGCCGAATCTCGCGCCGGCGTCGATGGCCGATTGCAGCGCCTGCGGCGTCAGGATGGTGCCGGCGCCGACCAGAAGCTCGGGCCGCTTGTCCGCCATCGCGGCGATGACCTGCGCCGCCGCCGCGGTCCTGAAGGTGATTTCGGCGATCGGCAGGCCGCCTTCCAGCAAGGCGTCGGCCAGCGGCACGGCGTCCTTGACGTCGTCGATGGCGATGACCGGCACGATGCCGAGCGAGGCGGCGGTTTCGAAGGGAGCGCTCATGCGGCTTTTCCTGTCGTCGGTTGCGCGTAGATGCCGGCCAGCGTCGCCGCGTCGCGGGCCTGCCAGCGGGCGTTGTCGACCTGTTTCCAGCCGCCGTCGCCGGTGGCCACGATGCGGCTCCGCATTCCGCCGGCGTTGGCGATGATGGCGTAGTCCTGCCCGGAATCGGCCGGATAGCAGAACAGCATGACCAGTTCGCTGTCCCCGACGTTGACCGAACGGTGGATCCAGTAGGGCGGAACGTAGCAGACGGTCTGCTCGCCGACCTCGACGACGCGGGTCTCGCCTTCGGGCGATTCCATCAGCATCAGCCCCTCGCCCTTCTGCCCGTAGTAGATTTCCGGCCTGTCGGCCTGCTTGTGGATGTGGCCGCGCGTCATGAAATATTCGTCGCCGACCTTGCCCGGCAGCATGCGCGTGACCCCGAAGATGAGATCGCCGGCCGCTTCGCGCGGCCGGAACTCGGAGACCTCGTAGACGATGCGGTCGCCCCACTCCCCGCGCATCGCCTCGAAGGCGGCGGCGTCCTCGTAAAGGCCGTCGAGATCGCGAAAGCGCTTCTGGTAGCTGCCCGTCGCATTGCCCATGGCGCCGGTCGAGAGGTCGACCCGGCACCCGATGGGTTCGAACAATTTGGTCAAGATGCTGCCCCTTATCGCTTTCGGTCCTGCTTCGTCAGGCGATGGTGTAACCGCCGTCGATCACCAGATTGGCGCCGTTGACCATGGCCGCGGCGTCGCTGGCAAGATAGAGGATGCAAGCCGCAACCTCCCACGGCTTGGCGAAACGGCGGGTGGGGATCGCCGCGCGGGCCCGGTCGCCCTTCTCTCCCGCCCAGCCGGTCAGGCCGAGCTCGGTTTCGACGACGGTGGGCGAGACCGCGTTGACGGTGACGCCGCGCGGCCCCCATTCCAGCGCCATGCAATTGGTCATGCCGACGATGCCGGCCTTGCTGGCGCAATAGGCGATATGGCCCTGTATGCCGATGAGCGAGGCCTGCGAGGCCATGTTGATGATACGGCCCGACTTCCGCGCGAGCATGTCGGGAGCGACCGCGCGGGCGACGAGAAACGCTCCCTTGAGGTTGATGGCGAGCGTGCGGTCCCACTCGGCCGTGGGGTAGCTTTCGGCGGGCGCGAGCGGCCCGACGCCGGCATTGTTCACCAGGATGTCGATGCGGCCGAAATCCGCTGTCACGGCCTCGACCATGCGCCCGATTCCGGCTTCGTCGGTGACGTCGACGACATGGCCGGCATGGCGAGGCCCGAGGGCGGCGGCGACGTCGGCTACGCGCGGGTCGCGGTCGGCGAGCGCCACGCGCGCGCCGGTCTGCGCGAACGCCTCGGCCGTGGCCTTGCCGATGCCTGTCGCAGCCCCGGTGACGAGCACGGTCTTGCCGGCGAAGTCGGGGCCGTAGGCGGGAATGGCGGCGTCGCTCATGCTCAGAATTCCTGGCGGGTATGGGTTATGGTCATTTCCTGGAGGTTGACGTTCTGCGGCAGCTGGTAGGCGAACAGCATGGTGCGGGCGACGTCGTTGGCGTCGATGCCGCCGTCCATCGCCTCGCGACCCTTGTTCCAGAACTCGTAGGCGTTCCGATGGGTGATCGTCTTGTCGATCTCGGACTTGGTCACGCCGGGCGAGACGACCATGACGCGGACATCGTAGGCCGACATCGTCTGGCGCATGCCCTCGCTCACCGCATGGACGAAGTGCTTGGTTCCGCCATAGACGTCGTGGTGCGGATAGACCTTGCGTCCGGCTATGGAGGACAGGTTGATGATGGTGCCGCGCCGTCGCGCCTTCATGCCGGGCGCGACCGCATGCATGCCGTTGAGGACGCCGATGCAGTTTATGTCGATCAGGTCCCGCCACTCGTCCGGGTCCTGCTCGTCGAGCCGCGCCAGCCGCGAGATGCCCGCGTTGTTGACGAGGCAGTCGACCGGCCCGAACCGCGCCTCGCCCGCTGCGATGGCGGCGGCGAGCGCCGCACGGTCGCGCACGTCGGCCGCCACCGCCAGGGCGTCGGGCAGGCCCATGGCGTCGATCAATTCCGCGCGGCGCGCGATCAGAAGCAGCGGATGGCCGGCCGCGGAGAAGACGCGCGCCGTCTCCTGGCCGATGCCGGCGCTGGCGCCGGTTATCATGACGAGCGGCTTTTGTCCTGGCATCTCGAACTCCGGTCGGCTCAGGCGACGCTGCGGGAAAAGGCGTCGAGCGCCAGGATCGCGTCGCGCACGGCCGGCACGGTGACCGGAACGGGCGTCGCGTAGATGATGTTGCCGGGCTGGCAGGTGGCCTGCGCGACACGCTCGATCTTGGCATGGACGTCGTCGACGATGTTCAGGTCCGCCAGCGTGGTCGGCAGCCCCATGGCCCGGCAGAAGCGGACCACGGCTTCGATCTCGGCGTGGTCGCGGTTTTCGAGCATGAGCAGGCAAAGCGTGCCGAAGGCGACCTTTTCGCCGTGAAAGAAACCGTGCACCTCTTCGAGGATGGTCAGCCCGTCGTGGATGCTGTGGGCCGCCGAACAGCCGCAGTTCTCGAAGCCGAGGCCGGACAGCAGGGTGTTGGCTTCGATGATGTTCTCGACGGCCTGGGTTAGCAGGCCGGCCTCGACCGCGACCTTCGCCTTGAGCGCGTCGCGCATCAGCACGTCGTAGCAGTGCCGGGCGATCGCCTTTGCGCCCTCGGGCGCGGGAAAGCCGCCCGCCACGTAGTTGTCCGTCCGCGATTCGATGTTCGAGCGGGCCTCGAACCAGGTGGAGAGCGCGTCGCCGATGCCGGAGACGAGGAAGCGGGCGGGCGCTGCCGCCACCAGGGCGGAATCGACGACGACGGCGTCGGGATTGCGCGGCAGCCGCAGCGATTCCTCGAAGACGCCGTGCTCGCTGTAGCGGACGGCGACCGCGCTGCATGGCGCGTCGGTCGAGGCGATGGTGGGCGCTATGACGATGCGCGCACCGAGGGTGACGGCAACGATCTTGGCGGTGTCGGCGGTCTTGCCGCCGCCGACGCCGACGATGACGTCGCTTTCGTTCGTGCGCGCGAGTTGCGTCACGCGCTCGATCTCCGGCGTGCAGCACTCGCCGCCGAACGGCTCGAAATGCGCCTCGATGCCGGCGCCGAGGCTTTTGGCGATGCGCTTGCTCAGCCTGTCGAATAGCACCCGGTCGATCAGCACGAAGGCGCGCTTGCCGAGCGGCCCGAGATAGGCCGCGAGATTGTCGATCTCGCCGGCGCGCTGGATGTACTTGTTTGGGCCGCCGAATGCTCGTGCCATGGGCTTTTCCCCCGGATGCTGCGTGGTTGGGTTCAATGGATGGTGTAGCCGCCGTCGATGGTCAGGACCGAGCCGGTGACGAAGCTTGCCGCGTCCGAGGCGAGGAAAAGCACGGCCGCGGCGACTTCGCTGGGCCTGCCCGGCCGCCCCAGCGGGGTCATGCCGAGCCATATCTTCGACCATTCCGGGTCTTCGAGGCCGCCTTGTGTCATGGCCGTTTCGATATAGCCGGGCGCGACGGCGTTGACGCGGACGCCGCGGGTGGCGAACTCGCCCGCCAGCGATTTGGTGACCATGTGCACGCCGGCCTTGCTGGCGTTGTAGGCCACCTGGTTCTGCGGCACGTTGCTGATGAAGCCGGATATGGACCCGATATTAACGATCGCCCCGCCCTTTCCGGAGGCGACCATGCCGTCGATGGCTTCGCGGCAGCACCAGAAAAGCCCGGTGAGATTGGTGTCGATCACCTCGTCCCAGGTGGCCGGATCGAGCGCCAGGCTGTCCTTGTGGCGCGCGATGCCGGCGTTGTTGACCAGTATGTCGAGGCCGCCGAGCCGCGCGCGGGCTTCCGTCACGAGTTGCCGCGCGTCCGCCTGGCCGGAGACGTCGCCGCGAAGGAAGACCGCGTCAAGGCCCGACTTCCTGAGTTCGTCCGCCGCTTTCTCGCCCTCGCTTTGCGAGCGCGAGGAAATGACGACGCGCGCGCCGGCCTCGCCGAGCGCCTGGGCGCAGGCAAGGCCGATGCCGCGGCTGCCTCCCGTCACCAGCGCGTTGCGTCCTTCGAGCCTGAAGAGCTGTGCGTACATCCGACCTCCCCGAGAGGCGGAGCGTGCTCCCTCTTGCCTCTCATGTTTTGTAGTAAAACTACCTTGACAAACGCTGTCAATCAGAAAATCATTGGAATTATGCGCGGAGTTGCGGACGTCTGAGGTCAAAAGCCTCCGATTATGGGAGGGTGTTCGCTGTGTTTTGTAACAAAAGTACAAAAATGCATAACCGGCCGGTTCACCCGACCATGGCTGGCGCCGTCCGGGCGGCCCGGCGGGTTTCAGCTTTCCGCGGGACGGCGGCGCGGCTTTTGCAGCGGAAGCGTAGCCGCCGCGGTATCGCCCAGGGCGGCCAGATAGTGTCCGCGCGTCGCGTCGATATGGTCCACCAGCAGGGCCTCGACTTCTTCGGTCTTGCCCGCCCTGGTCATTTCCGCCAGCCGGACATGTTCGTCGAAGGAGGAGGTGTTCAGCTCCGGATCGAGCGAGAGCCTGCTGCGCAGGGCCTGGATACGGAAGGAAATGAGTTCGAACGCCTCCTCCAGGTAGGGGTTGCCGGCCAGTTCGAACAGCGCCTTGTGGAAACCCCCGTCGAGCACGCGGTAATGCTCGACGTCGCCGCCGTCGAGGGCGGCGCGCATCTGGCCGACGATCCTGGACCAGGCGGCGCCGAGGGCTTTTCGGCGGGACGCGAGCGCGAGGCGAAGTGCGGCCGTCTCCAGGACTTCGCGCAATTGCGAAAGCTTCTCCACCTGCTGCGCGTTCATGTCGAAGACAAAGGTGCCGCGCTGCGGATGCACCTCGACGAGGCCCTGCCGCTTGAGCTGCATGAGCGCTTCGCGCACCGGCGTCTTGGACACGCCGAGCTCGTTGGCCAGGGTGATCTCGGAAAGGGGTTCTCCCAGCTGGAAGACGCCACGTACGATTCTGGCGCGGATTTCCTGCGCCGCCTGGTCTGTCAGGGACGGACCGCGTTCAAGCGTCATATCGCCTTCTCCTTGCTCCTTACGCCAAAAAATACCCTAGCTGCTTGCTATCCCGCTCGGTTGTGTTCTAATCTAAGATATCAGATATGATACACTGTGCTCAGGATATGGCAAACGCCTTTCGGGATATGAGCGATGGCCGCCCGACTGTCCACCGCGCCCGGCTCGTTCGAGAAATGCCCGGCACCGCGCCTCGCCGCGCGATGCGGATCTGAAAGTGCCAGCATCAATCCGGCTGAGGCAGGAGGCCCAGCCGTCCAACCGGGAGGAAAGACATGAAGACGCGACTGAAAAGAACCTTGCTGACGGCAGCCTTGCTGACCTCGGCCATGCCGACGGCCTTCGCGCAGGAATGTGCCGACGCCGACCGCGTTCCGATCACATGGTCGACCATCGCCGGCTTCTACACCGACGCCATGGCCAACCTGGTTTCCGGCTTCGAGGCGAAGAACTGCGTGAAGGTCAATGTCGTCAACATCGACAATTCGCAGCTCTACAACAAGCAGGTCATCGAGATGGTCGGCGAGACCGGCGCCTATGACGTGGTGACGCTGGAGACGTCCGAGAAGGCGGAATACGCCGAGAACGGCTTCATCTTGCCGATGACCGACTACTTCAAGGACAAGAAGGAGCAGCTGGACGACGTCGCGCCGACGCTGGCGGCCTTGACCACGCAGTACAAGGGCGATGTCTGGGGCCTGCCCTACTACACCTATACCGCCGGCTACATCTATCGCGCGGACCTGTTCGACGACCCCACCGAGCAGGAAGCCTTCAAGGCGAAATACGGCTACGACCTCGCCGTGCCGACGACCTGGGCGCAGCATCGCGACATCGCCGAGTTCTTCACCCGCAAGAAGGGCGAGAACCTGAAGGGCCAGCCGCTCGAGAAGGATTTCTACGGCGTCGGCCTCATGGCCGGTCCGTTCCCGGAAATCCAGGACGAGATGTCGGGCGTATTGTGGTCGCAGGGAGGCGACTGGCTGACGGACGACGGCAAGGTTCCGGTCGACGCGGTCGAGAAGGCGATGAACGACTATCTGGAACTGATGAAGTTCGCGCCCCCGGCGGCGCTCACCGTGACCTATGACGGGGTCATGAACCAGATGAAGGACGGCCAGATCGCCCAGACCTACTCGTTCTTCCTCGACCAGTGGCCAAACGCGGTGCAGACCGAGCAGACCGTGCCGGGCGCCAAGATGGGCGTGGCGGAAGCGCCGGAGAAGAAGGCCTATATCGGCGGCTTCCTGCTGGCTGTCTCGGCCGCATCCGCCCACCCCAAGGAAGCCATGGATTTCGTCGCCTATATCGGCGGCCATGATGCGCAGATGGAGTTCGCCAAGGCCGGCGGCACCTCGACGCTGATGAGCGTGTTGTCGGATCCGCAGTTCGCGACGGAAGAAAGCCGTCCGAAGACCGGTCATTTCACGACGCTGCTGAAGATCTTCGATTCCATGCAGGGGTTCCGGTCGAACCTGTTCCTGACGCCGTTCGGCGCCAAGATCTACAACACCATGCAGATTCCGCTCCAGTCGGCGGCCGCCGGCCAGATCAACGCCCGCGAGGCCGCCGAGCAATTGGCGGCGACGGTCGAGAAGATCTGCGGCGGTCCCTGCCCGATCGGCAAGTAAGGACCCGATCCTGACGATCGGACCCGCGACGGAAGCCTCCGTCGCGGGGTCCGGACGGCCCGCAGCCGGTCCGCACTTTCCATGGGATGGATTTCATGTCGCTTTCCGCCTCGATACCGCAGCGCAACCAGATAGCCGTGCCCTCGGGCATGTCCGACAGGTGGTTCGCCATCCTGCTGATCGTGCCGGCGATGGCGGTCATCCTGGTGTTCGCGCTGGCGCCTTTGATCTATGCGCTCGACGTGTCGTTCCGCTATGCCGACCTGACCCTCGGCGGGATGGGGGAATATGTCGGCCTCGACAACTATCGTTCGGTCCTGGCCGACGCGGCCTTCTGGGCTTCGGCATGGGTAACGGTGAAATTCACCCTGGGCGCGGTCATCCTCGAGATGGTGCTCGGGATAGCGATCGCCTTCCTCATCCACGGCGCGACGAAAGGGAAAGGCATCATCCGCAGCCTCATGGTGCTGCCGCTGGCGACCTCGGCCGCGGTGACCGGCCTGTTCTGGCGCTATCTCTACGACACCCAGTTCGGCCTCATCAACTATTTCCTCGGCCTGCTGCATCTGCCCGAGCCCAACTGGCTGGGCGACTACACGATCGCGCTCTGGTCGGTGGTGATCTTCGACGTCTGGCAATGGACCCCGTTCGTCGCGCTGATCGCGCTGGCGGGGTTGCAGGCCCTGCCCAGGGAGCCTTTCGAGGCGGCGGAGCTCGACGGCGCCAGCACCTTCCGGGTTCTGCGCACGCTGACCTTCCCCATGCTGGCGCCGGTCCTCTTCCTGGTCCTGGTCCTGCGCACCATCGACTGCGTCAGGCTCTACGACGCCGTGGCCGTGCTGACGCGCGGCGGGCCGGGAACGGTCACGGAATCCATGACCTTCTATCTCTACCGGACCGGCCTGAAGCTGTTCCGGATGGACTATGCCTCGACCATGGCGATCTTCTTCCTCTACGCCATGCTCGTCGCCAGCCTGTTCGCGTTGCGTCCTCTGTTGACGCAGTTTTCCACCCGCGCCTCGGAAGGTTGAGGAGACCGCCATGCTGCAACGCGAATCCACCTTCGCCAAGGAGGCGCTCCGCTACGGCCTGATCGTGATCGTGCTGGGCTTCATCGTCTTCCCGATCCTCTGGATGATCCTGACGTCGTTCAAGCCGCCGCAGGACGTGATGGTGTCGCCGCCGCGCTTCCTGTTCACGCCGACCCTCGACAATTACTACCATGCGATCGTCGACAAGAACTTCCTGTTCTACATCAAGAACACGCTGTTCATCTCGGTGACCTCCACGGTCATCGTGGTCGTGGCTGGCGCGCTCGCCGCCTACGCCTTCGCCCGCTACAATATCGGCGACGGCCACATCCTTTTCTTCATCCTGTCGACCAAGATGTTTCCCGCCATCGCCGTGATCCTGCCCTACTTCCTGATCTTCCGCGATCTCGGCAAGACCAGCGTCGGGCGCTTCCTCGGCCTCGGCCTCGACCAGCCCGGCGCGCTGATCGTCTCCTATACGATGTTCAACCTGCCCTTCGCAATCTGGCTGCTGGTTTCCTTCTTCCAGGACATTCCGCGCGAACTGGAGCATTCGGCGCGCCTCGACGGGCTGTCGCGGATGAAGGTGCTGCGCAAGGTGGTGTTTCCGCTCGCGGCGCCGGGCATCGCCGTGACGGGCGTGTTCACGCTGATCTTCTGCTGGAACGAGTTCCTGTTCGCCTACATCCTGACCCGCAAGGCGGCGAGCACGGTCACGGTCGGCGTCGAATCGTTCTTCACGCTGCAAGGCATCCTGTGGGGGCCGGTGGCCGCCGCCGCTACCATCAGCGTCCTGCCGATGATGGTGTTCGTGCTCGCCATGCAGCGCTACATGGTCCGTGGCCTGACCTTCGGCGCGGTGAGGGGGTGACGCCATGAGCTTCAGTCAAGCCTGGGATGCGGGCTTCCGCGCCGTGATGATCTATGTGGGGGTCGTGTTCGCGTGGCTCGGCCTCGTCGAGCGCTACTTCGCCAGCCAGGCGACATCGGTCGTGGTGATGAACCTGGTCGCGATCGTGCTCGGCCTCGCCTTCTTCGAGCGTGCCCGCCGGCGCGCCAGGCGGGAGCGGGCGCGGGCGGAAGCCGAGGTGCGCGCCCTCGTCGGGGAGCAGGCCTGATGTATGAATTGCAAGCGGTCCACAAGCGTTACGGCCTGTCGAAGGTCGCGCTGCGCAAGATCGACCTCGAGGTGCGCGAGCGCGAGTTCCTGGTCATCTACGGGCCGGCCGGCGCCGGCAAGAGCACGATCCTCAACATCCTCGCCGGCATCACCCGGCCGACCAGCGGCGAGGTCCTGCGCGACGGCGTGTCGATCCTGCGCGTTCCGCCGGAAAAGCGCGACGCCGCCATGGCGTTCGAGAATTACGCGCTTTATTCGCACATCTCCGTCGGCGAGAACCTCGCCTTCCCGCTCAAGGCGCGCGGCATGAACCGCGCCGAGATCGAGGCGCGGGTAAAGCGCGTCTCGGGCATCCTCGGGATCGGCCATCTTCTCGATCGCCGTCCCGGCTTCCTGTCCGGCGGCCAGCGTCAGCGCGTCGCGCTCGGGCGTGCCATCATCCGGCCTGCCGACATCTATCTGCTCGACGAGCCGGTCGGCCACCTGGACGCCAAGCTCCGCCACCGGATCCGCGCCGAACTGAAGGCGCTTGCCGCCGATCTGTCGGCGACGGTGGTGTTCACGACGACCTCGTCGCGCGAGGCCCTGGCGCTCGGCGACCGCGTCGTCGTTCTCAACACCGGCAGGATCGAGCAGGCGGGCACGCCTGCCGAAGTGTACCACCGCCCCGCCAATGCGTTCGTGGCGTCCTTCGTCGGCGACCCGCCGATGAGCTTCATCACCGTGCTGCCGCGCAAGGGCGAAGGCAGGGTTTCGTTCGTCACCGGCGACGGGATGCCGGTGGCCAGCCTGCCGGCGGCCGCCCTGGAGCGGCTGCGCGAGGAGGAGTCCTCGACGCTCCAGGTTGGCTTCCGCTCGAACGAGGTGCGTCTTGCCGGCCCCGGCGATCCGGGCACGCTGCGGGGAACGGTGAACGTCGTCGAAAACCTCGGCTACGTGAAGATCGCCCTGGTGGGCATCGGCGCCGACCAGGTGTCGGTTTCCGTTCCCGCCGGCACGCCGCTCGCCGTCGGCGAGACCGTGGCGATCACCTTCCCGCGCGATGCCGTCCATCTTTTCCAGAACGCGCGTGCCGTGTCGCACGCCGCCCCGTTGGCGGGAGCCTGACCATGGCCTCGATCCGAGCCGAGAACCTCGTCAAGCGCTACGGCAACGTCCGGGCGGTCCATGGCATCGATTTCGATATTGCCGACGGCGAATTCGTCGCCATCCTCGGGCCGTCGGGGTGCGGCAAGTCGTCGACCATGCGCATGATCGCCGGGCTGGAGACGATCAGCGAAGGGTCGATCTATTTCGACGGCAAGCGCATAAACGACGTGCGCGCGCGCGACCGCAACGTCGCCATGTCGTTCGAATCCTACGCGCTCTATCCCACCATCACCATCTATGAGAACATCGCCTTCCCGCTACGGTCGGCCGGCATGGAGAACGGCGAGATCGACCGCCGGGTACGCGATATCGCCGAGAAGATGGAACTCGTGCCGCTGCTGGGGCTGAAGCCGCACGGCCTGTCGTCGGGGCAGGCGCAGCGAGTGGGGCTGGCCCGCGCGCTGGTGCGCAAGCCGGCGGTGTTCCTGCTCGACGAGCCGATCTCGCACCTCGATACGCGCCAGCGCTATCGCATGCGCCGCTTCATCAAGAGCCTGCACCAGGAATTCAGCTACACGATGATCTACGTCACCCACGATCAGGAGGAAGCGCTTGCGCTGGCCGACCGCGTCATCGTCATGAGCGACGGCGAGATCCAGCAGATGGACGTTCCCGACGAGGTCTACGCCCGCCCGCGCAACGCCTTCGTCGCCGGCTTCGTCGGCGAGCCGCCGATCAACTTCCTCGACTGCACGGTCAAGGACGACGCGTCCGGCTGGTCGATCGAGATCCAGGGCCAGAAGCTCGCCCTGCCGCAACGCCTGCACGAGACGGCGCAAAGGATCGGTTCCGGCGGCCTCGCCGCCATCCGTCCGCACTTCCTGTCGATCGGCGCGCAAAGTCCGCTCACGCTGCAAGGCAGAGTCTTCCTGACGGAGGAGTTGCAGGACCAGAACCTGATCTTCGTGGACGTCGGCGAAGCCCGCCTGACCCTGGTGGCGCATCCGACGATCGTGCCGCAGCGCGGGGAGGCCGTGCCGGTGTCGATCGATCCCGACCAACTGCTGCTGTTCCCGGCGGCCGAACTGAGCAAGGCCGAGGTTCCCGACCTGTGAGCCATGACTATGTCATCGTCGGCGGGGGCACGGCAGGCTGTCTTGCCGCAGGCAAGCTCGCCGGCGATCATGGCGCCCGCGTCCTGCTGCTCGAGGCGGGGCCGAGCGACCAGAACCCGCTCATCCATATGCCGGCGGGCTTCGTGAAGCTGCTCGGCGTCGAAAAATACATGTGGTTCTACAAGTCGATCGCCCAGCAGCGGCTCGGCGGCCGCACGCCGATCGTGCCGCAGGGCCGCGTTCTGGGCGGCGGGTCGTCGGTCAACGCCATGGTCTACATGCGCGGCCAGCCGGCGGACTACCGGCGCTGGGCCGACGAGACCGGCGACGAGCAATGGTCCTACGAGGCCCTGCTTCCCTATTTCACAGACATGGAAGACAACGAGCGGCTGAACGACCGGTATCACGGCGTCGGCGGCCCCTGGAAAGTATCCGACCTCGGCTACGTCTCGGAGCTGTCCCGCGCCTTCGTGCTTGCCGCGCAGGGGCTGGGGCTGCCGCACAACAGCGATTTCAACGGCCATACCCAGCGCGGGGTGGGCACCTATCAGGTCAACACCCGCGGCGGCCGCAGGTGCTCGGCCGTCGACGCGTTCCTGCGGCCGGCGATGAAAAGCGGCCGGCTGGAGGTGAAGACCTCCTGCTTCGTCCACGCGCTCGTCATCGAGAACGGCCGCGCCGTCGGCGTGCGCTATGTCGAGGGCGGGTCAAGCGTGGAGGTCCGCTGCGAGGCGGAAGTGCTGCTGGCCGCCGGGGCGATCGCCACGCCGAAGCTGCTCATGCTGTCGGGCGTGGGACCGGCGGCGCACCTGAAAAGCCACGGCATCCGCACGCTGGTCGATCTGCCGGGCGTCGGAGCGAATTTGCAGGACCATACCGAAACGCCGGTCGTGGCGCTGTGCAACGGCCCGTACGGCTATTACGGCCACGATCGCGGCTGGAAGCAGATACGCAACGGCCTGGAATACCTCATCAACCGCAGCGGCCCGGTAACCTCGAACGGCGTCGAGGCGGGCGCTTTCTTCGATCCCGACGACCTCGGGGAAAATCCGAAGATACAGCAGTTCTGCGTACCCACCGTCTATCTCGACAAGGACCATACCGACCAGAAAGCGAGCCACGGCATCACGCTCAATTCGTGCGTGGCGCAGCCGGCGTCGCGAGGGTCGGTGCAGCTCGCTTCCGCCGATCCGAAAGACCAGCCGCTGGTCGATCCGAATTATTTCGCCGATCCGCAAGATCTGCGCCTTTCGATCGGCGGCGTGCGGCGTGCGCGCGAGATCCTGCGGCAGGAGCCGCTTCGCTCCATGATCGACCGCGAGGTCTTTCCCGGCCCGGACAAGACGAGCGACGAGGATCTGGCCGAACACGCCAGGCGGTTCGTCAAGACGGTCTATCACCCGGTCGGCACCTGCCGGATGGCGCGCGAGGGCGATCCGGCCGGCGTGCTTTGCGGCGACATGCGAGTACGCGGCGTCGACGGCCTGCGCGTCATCGACGCCTCGGCCATGCCGGGCATCATTTCCGGCAACACCAACGCGGCCGTCCTCGTCCTCGCGGACAAGGCGGTCGAATTCATCACCGGCAGTCCGCGCAAGCCTTCGGCCGATCCCGTCATGCCGGCCGCCGGCCACAGTTATCCGATCATGCGAGGTGTTTCATGAAAGCGATCGTCGTTCCCGATCCCTCGGCCGGGCTGGAGGCCGTGACCGTTGCCGATCTGCCGGTGCCCACGCCGGGGCCGGGCGAACTGCGGCTCAAGGTCGCCGCGGTGTCGATCAACCCCGTCGATTGGAAGCTCGTCCTCGACCACAAGCCTGAATGGAGCTATCCGCACCTGCTCGGGCTCGACGCAGCCGGCGTCGTCGATGCCGTCGGCCCCGGCGTCGAGGGCTGGAGCGTCGGCGACCGCGCGGTGGTCCACAACAATCTCTGGAAGCCCGGCGTCTTCGCCGAGTTCTGCCTGGCGCCGGCGCACGTCACCTCGCACCTGCCGGAAAAGGTCGCCTTCACCGACGCGGCGGCCGTGCCATGCGCTGGCTACACCGCCTATCAGGGCCTGTTCCGCAAGGCCGGCCTCGGCGCCGGCCAGACCGTCCTCATCCAGGGCGCCAACGGCGGGGTCGGCGGCTTTGCCGTGCAACTGGCGCATCAGGCCAGCGCCAAGGTCATCGCGCTTTGCCGGCCGGAGCATTTCGATACCGTGCGGCGTTACGGCGCCGACGTCGTTTTCGACTATCGTGACGCCGACCTGCTTTCGAAGGTCCGTGCCGAGACCGAAGGCGGCTACGGCGTCGACGTCATGCTTGAGGTCGTCAACCCGGGCGATGCGCGCAAGTCGCTGGCCTACCTCCACTACAACGGCCACCTGGTTTCGGTCGATCCGCTGCCGGTAATGACGGACGTGCCTTCCTATACCTATGCCGCCTCGATCCACGAGGTCGGGCTCGGCGGCGCCTACCATGCCGGCCACGTGCCGACCCAGCGCGATTTCGCGCGCATCGGCGACGACCTCATGGCGCGGCTGGCGGCCGGCAAGCTCGACCCGATGGTGGACGAGATCATCGAGCTCGAAGATATCCCCGGCGCGCTCGACCGCTTGCGCCGACGGGCCGTGACCGGCAAGATCGTGGCGCGTGTCGCCCCGGTGTGACGCAATCCAACGTGGAGGAAGACGTGGCCAACCATACGCATTTCATCGGCGGCAGGTTCGTCGAGGACAAGACCTCGCCGCGCATCGAGGTTTTCAACCCGGCGACGGAAGAGCGGATCGCCGACGTTCCTAACGCTTCGCCCGCCATCGTCGACGAGGCGGTCGCCGCCGCGCGCAAGGCGCAGCCGGCCTGGGCCGAGCTGCCGCCCATCGAGCGCGCCGGCTACGTCAAGGCGATCGCCGAGAAGATCCGCGGCAAGGTCGACATCCTGGCCGAGACGATCACGCGCGAGCAGGGCAAGACGCTCGATGTCGCGCGCGGCGAGGTGCTGGGCATGGCCGGCCTGATGGACTACATGGCCGAGTGGGCGCGCCGCATCGAGGGCGAGATCATCGCGAGCGACCGCAAGGGCGAGACGATCTATCTCAACCGGGTTCCGATCGGCGTCGTCGGCGGCATCCTGCCGTGGAACTATCCGTTCTACCTGATCGGCCGCAAGCTGGCGCCGGCCCTTGTCGCGGGCAATTCGATCGTCATCAAGCCGAGCGAGGAAACGCCGCTCAACGCCTTCATCTTCGCCGAGCTTGCCAGCGAGGTCGGCCTTCCCGACGGCGTCTTCAACCTCGTCTCGGGCCGGGGGGCGACCACGGGAGCCGCGCTGTCGGGCCATCCGGGCATCGATCTCGTCAGCTTCACCGGCAGCGTGCCGACCGGCATCGCCATCATGCAGGCGGCGGCGAAGAATCTCACCCGGGTCAATCTCGAACTGGGCGGCAAGGCGCCGGCGATCGTTCTGAAGGACGCCGACATCGACCTCGCCGCCAAGGCGATCACCGCCTCGCGCGTCGTCAATACGGGGCAGGTCTGCAACTGCGCCGAGCGCATCTTCGTGGAACGGGCGGTGGCCGACGAGTTCACCGAGAATTTCGTCAGGCGGATGGCGGCGGTCAAGTACGGCGACCCGCTGGCTGAGAGCGGGCTGGACATGGGGCCGCTCGTCAACGCCACCCAGCTGGGCAAGGTCGCCGCGATGGTCGAGCGCGCGAAGGCCGCCGGCGCGACGGTCGTGCTGGGCGGCCAACTCGCCGACCGCAATCGCGGCCATCACTACGAACCGACCGTGCTGACCGATTGCCGGCCGGACATGGAGATCATGCGCAAGGAGATATTCGGGCCGGTCGCGCCGATCGCCGTGGTCGACAGCGTCGAAGAGGCTGTCCATCATGCCAACGACACCGAATACGGCCTGACGTCGTCGCTCTATACGAACGACCTGAACAAGGCGATGCGGGTGACGCGCGCATTGAAGTTCGGCGAAACCTACATCAACCGCGAGAACGGAGAAGCCTATCAGGGTTTCCACGCCGGCCGCAAGAAATCGGGCATCGGCGGGGCGGACGGCAAGCATGGATTCTACGAGTACATGGAGACCCAGGCCGTGTATATCGATCACGGCTAGGGCCAATCCGAGAGAATGATCGCATGGCCTCCCCCACAACGCTCGACCCGGCGTCCATCCGTTCCGGATTGGCAAGGCTGGTCGGCGACGCGCAACTCGCCGATCCGAGTGCCGCGGCCCGGTATGACAACGACATAACCGGCGACCACCATGGCCGGTCGGCGGCGGTCGTGCGTCCGCGCGACGTCGACGAGGTGGCGGCGATCCTGCGCTGGTGCGGCGACGCCGGGGTTCGCGTCGTGCCGCAGGGCGGCAACACCGGCCTCGTCGCCGGCGCGACGCCCTCCCAGGACGGGCTGGAAGTCGTTCTGAGCCTCGAGCGGATGAACGCCGTGCGCAGCATCGATCTTCTGGACGGCGTCGCGGTGGTCGAAGCCGGCTGCGTGCTTTCCCGGTTCAAGGCCGACGTGGAGAGCGCCGGCGGCTTTTTCCCGCTTACGATCGGTTCGCAGGGCAGCTGCCAGATCGGTGGCGTGATCTCGACGAATGCGGGCGGCGTCAACGTCGTCCGCCATGGCATGACCCGCGCCCTGGTGCTGGGGCTGGAGGCGGTCCTGCCGGACGGCCGTATCTACCGGGACCTGCGCGGCCTGCACAAGAACAACACCGGCTACGACCTCAGGCAGCTGTTCGTCGGCGCGGAGGGAACGCTCGGCGTCGTCACCGCCGCGGCGCTGCGCATCCAGCCGATGCCGACGCAGAGCGAGACCATGTTCCTGGCCTTGTGCTCGGTCGAGGAAGTGATCCGGGTCTTCGGCCGCATGCGCCGCGAGGCCGGCGACCTGATCTCGGCATTCGAACTCATGCTGCGGGTGTCCGTGGAGCGGGTATGCGCCACCGAGAACGGCGTGCGCAATCCCTTCGCCGATTTTCATCCTGCCTATGCCCTCGTCGAAATGTCGACAGCGGGGGGACCGCCGATCCGGCCGTGGATAGAAGCCTATGTCGGCGGGCTGATCGAGGAGGGCGTCGTCCTCGACGCCGTACTGGCGGAGAACGTCGAACAGGCCCACAACATATGGGACCTCCGCGAGCGTATCGTCGACAGCCAGGCCAGGCTCGGCCCCTATCTGCGCAGCGACGTCTCGATCCCCATCTCCGCCGTTCCGGCCTTCATCGAGCGGGGAATGGCGGCCGTCGAGGCGCTCGCGCCCGGCGCACAGCCGCATCCTTACGGCCATGTCGGAGACGGCAACATCCATTTCAACGTGATGCGGGCCGCCGACATGGCGCCGCAGGCGTTCGCCGCCCGCATGGAGGTCATCGAGCACGCCTTGTTCGAACTCGTCGATTCCTTCGGCGGCAGCATAAGCGCCGAGCACGGCATAGGGGTGGTCAAGCGCGCCGCCTTCGCCAGCCGTATCGATCCCGTCCAGGAAGATCTGATGCGGCGGCTGAAGCAGGCGCTGGACCCCGGCGGCCTGATGAGTCCCGGCCGCATCCTCCGCGCCCTTCACGCCACCAAGCCGACAGGAGAATAAAGTGTATCTTGAGAAATTCGATCTGAAAGGGCGCATTGCGGTCGTCACCGGCGCGGGCCAGGGGATAGGGCTCGCCTGCGTCGAGGCTCTGTGCGAGGCGGGCGCGGACCTGGTGTTGACCGACATCGACGCGGGACGCTGCGAGGCGGGCCGTGCGGCGTTGGAGGCGAAGGGTCATGCGGTCGAGACGGCCCTGCTCGACGTCACCGACAGCGCTTCCATCGATGCCCTGGCCGACCGGCTCGCGGCCGGCGGCAGGGCCGCCGACATCGTGGTCTGCAATGCCGGCATCGCGCATGCCGGCATTCCGTCGGAGGAACTCTCGGACGCCGACTGGGACCGCATGATCAACGTCAATCTGAGCGGCGCTTTCCGCACCTGCCGTGCATTCGGCAGGCACATGCTGGCCAAGGGCGGCGGCTCGATCGTCACCATCGGCTCGATGTCGGGGCTGATCGTCAACCGTCCGCAGACGCAGCCGCATTACAATGCGGCCAAGGCGGGCGTCCACCACCTGACGCGCTCGCTGGCGGCCGAGTGGGCGACGCGCGGCGTCCGGGTCAATTCCGTGGCCCCGACCTATATCGACACGCCGCTGCTGGAGTTCGCCCGGGAGGACAAGCCGATGTTCGAGCAATGGCTCGACATGACGCCGATGCACCGGGTCGGGCTTCCCGAGGAGATCGCGTCGGTGGTCCTGTTCCTGACCTCGGACGCGTCGAGCCTGCTGACGGGCTCGATCGTTTCGGCCGACGCCGGCTACACCTGCTGGTAGGGCCGCCGCTTCACGGCAGGCGGCTGCGCTGCTCCTGCCTGACGGCTTCCTGCGCGGCCTTGAGTTGCGCGCGCGTATACATGAGGGCATGGGAGGCGAGGTCGTAGCCGTCCTCCCACAGGTTGCGCCAGATGCCGAGGATACCCTGCAGCGGTTGGCCGACGACGCGGGAGGAAAAGCTCTCGAAGGCGATCGGCCCCTCGTAACCGGACGCCACCAGTGCGCGGAAGACGGCCGCGAGGTCGATGCTGCCCGAACCCATGTAGCCGCGGTGGGAATCGCCGGTGTGGAAATAGCCGAGATGGGAACCGGTCTCGCGGATCGCGGCCACGGGATCGGATTCCTCGATGTTCATGTGATAGACGTCGAGATGGACCTTTACGTTCGGCGCGCCGATGCGGCGGCAGAACTCGACGCCTTGCGAGGCGGTGTTGAGGACATTGGATTCGTAGCGGTTGACGACTTCGAGGCCGAGCGTGACGCCGCTTTCGGCGGCGGTCTCGGCGACCTGCGCGAGAATATCGGCCGACATCGCGATCCCCTCGGCCGTGGCGGGAACCGTGTTCTTCTGGAAAGCCGAATGCAGGATTCCGCAGACATGGGTGGCGCCGAGGTCGCGGGCGAGGCTCACCGCCTCTTCCAGCCTCACCTTGCCGCGCGCGGCCTTTTCCCTGTCGCCGCTGGATATGTCGGTATCGGCATCGAGGCCCAGGGAGAAATTGATGCCGATGCCGCTCTTTTCAAGCTGGCGCCGGGTGAAGTCGACGTCGACGGCGGCCGGCTTCAGCGCCGAGGCCTCGATGAAATCGTAGCCGACCTCGGCGGTTTTGGCGATCGCGCGCGCGCATTCGTCATGGCTCCATCCGGCTTCCCAGACCAGCGCGTGGACTCCAAGCTTGTTCATTTCTCATATCCTCCTGATGTCGATTGCCTTAGGCTTCTATAGGTGGCGCGGAAGCGCGCCAGATGGTCGTCGAGGCCGCCGAAGGGGCGGGGCAGGATCGTCGGCTCGGTGGCGGTCGCGAACGGAATGGCGTCGAGGGCGGTCCAATGGCCCGCCGCCATGCCGCCGAGATAGGCGGCGCCGAGCGTCGCGTTGCCCATGTCGAGCGCCGGGGTCAGCGGGACACCGACGATGTCGGCAAGGAGCTGGCGCCAGCGCGGATCCGTGCTGCCGCCGCCGGTAAGCAACATCTCGGATGCCGTGACGCCCTCCCGTCCGAGCGCGTCCCAACTGTCGCGCACCCCCAGCGCCACCCCCTCGAAGACCGAGCGGATGATCTGGTTGCGGCTGCAACCGAGCCGCATGTTCGTCCACGAGGCGCTGGCGTCGGGATCGAGGATCGGCGCCCGTTCGCCCGTGGCGTAAGGCAGGAACACCACGCCGCCACTGCCCTCGCCGGCCTCGAACGCGCCATGGTACATTTCCTGCCAGGACGCCCCCAGCACGCCGCGCGCCCACTCGAATACCGTGCCGCCGTTCTGCACGGCGGCCATGACGTAGAGGCTGCGCCCGACGCCGCGATACGTGTTGTAGAAGGGCTGGAGCCTGGGTTCGACGCGCTCGGCGACGGTCATGATCTGAATGCCGGAGCCGACCTGCAGGATCGTGGAACCCGGTCTGGTCTGCCCCATGCCGAGCAGGCAGGCGGCGGTGTCGGCCAGCCCGGCGGCGAGCGGCGTTCCCGGCCTCAGGCCCAACTGCCCGGCCGCCGCTTTCGTCAGGCGGCCGGCCACGGAAGTGGAATCCACGATCGGCGGCAGGACATCCGGGTCGAGCCCGAGCGCATGGATGAGGTCCGTCGACCAGCGGTCGGCGACGACGTCGTAGAGCAGGGTCATCGAGGCGTCGCTGGGTTCGGTCGCGGCCTCTCCGGTCATGGCGAAGCGCAGCCAGTCCTTGGGCGAAAGCGCCCGGCGGGTCGCGGAATCGACGTCGGGCTCGTTGTCGCGCAGCCACAGCAGCGACAGGCCGGCCATTCCCGTCGCCATCGGGTTTGCCAGCGGCAGCCGCAGCTCAGCCGGCAAGGACACCGCCGCGCCGACCTGTGCCGTCGTTCGCTGGTCCGCCCACAGGATAGCGGGCCTGAGCGGCCGGTCGTCCTTGTCGAGAACGACGACGCCGTGCGCCTGCCCGGAAAAGCCGATGCCCCTGACGGCCTCGCCTTGCCCGGCCGTGCATTCGCGCACCGCCGCCACGGTCTTTTCCCACCACTCCTGCGTGTCCGTCTCGGCATAGCCGGGACGCGGAGAACGAACCGGATAGGGCCGGCTCGCCTCGGCGACGGTCTTGCCCGCTTCATCGATCAGCACTGCCTTGACCGAACCCGTCCCAAGATCGATGCCGAGAAACATGGCCTGCCTTCCGCTGGTTGATGCGCCGTCAGCCGAGCAGGCCCTGGGCCTCGGCCACGACGCGCTCGGCGGTGACGCCGAGGTGCCGGTAGACTTCCGGACCCGGCGCGGATTCGCCGAAGCTTTCCACGCCGACGACCATACCCGGCCCCTTCAGGAACTGATACCAGTAAAGCGGCGAGGCGGCCTCGACGAAGACGGCGGGCGTGCCGAAGGACAGGATCTCGTCCTGGTAGGCCTTGTCCTGCGCGGCGAAAACATTGCCGTTGGGGATCGACACCAGCCTGACCGACTTGCCCGCTTGCTCCAGCTTCTCGCCGGCGGCGACGATCTGGCCGAGTTCCGTTCCCGTTGCCGCCAGCACGATGTCGGGCCTGCCCGCCGCCGACTGGCCGAGCACGTAGCCGCCCTTGCGGATGCCGTCGAGGTGTTCGGCCCGGTGCGCGAAGACGGCGCCGTCCTGCCGGGCGGCGACGATGACGGTCGGACCCTTGCGCCTGAGCGCGGCTTCCCAGGCGCACAGCGCCTCCAGTTCGCTGCCGGGGCGCCACAGTGACATGCCGGGGATCGCCCGCAGCGCCAGCATCTGCTCGCAGGGCTGGTGCGTCGGGCCGTCTTCGCCGACGCCGATCGAATCGTGCGTGTAGAGGAAGATGCTGCGCAGCTTCATCAGCGAGGACAGGCGCACGGCGTTGCGGCTGTAGTCGCTGAACACCAGGTAGCAGGCGCCGTAGGGAATCAGTCCGCCATGGACGGCCATGCCGTTCATCATCGCCGACATGCCGAATTCGCGCACGCCGTAGTGGATGAAATTGCCGCTGAAATCGCCCTTCGTGATCGACCGCGACGCGGCCGTCCAGGCAAGCGTCGACAGCGACACGTCGGCTGAGCCGCCGACGATCTCGGGCGTATTTTCGACCAGCCTGCCGGCGACCCGGCTCGAACCCTTGCGCACCGGCTGCTTTATTGGCCCGGCGGACAGGATCCTGTCCGCCTCGGAGGCGACCGTCGCGTCGAAATCATTCGGCAACTCGCCCGCCATACGGCGGTTGAACTCGGCCGCCAGCGCCGGATGCGCGGCGGCATAGCCGGCAAACAACGCGTTCCATTTCGCCTCGGCAGCCGCGCCGCGCTCGCGGGCGTCCCACGCCTGCATGATTTCCGCCGGCACGAAGAAGGCGGGATGCGGCCAGCCGAGATTCCTGCGCGTGGCCGCCACTTCCTCGACGCCCAGAGGCGCGCCGTGCACCTCCTCCTTGCCCTGCT
>ERZ778017.966-NODE-966-length-32935-cov-11.553863_pt1 | contig 32935 bp, 32 predicted proteins | sample MGYA00375747_ERZ778017 | MGnify/ENA primary metagenome ERZ778017 (study PRJEB29350, sample SAMN05509838) | bioreactor metagenome | biome: bioreactor; material: wastewater | place: South Africa: University of Cape Town | collected 2014-03-17 ...
CGCTCTCCGTTAACGCCACGCCAAACCTGCGCCAAATGTTTCGACGACGGACAGATGACGAAAAGCGCCCGCGCAGGCCCTGCGTCTGCAAGCCCGCGACCAGGGAGCCCGAATAGAAAAGCTGCTGATCAGACTGGGTCGCATACTGCTGCAGTGCATCTCCCAGCGCGCCGGCCGGGACATTATACTCACGAATATCCTGGGCGCAGGCGGACGTGCCCGCCGCCGCGACGCAGGCGACCAGCGCACTGCAGGACAAGAGACTTACGCGATTCATAGTCAGGCTCCCCTCGACGCAAGATGGCGTCAGGGAAGGGACTGCTGAGCCCCCCTCTTACCCCGGAGCCCGCCCCGATTTATTTCTCAGCCGTCAGACGAACGCCCCCGCCCTTTCCTGCTGACGCCTTGAGATCGAGGGCGGCCGTGGCGGCGGAAACAAAGGCGTCCCGATCCCCTGTCCGGAACACCCCGCTGACGGATTCCGACTCCAGACCCGGCGCATCCAGCTCGATCTTGTCGGTCAGATAGCGGTTCACCTCGGCCACGGCCTGTTTCAGCGGCGCGTCCCGGAACATGATGCGTCCCTCGGTCCAGCTGGTCTCGGCCGCGACATCAACAGCCCTGGCGCCGACCCTTTCGGCGGTCACCCTTGCCTGATGTCCCGCGACCAGGCGCTGCGGTGCGCGCTTGTCGCCCACGACGTCCACGGCGCCGGAGACGAGGGTCACCCTCACCTCCCCGTTCTCGCGACGGACATCGAACACGGTCCCCACAGCCGTCACCTGGGCCGTTCCAGCGGCCACGACAAAGGGCCGGCTCGCATCATGCGCCACGGTGAAGAGGGCCTGCCCCTGCTCCAGATCGATAAGACGGCGATCACCGTCGAAGCGCACCTGCATCCGGGATGCGGTGTCCAGACGAACCGACGACCCATCGGCCAGCTGCACCACCCGCGTCTCCCCGACCGAAGTCTCATAGACATTGCGGTCCTGCAGGAGGGTCCAGGCGGTCACCCCCACCACCACGGAAGCGCAGACCGCGATCAGGCCGAACAACCGCCGCCGATCCCGCTCCTTCTTCCCGCCGTCGCCCTTTCGCGTCATGGCGGCTTCCACCGCGCCCAGAATGTCGGGATCATTCTCCAGGCCGCCCATTTCAGCCCAAGCCTTCTCGACACGGCGATAGGCCTCGGCGTTTTCTGCTTTCTCCCGCCACAAGAAGAAGGCCTCGATGGTCTCTCCGCTGACACGCGGTTCACCCAGGCGGTTATGCCAGGCTGCGGCCTCGGTTTCGGCAGGTTCAACCCGCACCTTCGGGTTGGGCATGGCGCGCACCATCTCTAGCGTCGAAACTGGGCTGTGCAGTGAGCCAGGGCCTTGGTCATGCGCCATTCCACCGTTTTCGGACTGATCCCGAGTTGTTCGGCGATCTGCCGGTTTGACAGACCCTTGATCCTCGATAGCACAAAAACGTCCCGCAGAGGTTGCGGCAATCCCATCACCACCTGCTTGGCGAACATCTCGTCTGTCTGGCTCGGCAGCTCGATATTCCATCCCTGCGCCGCAACTGTCTCACCCAGATGCAGCTCCCTGCGCCGGCGACGCCCAAACTTGTCGGCGGCGAGGTTGGAGGCGATCTTCAGCAGCAGGGCCCGAGGATGGCGCACGCCCGCCAATCCCTGATAGGGCACCAACCGCAGCCAGGCCTCTTGCAGCAAGTCTTCGGCGTCCTGGGCCCCATAGCGACGAACCAGCCTCGCCCGGAACCATGCGGCGTAGCGCCCATGCAGGACGTCCACCGTCATCGGCGCGTCAGGCTGCAGCTCTTCCAATCCATCCGACACGGGCTCGCCTCCGATTCAGAGGCGAGCCCGGCCGAAGCACCGGGTGTTGAGAACATGCTCAAACACATGCGCCAACGTCTTTAGCCCCCGAAGAAGCCTGGACATGCACGCCGGCCACGCCGCTGCCACGGAGCGCGAAGTGGGATTTTCAGGATCTGCTCAAGCGAGGTTCTCACGCCTCGGCGTCAAATCAGACGCACCCCAAGTCTGATTCACCCGGTTTCGCTTGGCAAGTCGCATATTGCCGGTCCTTGGAATTTCCCGCGTCGCCTCGGTTGGTGACAGGGAAACTCCTCCAGCGCGGGCGCTCGAATTGCCAGACAGCACCGGGCTAGGATAGCCTAACGGAGGCTGGTTCAGCCGTTGGGGGACAAGCGATCTTGGAAGGACTTAGACAGCCCGGCGGCGACAGGCGCCTGACGCGCCCCGAAAAGCGCCGCTTTCAGAGTTTGGGTTGAATCGTGCCTGTTCCCGCAAACCCGAAAATCTACCACATCGTTCACGTGGACCGGCTCGCCTCGATCGTTGCCGGTGGCATGCTGCTGTGCGACGCCGCAATCGCAGCCCAGGCCGTCCCTGGAACGACGATCGGCATGAACACCATCAAACAGCGCAGGCTTCAGCAACTTCGCCTTCAGAATCACCCAGATCTTCATGTGGGCGACTGCGCACCGTTCTACTTTTGTTCTCGCTCCGTGATGCTGTATCTGATATACGTGCGCAGCCAGGAACTTGCCTATAAGGGCGGCCAGGAGCCCATCGTGCATCTTGAAGCAGATCTGCGGGCGACCGTGGCCTGGGCGGAGGCGAATAACCGTCGCTGGGCGTTCACGCTGTCGAACGCGGGTGCCTATTACTTCGAGGATCGCGTGAACCTGGATCAACTCGACCAGATCAACTGGGATTCGGTTCAGACCCGTCAATGGGCCGGCGCGCCCAAGGAAGGCAAACAGGCTGAATTCCTACTCGAGCACAGCTTTCCCTGGAATCTGGTCGAACGCGTGGGCGTCTTTTCAAACGCCTATGTGCAACCTGTCTCTGACGCCATGGGACACGGGGGCCATCGCCCCCCCATCGAAATCCGGCGCGACTGGTACTATGGGGGAGCGGCATGATCGAATTCACCACAGGCGATATCCTTGAGGCCGACGCCGAGGCGCTGGTCAATACGGTCAACTGCGTCGGCGTCATGGGCCGCGGCATCGCCTTGCAATTCAAGAACCGGTTTCCTGAGAACTTCAGGGCCTATGCTGCAGCGTGCGCCAGCGAGGCGGTCCAGCCCGGGCGGATGTTCATCCATGAGACCCGCAGCCTCACCAACCCCAAGTTCGTCATCAACTTCCCGACCAAGCGTCATTGGAAGGGCAAGAGCCGGATTGAGGACATCGAGTCCGGCCTCGAGGCCTTGGTCGATGAAATCCGCGGGCGTGACATCCGCTCGATCGCCATTCCGCCGCTCGGCGCAGGATTGGGCGGTCTGGACTGGACCGAGGTTCGCCCGCTGATCGTCTCGGCCATGGAGCCCCTGAAGGACGTCCGAGTCCTGGTTTTCGAGCCCATGACCGCGCCCGTGGCCACCAGGTCGCGCGATATCCCCGCGATCACCCCGGGCCGGGCCGCGCTCGTGGTTCTGGTCAACCGCTACCTCAGCGGGCTACTGGACCCGTTCGTGACCCTGATCGAGCTTCAGAAGCTTATGTATTTCATGCAGGAGGCCGGGCAGCCCCTTCGCCTGAACTACATCAAGCATCACTACGGCCCCTACGCGGACAACCTGCGGCATGTGTTGGTCAAGATCGAAGGCCATATGGTCTCCGGCTACCATGACGGCGGCGATGCGCCGGACAAGCAGCTTGAACTGGTGCCAGGCGCGGTGAAGGATGCCGAGGCCTTCCTCGCCGACGACCGGGAAACAAAGCAGCGTTTCGACCGGGTCGGAAACCTCGTCGAAGGTTTCGAAACTCCCTTCGGCCTTGAGCTTCTGGCGACCGTCCATTGGGTCGCGACCCGCGAGCAGGCGACATCATCCGACGACGTCCGCGCCAAGGTCTATGCCTGGAACGAGCGCAAGAAACAGTTCTCACCGCGTCAGATTGAGATCGCCCTCGGCGCCCTCAGCTCCAAGGGCTGGCTGAACGCGACGGTCCAGTAGGGGCAAGCCTTGCACAGCGGACGGCGCCAGCGCCTGAGCGCTGCTTCCTTGGCCAGATTCAAAATCCGCTGCAACATTCCGATCAACGCCCAACGGCCGATACACGCGTCGAACCCAAACAGGCAGACACAACCTCACGGCAAAGCTAATAGTTAAGCGCTGCCGGGATTCCGACCTTTCCCGAACGGCATGATCCGGCGGCGGCCCGCAAACTGTCGCCGGATCGCTCACATGACGTCCGCCCATGCTTAAAATCAGTCGTTACGGTCGAATTGGAAATATGCGTGAGGGTCGTCCCCAAGGTCGACATCTGCTTCTGCGGCCGCTCGCGCCCAAACGCGCTCATCGGAAACGATCAAACCTTCGGGATTTCCGACGTGCGTATAACGAATCACGTCGGACGCAGCCAAAATGTCAGCAAACGCCTTGCCCCATTGTACTTGGTCGAACCCTCCCGCGGCCTGACATCTGGCCGCGAGCCGCTCTAACCAATCCGCGCGCGGACGGTTGATATCTCGGTTCGCTTCCCTCTGAAGGTCCTCGATTTCCTCTTCTGGCACCATGCCTCGTCGAGCCAAATCACGTACCACGTCGCTCGCCAACTGCATCCGCAATGCGCCGCCTACGATATTGGTCCACGACGCCGCTCGCCCTATCCCATTCATCGCATCGCCGAATGAGATTGCGCGTAACAGCAACCTCACCACGAAAGCCGCGGCTGGCATGGACCGGATCGGCAAGACGGTGGCCAGGACCGCTTGCGCGCCACAATGCAGAAAGCCGTTAGCGACGGTCGCGTGAGACCGGTCAAACGGATGGGTATCGCATGCGCTGAGGATGACGATTGGTGGGAGCTTGATGCGATCTTTGAGCGACCAGATATCGACCGCCTGACCGCCGATAATGAGGCCGCCCACGTGGCCGTCATGCACCCCGTGACTGTCCACTATAAGTATAGGCCCGCCATATGCATTTACAGCGGCGATGAACTCTTCAACCGAGTCAGCCGTGGCGGTAATCCCTCGAATGCCTTCCACTCCAACGTCCGGAAGGACGTTCAACCTCTCGCGAATATGGTGAGCGATCGTGTCATCGGCTTCAAACATGGACACGACGAGGTAGCGCTTAAATGCCTCGGGTCGGATGTGGGTGGGCGGCTTCGGGCGTAGTTGCTCGATGAGCGTATTGCCCGGCGTGGCGTTTATCCGCGACACGTCAAACTTTATGCCCAAAGGCAGGCCGCCTACCGGCATCCATTCGAGAGGCGCATCGGCAATTATTTTGACACCGGACTGCGAGCCTTCCAGAAATGCGAAATGAGCTTCAGGAATACTGTTTCGCAATGCGTCTTGGACGGCTCTGAAGATACGAGCCGTTTTTACGTCCGGTAATCTGTCGTCGTAGTGGCGCAGATGGCGTGCCAGTTGCCCGACAACGCCGCCAATGCGGTTCACCTGACCTGGGAGCCTGATGGTAGCGGCGAGGGTGGAAACGGCGCGCATACCGACCGCAAAATTTTGAATCTTGAGCTCTGCTCCGCGCATCAGGCCGACAGGGCCGATGTCGTTGATGTCTGCCTCATCGGCTCGCACTTGGAAGGTATATCCCTGCTGTCGCTGTATCCCACGGAAGGCCCGCCGCGCCGCAGGCGGCAAAGGTACGTTCGCCATATGCGCGCCAATGCCTTGATACATGGACGGCGCGTGAAGGATCACATCGGGACGAGGCGGGCTAATCAGGTAGACCGGCCTGTCTTGGGTTTCCGCGTGAAGCTCGCGCACGGCTCTTGCAGACTCCGTGATGGCATCCACATAGTCATCATGGGGGGAGACGTTCAAAACGCCACCCCCCCCTTCGGGCAAGGCCTCACCTGCACTCAGTAGAACCATTTGGTTCGCCTGCATTACGCCGTGAGAGTGAAGCCTTAGAGACGAGGGGCGCTCCTCAAAAGGACGCCATGCACGAACACCCCTCTCTGCTTCGTCAACGTCTAAATGTCGGTATGCATCACGGGCTTGTCGCAGCGCCGCAAGGCAGTGCTGCTGCAAGCGCGTCACCGTAAGTTCGTGGGGAGCAAGAGCGCCTCCACCTTCGATCAAACTCACATGAAGCGGGCGGATGCGCAGGTTCCGCCTCCACCTAGCCACGCGTCGGGCGACGGCTGCATCAGCCGTGAACACCACCATGAATGGTTGAAGAGGCGTGGGACGCCTTCCAGGCCGCTCAAGATTGTCGATTGTGACCGGCGACCACATCCAGTCTCCACTGCCTGACCTCCGTCGCACCAGACGATCTGGCGGGTCCATTGTTAATTCAACGATGTCGACAGGCAGGCGCACAACATGTGACAGGAATGGCGATGCGTAGATCAGCCCAGGTGCGAAGCCTTGAAACGGCGTGACCTCATTTGGTTCCCAAGATGGGATCGCCAGAAGGTAGTGAATCTCGGTCATCGGCTGCACGGAAGCACGGTCCTTTTCCTATGGATTTCCAGCGCTCCAAACTCTTGACGCGTGACTGCCCATCTCCGTTAGCCGCATCGAGAAGCTGGCGCTTTAGGATCCGGGCTCGGCGTCCTGAGCCAGCTCCGCAATACGCTCTTGGCTAGCGACGGCGACCAGACCCCGGAGTTGCACCACTGCCTCAAGTTGGAGCGCAAGATCGTGGGCGTCGACATCGTACTGGTCGGAATAGCGCGCCTCGACGTAGGCGCGTTTCAGCATTTCGAAACGACGGCGATCAGCGCGCTGCTCCCGAGGCCAGGCGGCCGTCAGACGCTTATCGGTGTCCTCGGCCAGGGAGCGGAGGAACTTGATGTTGTGGGAGCGCGGGAAATAGAAGGTGTGGGTCAGCAGGAAGCAGGCATAGGCCGTCTCGGTCGCCTGATGCAGCAAGAAGGCTGCCCGCTTGCGGACGTGTTGCCCCTCTCCGCTCATGGCGACATGCCGCCGCGCGTCTTCGATCCAGAGATCTAGATCCTTCATCTTCACTTCGAAATGCCGTTGGGCGGCCACAAGCGCTTCCCCTGCCGTCATCGGCTGCGGTTGGGCGAACGGATGTCCCGGCAGCTCGTAGAGCGTCACTCCGTCGCGCAGGATGTCGGTCCAGAAGTACTCGCCCCGTGTCAGGGCCTGGTTCACCTCGGCCATGGTGTGAACGATGATGTTGACCGTCCGCCCCACGGCGGGATCGCGCAGGATCTTGTCCTCGGCCACGTACCAGTAGGCGGCGATGTCGGTCAGCTTCTCATGGCTGACGATCACCAGCAGATCAAAGTCGGACAGATAGCCGTTGTCAGGTTCATCGACCCAGTCGTTGCGGGCGTATGATCCGAACAGGATGATCTTCAGCACCCGGCCGTCGCGTCGCCAGGACTGGGTGCCCCCGCCCCCGCTTTTGATCGCGGCCTCGAATTCGGTCAGCAGGGTCGTGCGGACGCGTTCCAGCTCACGCTGCTGTTTGGCCGGCAGATGGTCGAGATCAGCGCGCATGGCGGCGCCCGCCCTGCATCTTCAGCGTCGTCGGGTCGATCATTATGCCTGTCGCCTGCGTTCGCATCCGCGCCCCAAATCACTTCCGCACAAGCCTACCTCCCCTGCCCGCCAAGCGCCACAATGAGGGAGGGTGTCCGCCGGACAGTTGAGAACACGAGAGCTCGTGCGCCGACGCCTTTAGCTTGCGCCTGTACATAGCGGCGGCCAGCCGGGGACGCGGCGACTGTCGCCGGTCCGGCACCCGAAGGCAACCGGCGGCGACTGGAGCAGCGCCCGCTACTTCAACGCCCAGGTCATCAGCCCGCCCATCCGCCAATGGGCCGTCAACGTGGAGCGCCAGATTCGGACGTAGTGCGGTTAGAGTTTTGGCTTGGTCGCGAACATTGGGAAGAATGATCGCTGACGCTTGAGCCGCAGGGTGTCCTCGACCGAGATCGTATTGCCCTTGCGCCGCACGCCCCCGTCCGGCGTGAGCACTTCAAGGTCCTCGTTTTCAAGCATTGCTGAGTGGATGTCGTCCTTGTGGGCGGGCGTGGCGCTGTAGGCGGACTCGTAGAAATCGCTCATCGGCATGACGTCGCCAGCTTCCATCACCAGCTTCGGGATGTCCGAGTGGAGCTGGTTTCGGGCAGCGGCGCGGTCGTCGTCCTTGAAGAGGTAGAGCCGCCCTTCGTTGGTGGGGTTGTAGTTGAACATCCGCAGGCCCGATCGGCCGAAGTGGTCGAGCTCGCCGTTGTCGTGGAGGATGTTATTATAGACTTGGCGGGCCCGGTAGTTGTTGGCGAGGTGGAGCATCCAGTACCGCCATCCGTCGGGATTGCGGATTGAAAAGGGGCTGACAAAGGGCGCGCACGATTTAAGCGCCTCATAGACCGTCTTCTCTGCGGCCCCCAGCCACTCCTTCTTGGACATCAGCTTGTCGTCCAAGTGGCGCAACTGCTCGGGCGTCACGCTTAGATGTCTCAGTTGGCGTTCTAGCAGTTCAGGGTCGCGTTGGCTGAGGTAGGTCACCAGCGTCTGGATCGCGAAGGTGTAGAAAACTTCTGTCGAAGCCGTGGTGCGCATGATGTCCTGGACGGTCGCGACTTGAACGTCGGCGTGTCCGTACTGGTCGAGGTTGAAGATGACGCTGCGATAGCGCCCCCCTTCCACGATCGCCTTCATCGCCGGGTAGGCGACCTCGAAAGGGTCGGAGAAGTACTGGGTTTGGATGTGAAGCTTGGAGGCCTTGTCCTTGATCGCCGCCACCAAGGGCTCACAGCGCGAGCGCAGCAGTTCCACGACATCGCGTGACGCGTCGTTGAACACCAACATCGCTTCGATTTCGATCGGACTAATACCCTGCACGGCGCGCTGGGTGTTGATCGCATCGAGGGTGTTTTCGAGCTCTTCGAGGAAGATCACGGGTGAGCCCGCGGAGCCGCAGTTGTACCGGCCCCCGCCCGCAAACCCGTCGACGATCGCGAGGCGAAACCGCTCGCGCTTGGGCAGTTGGCAACGCACGATCAGGTACTGACGGAAGTACTCTCGCAGGATCTTGTGCTTACGCCGGCTATGGTCGTCCAGCTTGGCCTTTTCGAGCCAATCGTCATAACCCGCAGTCTTCAAGCCCTATCCCCCGTCGAACCTGGCCCCGGAGTTAAGCCTCCGGTGCCGCTGGCATCTCGTTCCAGGTGCGGCCGCGATACTCGCGGCCGTTGGCCTTCTTGGAACGCTTCTTGTTATCCTTGCCCCAGGTACCCCACTGCTTAAAGAAGAAAGCGGTGCCGTAGGTATCGCATTGCTCGTAAATCTCGTCGATCCAATCTTCTTTGATCGGACGAGCGTTGAGACCGCTCTCCCCGCCAACGATAGCCCAGTGCACGTCGGTGAGATCAACGTCACCAACCGGGCCGATCAGAGGCTCGAAGGAGATAAAGCGGATCGCCGCGGGCACGTCGCGCAGATGGTCGATACGCTCGACGACGTCGGCGTTTTCAACGCTGGTACCCAGCCAGACATTGGGCAGAACGTCGGGGATCAGGCGCGCGACCACTTCGGCCATTCGCTCGGGGCGCTTAGTGAGGATCTGGTAGTTGTGGTGGGGCGTCTCACGCATCACGCGCCAGACGTCGACGATGAATTCCTCGCTCACCGCGTCGTGGAAGAGATCGCTCATCGAGTTGACGAAGATCTTCTTGGGCTTGCGCCAGCCGTAAGGGATTTCGAGTGCAGCACGGTCCTCGCGGACCACGCCATTCCAGATGACACGTTTGCCACTCTTGCGAGTCAGGCCCTTGTACTTGGGTACGCCCATGGCCTCTAGCCGGCGAGCCATCTGCATGGCGTAGCAGTTGGTGCAGCCGGCGGTGACAATGGAGCAGCCCGCCACGGGGTTCCAGGTGGAGTCGGTCCACTCGATCTGCGTCTCAGCCATGGTCAAACTCTTCTGTCGCGTCTCATGCGAAGCTTGCGTCGCGGCGCACCATCCACTCCAAGCGGAAAGGCTTTCTTAAGTATAACCCTTCCGTGGAAAAATTTCTTGCACCTACCCTGCCCCCCCTCGACGCCAATTGCGGACGTGAGCGAACCCGCAACAGGATCAGGCCGCGCCGCAGACATGCCATGCGGATAGGTAGCCGAGCCCCGCGTTGCCAAGATCGACGTCGCTAGCGCCTCGGCCGCTGCAGGAAGCAAACCTTGCCAACGCCGCCAAAAATTCAGAAATGGTCACCTGCTGAGACCCAAATTAGCCCAGATCCAAACCCCTGCCCCGCCCCGGAATGATCTGCGCCAGACCACCTGCCCCTACCTCGAGGCCCACCTGCTGCCCCGGAACCAGAGCCGCCGCCCCAGCCGACACACGGGCGTACTGCTCCACACCCTGGCCGTCCCGCACAACGACGAAGCGCCTCAAGCCCAGCTCATCGTGCGCGCCCGCCTTGACGACCTCGCCCACCACGCGTCCCGGCCGCGCGATCTGCGCGACGCGGCCGCTCTCCAGACGCCTCTGGTTGAGCGTGCGAATGATATCGCGCCGAACTTCGAGCTCCCGCAGCGTCGGCTCCATATCCGCATGAAGCCGAAACCGCCTCCCCTCACGCGTCGCCAGGCCTAGGTCTTCGAGGGTCCGCAGTCGCCCCCGCGTCAGGGCCGACCAGGCATCACTCCCGCCTACCCCATCGTCGACCCGCCCCTTCTCATCGGCCGCCGCAAGGAGCCGCCGGTCCAGCGCCGTGAACCGATCGGCCTGTGTCTCCTTCCAGACCCTTCGCTCGGCGTCCACGCGCGACAGGTCGCCCAGGCGTTCCTGCGCCGCCTCCTGGGCGCGGGCGCGTAGTCCGTAGCCGATGTAGTCGCGAGGGATGACTAGGTCCCGGCCATCAGACCGCCGACCCCGCACGAGGACATGGGCGTGTGGCTGGTCGGTGTCGTAGTGGCAGGTACCGATCCAGGTCAGCCCCGGCTGACCGAGGTCCGCCCCGACCCTCCCCATGACGTCCCGCACATAGTCCCTCAGGTCTCGTATCCGCTCCCCGTTCTCCGGCGAGATAATCAGGCGGAAGTGGTGCCGGTCGCCACCCCAGGTCCGGACGGCGGCGTGAGCATCGAGGCTGTCGGTTTCGCGATCGAAGAACTCGGCTCGGTCGCCTTCGACGCCAGCGCCCTGCCGTCCCAGATAGACGACATGCGCCGCCAAGGCGGCGGCCCTGGCGGCCCCCTTACCGACATGACGCGAGACCATGGCCTTGACGATCACCCGCTGACGAACATCAAGCCGAAAGGCGCGACCGGACCGGTTCTGCGCCGCCCTCAATGCGCCGGCGCGGTCCCCCAGAGCGAAGTTTCGCGACGCCGCCAGGCGTATGAACATGGCGGTGCGGACGTCGCACTGATCGCGTTTCAACCTCCCGGGCAGCTGGACCCTCAAGCCGTCGTCGTCGGGCTCCGGCGCCTCCGTCAGAAGCTCAGCAAAGCGGTCACGCACCAACATCGACAGCTCCATCCACTGTCTCCGGCGATCCCGAGAGTCCGCGACTTGCCGCAAGTCGTCAGAGCCTCTCCATCCACCGCCTAAGTCATGGAGAATATAGCTGAAACAGGACCTGCCGATCTCCTCCTTTTATCTTGCCCTAAGCCCCTTTTCCCGGATTTCCAGACGTCCTTTTCATTGCTCGTCACACCCGAACAAACCTCGTCAAACACCCGCCGCCCATGGCCGTGGAGCGCTCTCCGCCCGTCGTCGAGCTCCAGTCGACATGACAAAACCCGCCCGGCCGAAGCCGAGCGGGTCATGTTTCAATTCGTGGCGTTGCTGTCCTTCAGTGCGGGCGGGACCGGACGGGCAGATGCCGGACGCCCTGCTCCATCGCCTTCTGCCCGAGGTTGAGCGCCGGTCCGAACGGACGTCCTTCCGCCGACCGCGCCTCATCCAGAGACCGTGCGAGCGTGAGGCAGCAGGTCGGCTCGAGCGCGATCAGTTCGTCGTTGGCCCTGAACGGAGCCGCCTTGCCGTGGGCGTCGAAATCCGCCCGGGCGAGGATGAGCGTCACCCCCTTCTGCTGGGCCCATCGGATCGCCAGCTTCTCCGCGCCTTTCGCCCCGGTCGTTGCAAGCGCCATGTCTGGCCATTCCGCCAAAGCCCAGTTTAGGGCGTCGAAGATGCGCGCCGCGTCCTCCGCCGCATCCGCCGACGGCGCGCCCCGGAAGGCCACCACCGGTCCCGCATGATGTGCGTCTCCCGCCCTTCGATCACGAACCGCCCGGATGGCCTGCTTGGCCTCCAGCTGGGCGGCCGTCAGGAAGCTCCCCCGCCGGCTGCCCCGCCAGGCGGTCCAGACCTCGCCGGTGGAAACCGTCCAGGCGTCGGAGGCCGCATCCCGGATTCTCTCGGCCGCCTGCGTGGCTGCATCGCCGGCGCGCGCCTTGGCGGTCGCCTCCTGCAGTTCGACGTCCGCCGCCTCCGATCCGTCGAAGTCGCGGTCGAGCCTGCGCATCGTATCGCGCGCCCTGTCAGCGTCCCGTTCGATCCGTCCGGCTGCCGAGTGGAAGGCGCCGATCAGGGCTTCGCCTAGCAGGGTCTGAAAGTCCTCCAGTGCCGTGTCGGCGATCACGTCCAGCAGTTCGGTCATGAGCGCTCGCCCGAGCTGGACCAGGGCTTCCTCGGAGGCCTGAGGTCGCTGATCGCCAAGCGCTGCAGCCAGGTCGTCGAAGGCGGTGTCAGATTTCGGTGCGAAGGCCGTGATGAAGGCGGGGTTCGAGCTGTGCATGGTGTTTTTCCAGTTCTGAAACGCCGAAGCGCCCCATGCGCAACGACCCCATTCCTGGCCACGTCGGGGTCCCCGGCAGTCACCGCAGCGGTCCTCCTCTCGAGGGCCGCTAAGGGAAACGGCGAAGCCGTTGACGGCCGGGGTGACGTGTCAGGATGGGAAGTCGTTGTGTGGGGGCATGTCCTCGTCCCTCTTCGGACGAGGACGCCATTCGGCGCCGTCGCGCCGACAGCCACGGAGGCCATGCGGTCGCCCTGGGCCCCGACGACGGCCGGCGGCCGTCGTCCACAGCGCGGCGACGGGCCTCAGTCGACGCCGACCATTCTCAGCAGACTCTCCGCCGAACAGGGCCGCTTCTGGTAGCCCACGGCGGCATGGGCCGCGCAAAACGCGCCGCGCGCCACCGGACGCCCGCAGAGGCCGAAACCCGCCTCGCCGGAACAGCCATAGGGCCAGCGGCATTGGCCGGCCCTCACGGACAGGATGGTCGCCGTCGGGCTGGACGGCGTCGTGATCGACGCCGCAGAAGACGCGACCGTGCCCCCGATCATTGGCGGCCCGGAACGACGTGCGTCAGGCCGCGGGGCGGCGACCGCCTCCCGGCGCTGTTTCACGTAGGGCGGCGTCACAGGGCGCGCGTGCCGGGCCTCCGGCCCGCGGGCCAGACCCAGGCGATAGACCTTGCCGAGGACGGCGCAACGGGAGACGCCGCGGCCGAGATCGCGTGCGATGGCGGCGGCGGTCCGACCTTCCAGCCACAGGGCAGTGAGGCGCAGGATACGATCATCGGTCCAGATGGAGACGGTCATGGGGATGCTCAGGGTCAGCGAGCCCGATCGGCTCGCCCCCGGCCGCCCTTCCTCCCTCTTTTCGCGTCCGACACGACAATGGCCCGACGCATCTGCGCCGGGCCATGCCGTCCGCCTTCCGATGCGGCTGCGATCAGAAGGGGATGTCGTCGTTCAGATCATAGCCGCTCGCCTCATCCGGGCCGGCGTCGCCCGCGTCCGCCTCACGCGCAGCAGGCGCGCGCCGGTTCTTCAGCCGCATGTCCTCCACCACCACCCGCAGGTCGTAGTGTTCGACCCCGTTCTTGCCGGTCCAGCTGTCGTTCTCGACATGACCCTGGAGGACGACCCGGCTGCCCTTGCGGGCATAGGGCGCGATGTAGTTCTCCGCTGTCGCCTCGTTGAAGCAGACACAGTTGAAGCCGGTCGTCCGCTCGCCCGGTTCGCCATCGGCGCGCCGATAGCGGGTGGTCTCGAGGACGCGAAAGCTCGCGCGCTTTCGGCCCGAACCCTGGGCCGAGAGGATGGAGGGATCGGCGGCCAGATAGCCTTCGATGACGAGGGTCTGCATGGTCAGTCTCCTTGATATGAGGGTGATGGGTCAGGCCGCCGCGCGGCGGCTCTTGCGAGGGCGGGCCGTCTCTGCAGTTTCGTCAGCCTTGTCCGCCGTACCTTCCGCGCCGGGTTCGGCGGCCCGGTCGGTCGCCCAGTCGAGGACCGTCAGCCGGTTCACCACCAGCTCCTTGGCGGCGCGCTCGGTCCCGTCGCGGGCTGTGTAGGCGGTGTCGATGAAGGCCCCCACGACCAGGGCTTCACAGCCCCTGGCCAGGCCGCGAGCGATGACCTTCTCATTGAGCCCCCTGGCCCAGCTGACGCAGTTGACGCCGACGATGCGGTCCTTGCCGCCTGCGTCCACGCCGCGCTTCTCGAGCAGCCGGAACACCGCCTTGGCGAAGTCCGGGCTGATCTGGGGATCGGCCGCGAGCCGGCCGGTGAACACCATGGTCTGCATGACAGTCTCCTTGTGATCAGAGGCCGGGAAGACCCTCTCCCCGTTCCGCCTCGCCCTCCTGTTCCCTTCCTCCCTCCGGACCGGTTCCGCCGGGCGCGCCCCGACGAAACCGGCTTTCCGGTCAGGCGGCGGCGTCACCCGGGGCGACATCCGCTAGGGCGGCCTCCCCGGCCGGCGTCACCACGAAGACGCCGACGCCTCAGGACGCATCGCTGTCGGCCGCCTCGCCGCCAGCCTCCGGATCGTCAGTATCGGGCTCGCCCTCGTCAGGCGCCTCATCCGCATCAGCGTCGAGAGCGTCCGCATCGAGGGCGCCGACATCCTCCGACGCCAGGCGCCACGACAGGCAGGCTGGCGCCCAGGTCCGCGCTTTCGCCTGATCCTCGGTCCAGGCGACGAGATCGCCCTTCTTCATGCGGGCCGGGGCCTCGGTCTCGGCGCCCATGCGTTCGAGCATGGTCAGCAACTGTTCGCGGGAATGCGGACGCAGATAGGCCCCGTCCGGCGTCCACCACCGCGCTATGTCCGCATCGCAGAGATCGGCGAGTTCGGCGGCCTCGGCCCGCGCCGCCTTACGCACCAGGCTGGTCCGGTCTTCGCGAAGATCGAGGCTGAGAGCCGTCAGTTCCGCCAGGAGGCCCATGCGCTCGACCGGGTCCAGGGCGTGGACCCAGGCGATCAAGGTCAGGCCCGACGCCTCCCAGGCGCGACGGTGCTCGTCCAGGCGTTCGCGCACGGCCCCGTCGAGGGCCTCGACGATCCGTCCTCCCGACGGGCTGAAGGCCGAGCTGCTGACCGCTAGGCCGGACTCGGAGCGACCGACCGGCGGCCAGACGGCCATGGCCCCGAACAGGCGCGCGACCAGGGCCGTGAGCGCGACTTCCGGGGCATCCGCCAGGGCGCGGATCAGACCCCGCGTCGCGGTATCCGTGCGGGTCGCATGCAGGACATGGCTGACCCCGTCGACCTCGGGGGCCGGAGCCTCGGCCTGGGGCGGCGTATAGGCGGCCCGTGCGATCGGCCGCGCCCGGCCTTCCGTCGCGGCCTCGGTCTCATCGGCCCCATCCTCTGCAGACCGTTCTGGTTCGACCGCCGTCTCAGCCGGTCCGAAGCATTCGATCTCGACGCCGGTCCGCAACGACGGACGGAGCACCAGGACCGTGGCCAGGCGCTGTCCAGCGCCCGCCTGATCCTGGGCGATGCGCGCCCGCACGTACCCCGCCAGTCTCTCGGCGGCGTCCTCACCGGCCGCTCCCGGCTCGACCGCTTCCACGGCCACGGCCGCCGCCTGGGCCAGGTCGCGCGCCTCCCGGTAGACCCTGGTCGCATCGTCAGAAAGACCGCCGTAGGCGTAGTAGAGCTGTTCCATATCCTCGGGCAGGTCCGGCCCGTCCTCGCCCGGACTGAGGTGGACGCTCAGTCCCTCCGCCTCCAGCGGCGCCGCAACCTCCGCCGCCCGTTTAAGCCAGGCGCGCGTCAGGGCCGCCGGATCCAGCAGGATGGGCGGCAGCTCCCCGAACAGATCTGCCTCCGTACGGCCGCCCTCCGCCAAATAGCAATCAGGCGTCACGAGGCCGCAGCGTGGATCGCGATCGGTGATGCGACCCTCGCCCAGTTGCTCCTGGATGCGCCATTCCGGCAGGCCATGGCCGTCCAGAACGGCCTGGGCCAGTTCGACCTGCTGCGCCTTGTCCTTCAGGCGGGCCAGAAGCCGCGCCTGGCGCAGGGTGAGCCTGCCGGCCTTGAGCGCCTCCAGGGCCGTGGCGGGCAGCTTCGACAGGGCCGCCAGACGTCGGATCTCGATCTCGCCATGACCGAGCGCCCGAGCGATGACCTTGACGCCGAGCCGCTCCTTCAACATGCGCCCGATGGCGGCGATAACATCGGCGACATGGACGGGCACGGCCGTATTGGTCAGGACGACCGCCGCGGCCTGGCGCGCCCGGTCGGTCTCGACGAAGACCTCGACCGGATGATCGTCGTCGATGAAGCCGCCGCTGCGCAGCAGCCGCAGAGCCAGGAGCCGGCGGCGTCCGTCCAGCACCATATAGGCGGCTTCATCGTCCCGGCCCGGCCGGACGGTCGGAAGTTGCAGGATGCCGGCGGCGGCGATGGTGTCCGCCAGTTGCGGGATGTCGTCGTCGGGCGCCTCGCCGTGTCGGAGGTTCTCGGGGGCGATATCGAGGTCGCCGAGACGAACGGTCTTCTGGCTGCGCGTCGGGGCCGAGATCTGGGCCTGGGCCGACGCCGGGCCCGTCGGCGAAGCGCCTGGAGCAGCGGAACTGGCCTTGCGGCTACGGCTATGAGCTGTGCGGGACATGGGTCTTCTCCCGCCGGTCGGCGGGGCCTATCCCCGCCATGCCGGCGCCCCGCCCCGCCCTTCCTTCTCCTCCCGGCCAGCCGCCTCGGCCTCGTTCCAGTCCCCGAACGGCGCAGGCGGCAGCCGAACCTCGGCCGCCGTGCCTTCAGCCCGGAGCCGCGTGCAAAGCACTGCGGCCCCCGCCTCCCCCGCCCGACCGCGATCGCCGGCGATGAGGACGCGTCGAACGCCTGCCGGCGGCGACCAGCGCGCCAGGTTTCCGGCCGACAGCAGGGCCCAGCCGGGACGGTCGAAACGCGCCATGGCCGAGAGGGTGGTCGCCACCCCCTCGCCCACGACCATCTCGGCCTCCGGCGGGGAAAGCCGCACCGCCACGCCAGCGGGCGCCGACCCGACCGTCTTGCGGGGAAGCCTGAGGCGACGCGTCGCCCGCCCGTCCGGACCGAGGTAGGCGACCTCCACTGCGCTGATCGCGCCGTCCAGCGTGCGGATCGCCGCGATCAGGGCGGGACAAGTCATGCCCGTCTCACGAAACACCGAAACCGGCGCGGCCGGATGGCGACGCAGATCGTCAGGCGTCCGCAGCAGCGGGACGTTGCGATGACGGAAATAACGGAAGCAGAGATCGCCGTCCTCGAGCGGCAGGGATTGCGCCCAGAGCGCCTGGGCCGCGGCGATCCGGACGTGAGGCGGATGTCGCAGCGGAGCGACCTGCCCCGGCCCGAAAGCCGTCGCCGTTGCGCCGGTCAGGCGCCCACCGGCGTCGATCAGCCCCAGGCCGCGAAGATGGGCGCGGACGGCGCGCCAGTCCGCGGACCCGAAACCGTGGATCACAAGCCGGTCGCCGTCCAGCAGGAGTGAGACGGACCGATCCGCGGCGCTGTGACCGGGCGCTGGCACGCTGGCGCTGAGGCCGCCGTGGCGGAGGTCGCCTCCCAGGGCGGCGACGACGTCGTGAAGGCTCATGACCCGAGTCATGGCCGCCTCACATCAGGCCGAGCGCGCGAAAGCTGTTCGTGCCCTCCCGACCGACGATCACATGGTCGTGGACCTGGATGTCGAAGACCTTGGCGGCGTCGACGATCCGGCGGGTCATGTCGATATCCGCCCGCGAAGGGGTCGGATCGCCCGAGGGATGATTATGAACGAGGATCATGGCGGAGGCCGACAACTCAAGCGCCCGCCTGACAATCTCTCTTGGATAAGCCGGGGCGTGGTCGACTGTACCAGCGCCTCGACACTCCTCCCGCATCAGTATGTTGCGCTTGTCCAGATAAAGGGTGCGAAACTGCTCTCGCGGCGCATGGGCCAGCGCCGCCCTGAGATAGGCGGTCAGGGCCGTCCATGAAGACAGGACCGGCCGGTCGCAAGCCTGGGCGCGCGCCATGGCCAGGGCCATGGCGCGTATTCGGAGCAGTTCTGCGACGCCGTCGCGGTCGAGGCCTGCGCGAAGCAGCGCCGCCTCGTCAGCCGCAGCGACGCCCGCCAAGCCATGGAAGGTCGCGATCATTTCCACGGCCGCGGCGCGGCCAGCCTCCCGGGGCAGGACACGCTCGAAGATCGACGCCAGAAGAACTTGATCCGCATCCTCGGGCAAGGACTGGCGGTGAAAGACGGCGGCGGGGCGGGTCGACATGGCGACCTCCGTTCTGGCACTCCCGATTGGAGCGCTCCACGTCTCCCTTCCTCCTCCTTTGTCGGGAGGCGGGAACCGCAGATCGCCGGGTCTCGTCGAACATCTTCCATGCGGGCGAGCCACGGGGAGCGAAGGTCTGAGAGGACGGCGCCCTTGCGCCCGGCCAGTTGCGTCTGGTCCAACCTGACGACCGCGTCGAGTTCTGCGCTTCACCAGGCCTCATCTTCGTCGTGGCCCTCTACATGCTCTACCAGAGCGCGGGCGCCCTCGGCCTGCCCCCTAGGGCATGACGTCCTGCGTGTGCACGATCAGCCCGGCTCCCTCCGTCACGACGACGCCGTATGCCGGCGCCTCGAAAGAGCGCGAGAGCTGAGGCCTCGACGTGTCCAGCGCAAAGGCTACGTGGGTGCTCTTGAGCGAGACCGTGTGGATTCCCGACCATTGCGACGAAGTTCCACGATGGAGATGACCGCACAGGATCATTCCGACATTTCCGCCCGCCAGGGTTTCGGCGAAAGCTGAGGAATTCTCCAGCTTCAGCCGATCCAGACCTGGAAGGCCCACTGCATGCGGGGGGTGATGCATGAAGACGAGGGCCGGGCGATCATTGTCGTTGGCTAGCGCCCGCCCAAGCCAGGCGTGACGCGCGTCACACAGTTCGCCGGCGTGACTGCCCTGATTGGACAGAGTGTCGAGATAGATCAGACGAAAGTCCTCTAGATGCTCGACGCCCTGAACAAACCCTTCAGCCTCGAAACTGTCGGGAAATTGCCGGAGAAATTCTTCGCGATCATCGTGGTTGCCCATCAGGAACCTGACGGGGATGGGACAATCGGCCAAGATCTCCTTCAGCGCCGAATAGGCTCCAGGATGGCCCAACTGGATCAGGTCGCCGGTGATAATGATCCGGTCGGCGTCCGGGTGGTGCTCCAGAGCATGATCGAGACAGGCCCTGAAGCTGGCGATCGGGTCGAGACCCGCCGGCTTCGCCGCGTCCCTCGGAACCAGGTGGAGGTCGGTGAACCATATGAGCTTCATTGCAGGTCTCCTGTTTCAGACTGACAGCGGCGGATCTCCGCGCCGCCTTCGCCGTCGTGGTGAGCAAATCGATCAAGGCAGGCGATTTCCATCAGCGCTCTCCCGTTCGTCGAACCATCTCGGCGCCGATCCAAACGGCCAGACCGAGCGACAGGAAGGCCCAGCCCCAGTTCGTGGGCTCGGGAAACTGGCCCAGGGTCGCCCCGAACACGATCGGACCGAGGAAGGCGCCGATGAATCCTATGGTGCTGTAGACCGCCATGGTCGCGCCCCTCGAGACTTCGTCGGCGCGCTCCACCACGGCCGCGGTCAGGGCTCCTGATTCAGCAGCGGCCAGGCCGCCGTAAACAATGAGCGCCGCCGCCACGAAAACGGGCGGCGCGACGCCCGGCAAGAATCCGATCCATGAGGCCACAAATCCGGACAGCGCCATCACCCCGACAATCCATCGCCTGCGTCCGATCCGCAAAGCCAGCTCATTGCCGACGACGCTGGCCGGCAGAAGGATCAGGGTCAGGGTCGCCGTTAGGACTGCAGGATTGACGCCATCGCTCTGGGCGAAGGCGAGAAATGCGACAGCCCATGACCAAAGGCCGAACAATTCAAAATTGTGGGCGCCGTAGGCCAGCGCGTAGGCCAGGGTCGTCCGGTCGCGCAAAACTCGCGCGAACCGCGCGCCGTTTGGAGCAACCACCCTGGCGCGAGGGACTGATTTCGGCCCCGCGACCAGCATCAATAGGAACGCGAGAATAGGCCCCATGGCCGCCGCACCGAGTACGACCCGCCAGCCGAGCAAGGGCGTCATCATGCCAAGGACGGCGAAGGACACGCCCGCGCCTAGGGCGTAGGCCGCTGTATAGAAGGCCGCCGCACGCGCCCGCGAAGCCCCCGCCAGGGCGTCGGTCAACCATCGCAGGCCGGGCATATAGGTTCCCGCCAGTCCAGCGCCCATGACGACCTGACAGATGACAGCGCTCCAGAATCCATCAGCCAAGAGGGCGAAGCCAAGCCCTCCCGCGCCGGTCGCGACCATGGCTGGCAGGTAGATGGTGCGGGCGGACAGTCGATCCGTGAGGCTGACAAGGACAGGCACGCTCAGCGCATATCCGCCATAGAAGGCCCCGCTGACCCAACCCGCCTGCGCTACGCTCAGGGACCAGACCTGGCTCAGGGCGGGCAGGTTGGCGGCGAAGCCGGCGTAGGCGGCCATGCCCAGAACTTCCGCGAGGCAGACGACGGCGATCATGCGTGACGCCGCCATCACCCCTTCACTCCCCGCTCGGCTTTACATATGCATATCGATGCATATATCATATTCAAATGGATCGCGTTGACGACACAAACCTGACGAGGCGACAGCGGGCGGCTGACCGCGCCCTGGCTGTGCTCGACATTGACCTGTTCCGAGCGCTCTGCGAGCCGGCCCGGATCGCCATACTGGCGGAGCTGATCCGCAAGGGCCGATCCGATATCGGCGCCATTGCGGCGGATCTTCCTCAGGATCGATCCGTCATCTCGCGCCACCTCCAGGTCCTGGCGGATGCAGGCGTTGTCGTGGCGCGGCGAGACGGCCGCCATATCTTTTACGAACTGGACGGCCCTCAGACGTGCGAGCGGCTGGAGACCATCGTCGGGGAGTTGCGTCGGCTCGCCCCCTACTGCTGCCCCTCCCCGATCTAGGCCGGGCCTGAAAGCCGTTACGTCATTCATTGCGTGCATATAGGTGCATTTATGCGCAAAATTTGCCTCACGTCTACCGACTTTGCCGATGTTCTGATCATCGGCGGGGGCCCTGCGGGCCTGGCCATGGCCCACAGGCTGGAGCGGGACGGCCTGGAGGCGGTCATTGTCGAAGCCTCTGACCAGCCTGGCGGATCATGGCCGTTCTACTACGACAGCCTGAAACTGTTCTCGCCGCGCCGATGGAGCGCCCTGCCCGGTCTGGTCTTTCCAGGCGATCCAAAGACCTATCCCAGCCGCGACGAGGTCGTGGCCTACCTGGCGCGTTACGCCGGCCGCCTCGCGACACCGATCCTCACCGGGCGACGCGTCGCCTCGCTCCGCCGGCGAGCATCCGCATTTGAAGCAGAGATGGAGAACGGGGACAGGTTCCGCGCCAACCATGTCGTGGTGGCCACGGGCGGCTTCGCGACGCCGAATTGGCCTGAAATCGCGAACGCCTCCGCATTTGAGGGTCGCATTCTCCACTCCGCCGACTATCGCACGCCCCGCGCCCACGCCGGCGAACGCATAGGCGTCGTGGGAGGCGGCAACACAGCGGTACAGATCGCCGTAGAACTGGCCGACCATGCCGAGATCGTCCTTCTGTCGCGCAAGCCCCTGCGCTTTCTGCCCCAGACCCTGCTCGGGCTGGACCTGCACGACTGGCTCCGGCTCACAGGCCTGGACCGAGGACGCTTCCTGTCGGACAGCGGCGTGCCCGTGATCGACGACGGTCGCTACCGTCGCGCCCTGGCCGCCTCGCGGCCTCCCCGACTGCCCATGTTCGACAGCTACGACGCCGATGGGATCGTCTGGACCTCAGGCGCGAGACGCCGCCTCGACACCGTCATCTATGCGACCGGCTACCGTCCCGGCGTCGGGTTCCTGACAAACACGACGGGCGCGCTCCTGGCGAACGGCTTGCCTGATCAGCGTCAGGGCCGCGCCAACCGCGTCCCCAACCTCTACTTCGCGGGCTTGCCGCTTCAACGCAACTTCGCCTCGGCCACGTTGCGCGGTTTCGGCCCGGACGCCGACTGGATCGCTCGATCAATTCTCAAGGGGCGACGCGCCTAGGAAGCGCTCGATCTCAAGAGCCGTCGCGCGCGCGGTGCGCATGACGCCGATCAGGGTCGCCGAGGCGCTGCCGGTCCACTCCCCGTAACCCACCAGCCAGAGCCCCGGCAGAGAAACGGCTCGCGTGCCTTCGGTTTCGATCCGTCCTGCATCATCGACGATGCCGAGAGGCCTCAGGATGTCCGTGGCTGGACGAAAACCAGTGCACCAGATCACGGCGTCGACCGGCGTCTCCGCCCCGTCGTCCCAGACCACGCCCCCCGGCGTAAACCGCACGAAGGGACGGACAGATTGCAAGACGCCCCGCGCCCGCGCCTCGCGAACGGGCGGCACCATGACGATATCGCCAAACCCGCCAGCGGGGATGTCCGCCGCCCGCCCCTCCTGAGCCGCACGCCAGCGCTCCGTCGCCCGCTGGAAGAGGACACGACCGTCGACGTCGTCGGGAAGGAAGATCGGCGCCGCCGGCGTCACCCAGGTGACGTCCGCCACCTTGGACACCTCGGCCAGAATCTGAGCGCCTGAGTTTCCTCCGCCGACGACCAGAACCCGTTTGCCGGCGAAGGCCTCGGCGTTCCGATAGTCCGCAGAGTGGATCTGCAGCCCCTGGAAGCGGTCCCGATCCGGATAGTCGGGTACGTAGGGCTTTCGCCAGGTCCCGGTCGCCGCGACCAGGGCGCGCGACCGGCGCAGGCCCCGGTCCGTCTCCACAATAAACACGTCCGCGTCGCGACGAACCGAAAGGACCTCGACCGGACGCTCGACCGGTAGGCCGTAGCGTTGCTCGTAAGCCGCAATATAGGCGAGGACCGCGTCCCGACTGGGATAGACGTCGCCAGGCGTCGCCGGCATCTGCCATCCGGGAAGCGAACTCCACTCCGCCGGCGAAAAGAGATGCAGCGAGTCCCAACCGTGCCGCCACGCGCCGCCGGGACCGGCTTCGCCGTCAAGGATGGCGAAGGCCCGCTGGGTCCGGCGCAGGAAATAGCCGGTCGCCAGACCGGCCTGACCTCCGCCCAGGATCAAGACATCGATCGGGTCCGTCACAGGCTCAGCCTCAGAGCCAGCGCCGCCAGGGTCACAGTCAGGACCGGGATGGTCAGCACCACCCCCACCTTGAAGTAGTAGCCCCAGCCGATCCGGACGCCCTTGCGGGCCAGGACGTGCAGCCACAGCAGGGTGGCCAGCGATCCGATCGGGGTCATCTTGGGCCCCAGGTCGCTGCCGATGACGTTGGCGTAGATCATGGCCTCCCTGACCGCCCCTGTCGCAGAGGAGGCTTCGATCGACAGGGCGCCGACCAGAACCGTGGGCATGTTGTTGGCGATGGCGGACAGGACCGCGATCAGGAAGCCCGTGCCGAAGGTGGCGGTCCAGACCCCGCCTTCAGCAAACCGGTCGAGCAGGCTGGCGAGGTGACGGGTCAGACCCGCGTTGCTCAGGCCGTAGACCACCAGATACATGCCGAGTGAGAAGATCACGACCTGCCAGGGCGCCTCGCGCAGCACCTTGGTCGTGCTGATCGTCTTGCCGCGCGCGGCGATCGCCAGGAGAATGAGTGCGCCGACCGCAGCGACGGCCGAGACCGGCACGCCCCTCGGCTCAAGAGCGAAGAAGCCGACCAAGAGGAGGGCCAGGACGGCCCAACCGGCCATAAAGGTCGCGCGATCCTTGATCGCCGCCGATGGCGCAGCCAGGCGATCGACGTCATACTTGGTCGGAATGTCGCGTCCGAAGAAGAGCAGCAGGACGACCAGGGTCGCCGCGATTGAGGCCAGATTCACCGGAACCATGACGGCGGCGTAGTCGGCGAAACCGATGTCGAAGAAGTCTGCCGAGACAATGTTGACCAGGTTGGACACCACCAGAGGCAGGCTGGCTGTATCGGCAATGAAGCCCGCCGCCATGACGAAGGCCAGGGTCGCCTTGGGTCCGTAGCCCAGGGCCAGCAGCATGGCGATGACGATCGGGGTCAGGATCAGGGCCGCGCCGTCGTTGGCGAAGAGGGCCGACACAACCGCGCCCAGGAGCACGAAGAGCACGAACAACCGACGACCATGACCGCCGCCCCAGCGACCGACATGAAGGGCCGCCCACTCGAAGAAGCCCGCCTCGTCGAGCAGAAGGCTGATGATGATGATGGCGACAAAGGCCGCCGTCGCATTCCAGACGATGTTCCAGACGACCGGGATGTCTCCCAGGGACACCACGCCCAGCAGCAGCGCGACGGCGGCGCCGCCCAGGGCGCTCCACCCGATGGGCAGCCCCCTGGGCTGCCAGATCACCAGGGCGATGGTCACGGCGAAGATCATAAGGGCGAGGATCATGCGCCGAGCTCCACAGGGCGTACCGATGCCGCGCCCACCCTTGCGACAAAGGCCGCCAGAGGCGCCAGGGCCGCAGGATTGAGCGAGTAGCAAACTCGCGGCCGTTCGATTTCACCTATGACGAGACCTGCCGCCTTGAGCACCCGAAGGTGCTCGGAGGTCGTAGATTGAGCCAGGCCGATTTCCTCAACGATATCGCATCCAACGCAGGCCTGGCGTCGCGATAACATCTCCAGAATGGCGATGCGGGCAGGATGTCCCAGCGCCTTGGCGAGGGCGGCGATGGCCGTAGCCGGCGCCTCGGGCCTTTCAGGCTGGAGCAAGACGGGAGCGCGCATGGAAGACACCTCAATCGTTCATCGTCGAAATACGATTTATACAACTTCGCCTGACATGCAACCCGGCGACGCTGAATCTCGAGGTTTTCAGAGATTAACCGCTCGACGAGCACCAAACCGCGGCAGACGCCGTCCAGCCTCGCCGTTCCTTTTCATTCGTCGGCCAGCGCTGTCGCCGCTGTTGCGCGGCGCCCGTCCAAGCCAAGCGCGTGGACCATGACATGATAGATCAGGTTTTGCTCAATAGTGCCGCCCACCAGGTGCGCCCAAGGTCCCGTCGCCCTCGCTGCGACGTCTTCGCCCCCATGCGCGGCCGAGCGCATCGGCACGAGAGCCGGATAGGCCAGTTGGTCCTGACCTAACTGATCGACGTCGCGACGCGGACCATCCATCGCGCCTGGCCCCGTAGTGTAGTTGAGAATGGCGTAGCCCTTGCCATCGGCGGCCACGGCGCGCGCACCGCCTTCTCCGGTCGTCGCGCCCAATACCGGCGCATCCCTCGGCGGATAGCCGCTGATAGTCAGATTATGACTGTGGTCAGCTGTGACGATGATGAGGGTATCGGTCACATCGACCATCTCCAGCGCCGCAGCCACCGCCTCATCCAGGGCGATAGTGTCCATCAGGGCGAGATCCGCGCGTCCCACGTGGTGCGCGTGATCGATACGACCCGCCTCCACCAGGAGCACATAGCCGAGCCCGTGGCGTTGTAACGTGCTGATCGCCGCTCGGGTCATCTCCGCGAGAGAAGGCTCGCCGCCCGCATCCCGGCTCCTCTCTGCTTCATACCTCATGTGATCGGGCTCGAAGAGACCGAAGAGCCTGACGCCAGGCTGTTGCGTCGCCCGCTCGAGCTGGGAGCGGTTCCAGACAAAGCGCCCATGAGGATGCTTCTCCTCCCACTCTGCGACAAGGTCGCGCCCGTCTGCGCGTCGTCCCAGTACGTCGCCGTATTCCGGATCCTTGGCGGTCTTCGGGAGGAAACTCGCGCGCCCGCCACCCAACACGATTTCAAAGCCGTCCCCGTGCGGCCAGGCGATCAGTTGGCTGGCGATGTCCGCGCAGCCCGCCGCCACTGCGGCGGCCGACAGGTCCACGTCGGCTTCCCAGTCTCGCTGAGCCGCCCGAGCATAGGCTGCGGCCGGAGTGGCGTGAGTGATGCGAGCGGTCGTGACGATGCCGGTGGCCAGACCCGCATCCTCGGCCCGCCCGAAGAGGGAGGTCGCGCCATGACCGACCGAAGCATGACAGTCATCGACCGCCACCGTATGGTCCACGCCGATCGTGTCGTTGCGAGCCTTGACCCCGGTCAACAGGGCTGTGGCGCTCGGCGCGGAGTCAGCGACCAGGCTGTCGTGGGAATAGGTGCGCACGAGGGCCGCATAGGGCAGCCGGTCCATCGTCGTCCAGGTCGATGCGCCGTCCGCTCCGACGCGCTGCCCCTGAAGAATCCGCGCCGCGGTCAGCGTGCTCGTGCCCATCCCGTCACCGACAAAGAGGATGAGGTTCCGGGCCGTGCCGGTGTTCGGCCGCACCTGCAGACGCAACTGAAGTTCGGCCTGGGCGCCTCGGTAGTAGTGGTCCGTCGCCTGGGGCGGGGCCCAGGGCGTTTGCGCCAACGCCGCCGACGCCGCTGACAGACCCAGTGCGGCGACGCCGCCAATCAAGCGCTTCATAGGACACTCCGGTTCGACGCCGTGTCTAGCGCGTCGCAAGCAGAGATCAATCCACATTTCTAAGTTTCCAACATTTTGGAAATTTGTCACAAAAACTGGCTAGGCCTGCCCTCTCGAACAAGGAGATCGATGATGAAGACGACGAACGCACTGACAACACTCGCCGCCGTCGCGGCCCTCGGAGCCCTCGTTGCCGGTTGCGCAGACGAAGCCTCCGGCGGCAGGACCCGATCGCAGATCTGGGCCGTCGGCTCCTCCACTGTCTTCCCCTTCACCACCCGCGTGGCCGAGAACTTCGGCCGCACGGCGCCTGGCGGCGCGCCGCGAGTCGAGTCGATGGGCACGGGCGGCGGTATTCAGGCTTTCTGCGCCGGCGTCGGCCCTGCGACGCCTGATGTCTCCAGCGCATCGCGCCCCATGACCGAAGGCGAGTTCGAACGTTGCAAAACCAACGGAGTCACTGACATCGTCGAGATCATGATCGGCTATGACGGCATCGTGGTGGCGACGGCGCGGGGCGGCGCGGATTATGATCTGCGCCTGCAGGATCTCTACCTGGCGCTCGCCAGAGAGGTTCCGACCGCCTCTGGCTTCGCCGCCAACACGTCTCTCACCTGGTCAGCCGTGAATCCCGCCCTCCCGGCGGATCGCATTCAGGTCTACGGACCGCCGCCGACTTCCGGCACGCGCGACGCCTTCTTGGAACTGGGCATGAGCGCCGGCGCTGAAAAGATCCCGGCCTTGGCGACGCTGAAGACATCGGACGAAGATCGCTTCGAAGCCGTCGCCCATACCCTTCGCGAGGATGGTCACTGGATCGACTCGGGCGAGAACGACAACGCCATCGTCCAGACCTTGACCCGAACGCCCCGTGCGCTCGGCGTCTTCGGATTCTCTTTCCTGAACCAGAACGCCGAAGCGGTGAAGGCGGCGTCGATCAACGGGGTCGCCCCTTCAATAGACACTATTGCCGACGGATCTTATCCGCTGGCCCGCAGCATGTTCATCTATGTGAAGAAGGCCCACATCGGGGTTACGCCAGGTCTGCAGGAGTTCGTCCACGAATACCTCTCGGACGCCGCCATGGCACCGGACGGCTACCTCGCCGACCGAGGCATGATCCCCCTTCGCCCGAAGGATCTCGCCGCCCAGCGCGCCCTGGCGACCGCCATGACGCCAATGGTGACGCCGTCGAAGTAATAGGGAGGGGCGCAGGATTGCGCCCCTTGACCACTCCACCATTTCCATTAAATTGGAAATATGGAATCTGAACCCGCAATACTCGCCTTGGCTGCGCTCGCCCAATCGACGCGGCTGGACGCGTTCCGCCTGCTCGTCCGGCACGAACCGGGCGGGTTGGCGGCCGGCGACATCGCCGATGCCCTGGCTGTGCCCGCTAACACCATGTCGGCCCACCTCGGCGTCCTGTCGCGCGCGGGCCTGATCACGTCGAAGCGGATGAGCCGGTCCATCATCTATCGTGCGGACCTGAGCCGGATCAGCGAAATCGTCCTCTTCCTGCTGAAGGACTGCTGCGAAGGCCGCGCCGATCTCTGCCAACCCCTGCTGGCCCAACTGGCCCCCTGCTGCGATTGAGCTCCCTAATGGACGTCGTCATCTATCACAACCCCGCCTGCGGCACGTCTCGCAACACCCTGGAGCTGATCCGGCACGTCGGGATCGAGCCCCATGTCGTCGAGTATCTCAAGACCCCGCCCAGCCGCGCCCTGGTCGCACAGCTGGTCGCCCGCATGGGCGTTTCGGTGCGCGACATCCTGCGCGAGAAGGGCACGCCTTTCGCCGAGCTTGGCCTTGCGGATCTGGCGCTGACGGACGAACAACTGCTCGACGCCATCGCGGCGCATCCCGTGCTCATGAATCGTCCGATCGTGGTTTCGCCTCTGGGCGTGAAGCTCTGCCGCCCCTCGGAGACCGTGCTGGACCTGCTCCCGGCCGAGGAGCTCAAGCCCTTCATCAAGGAGGACGGCGAAGTCGTCATCGACGCCGCCGGCCGCCGGATGCGCTGATGAGCCGGTTGCGCCCCCTGCCCGATCCCGACCACCTGCCCGCCCTCGACCCGACCTATCTGTCCAGCCAGCCGGCGCTCGGCCTCGGCCCGAACGATCATCCGCCGCGCATCCTGCTGCTCTATGGCTCGCTGCGGGATCGGTCCTTTTCCCGCCTGTGCGTCGAGGAAGCCGCTCGCCTTCTGCGCTTCATGGGCTGCGAGACCCGCATCTTCGATCCGTCCGATCTGCCGCTGACCGATCAGGTCGACTACGACGACCACCCCGCCGTCCACGAACTGCGCGAACACGCCCTGTGGTCGGAAGGCATGGTCTGGAGCAGCCCCGAGCGCCACGGCCAGATTTCCGGGATCATGAAGCTTCAGATCGACCACCTGCCGCTGAACATGGGCGGCATGCGCCCGACCCAGGGCCGCACCCTGGCCGTCATGCAGGTCTCAGGCGGCTCGCAGAGTTTCAACGCGGTCAACACCCTGCGCCTGCTGGGCCGCTGGATGCGGATGATCACCATCCCCAACCAGTCCAGCGTGGCCAAGGCCTTCACGGAATTCGACGACGACGGCCGCATGAAGCCGTCGGCCTACTATGACCGCATCGTCGATGTGATGGAGGAGTTGGTTCGGTTCACCGTCCTGACCCGCCCCCACGCCGGCCTGCTGGTCGATCGCTATTCGGAGCGAAAGGCCTCAGGCGTCCCTCTGGACCCCGCCGCAGACCTTTCCGCCATCGCCATCCGCGCCTAGTCTGGAGCCTCACCGTGGCCAAACAGCCTGACCGCAAGCACGCCGTCCTCTTCCTGTGCACGGGCAATTCCGCGCGATCCATCATTGCGGAATCCGTCCTCAGACAGATTGGATCGGATCGCTTCGACGCCTATTCAGCCGGCTCTTTCCCCAAGGGCGAGGTCCATCCCGAAGCCCTCAAAGTTCTGACCGATCACAGCTACCCGACCGAGGGGCTTCGGTCCAAGAGCTGGGACGAGTTCTCCGCACCTGGCGCACCCGAAATCGATATCGTCATCACGGTCTGCGACAACGCCGCGGGCGAGGTCTGCCCCGTTTGGCCCGGGCGCCCGGTATCCGCCCACTACGGCCTGGACGATCCGGCCGCCGTCACAGGTTCGCCTGAGGAGGTCACCCGAGCCTTCGCCAAGACCCTGAAGGATCTCCTGACGCGACTAAGCCTTCTGAACCAGCTGCATTTCAGCAGTCTAGACCGCCTGGCCCTCCGCAGCCGCCTGCAGGCGATCCATGATGAGGCCGACGTCTGATCGGGCAGGATCGGCGCGACCCCGACAGCCGGCACAGGCCGCACCCTGGCGGTCATGCAGGTGTCAGGCGGCTCGCAGAGCTTCAACGCGGTCAACACCCTGCTTGCTGGGCCGCTGGATGCGGATGATCACCATCCCACCAGTCCAGCGTCGCCAAAGCCTTCACGGAGTTCGACGACGACGGCCGCATGAAACCCTCCAGCTATTACGACCGCATCGTCGATGTGATGGAGGAACTGGTGCGCTTCACGGTCCTGACCCGCGCCCATGCGGGCCAGTTGGTGGATCGCTACTCAGAGCGGAAGGCCTCAGGCGTGCCGATTGACGCGGCCAACGACCTGTCCGCCATCGCCATCAGGTCAGCCTAGCGCCCGCCGCCATCCCAGACGCCTGAATGCTCTAGCCGCAGCAACCCTTGCCATCCGGTGCTGTCAGGATAACTAAGCGAAGTCGAAAGATCCCTACCCTGCTCATTTTCAGACCACGGCCGCCTCCCACGCGGCATTCGCTTCAGCGCGAAAGCAACGAAGTGTGGGTCTGCTGATCAAATGGCGCTGGAAGTTGAAGGTGTTGTAGATCGCGGCGTGGGTGGTGAGAAATCTCTGGGCTGAGGCTTGGGATTTGAACCTCTGATGCTGCCGCTCCCGTCGTCGGATCGGCAGATGTGAGTTCTCAACGCGGTTGTTGTCACGAAGCCTGCCAGGGCGATGCAGATGGCTCAGTTCCAACCGATCGAGTGCCGCACCGTACGAGGCCAACCCGTCCGTCGTGATGGTTTCTGGCTCGACCGGTTGATTGCGCAAAAGACGTCTGATCAGCTTCAAAGCCGCCTCTGTGTCCCGCTGGCGCTGGACAACGACGTCTAAACCGACATTCCCCAAGTGGCCCGCCGCTTGACTTCAAGATCGCCTGATTTTGCTCGCTGGGCAAGCGTTTTTCGCCCCGAGCGGTGTCTGTCGTCGCGCAAACGGCCGAAGTCGGGTGGATCAAGCCTCGAACCCGCAGCATTCTGGCCCGGCAGAGCCGCTTTTCCGCGCGGCAGACGGACCTGTCCTGCCGCTTTCGTTCAGCTTGGGCATGGATCGTGGTCATGCGCATGACGGAGGCGTTCGAAGACGGCGGATGGCGGCAAGGACGGCCCGCACCATCGGGCCGGTGACGGCGACCTCGGCCAACTGGAAGGTAATGGCGCGGGCGTGGCGGACGACGCGGGCGCCGATCTTGATCAGCTTGAGTTGCAGGCTGGTCAACGACCAGTCCGCCATGGCCTCGGGCAGTTCGATGCAGCGCAGGAAGGTTGCCAGGTTGTAGGCCAGCGCGTGCAGTTGCAGCCGCACCTCGTTGTGCCGGAACTTCCGGCATGACAGCCGCGTCCAGCGAAAGGCATATTTGCCTTCCTTGATGTGCTGCTCTGCGGTGCCGCGCTGGTTGTAGAACCTCACCACCCAGTCTGGCTCCATCGGCAGGTTGGTGACGATGAAGCCGACTTTGGGGAACAGCTCGCCCGGATGCCATTCGATCTTGGCGATGACGCGGCGCGGCTTGTCCCAGGACGCCGCCTGATACTCGAAGTCCTCGAAGAACCGTTTGACCTTGGTCAGCGAAGGCCGTCCCACGGGCCGTGTCAGCCGATGCGCGATCTTCTCGCGCAAGACGGCGTTGGCGGGCAGACGGATGGCGTAGAAGAACCTGGCTTCTTCCAGCCGCATATAGATCGCGGGGATCGCGTAGGCAGCGTCGGCCCGGAAGAAGCGTCCACCAAGGTCGCGGCCAGCATATCGGGCAATGACGGGATCAAGGACATCCCGCCAGCCATCGGCGCTGTGGACATTGCCGTTACGCAGGGCGCAGCGCTCCAGCATGCCAAACTGGTTGAACAAGAAGATGGGGTGATAGCAGGTGCAGTCGAAATGCCCGTTCCAGGCAGCACCTTCCTGATCGCCGTGGGTGGGGCTGACCGAGCTGTCCATGTCCAGCACGATGTATTTCAACCCGTTGCGGTCATGAAACCGGTCGATCCATTGGCCGTTCAGATCGGCCAGCGCCGCCCGGTTCGCGGCCAGAGCCAGCGTCTCGGTCTCGAACCGTCCCATCTGCGATGCCGAAGCAGCTTGCGCCTCGACGGCCCTGCCGCCAACGACCTGACGCATCACGGGATCGAGGGCCAAGCGGTCGGCATCGTTCACATCCTCGTATCCGGCCAGTCGTCCGAACACCGATTGCCGGAACAATCCGTCAAGCCGATGGAGCGTGTTCTTCCCGGTGCGGCTGTCTCGCAGCGCCTCCGACGCCAGATTGGACAGGCCGAGCACGTCATCAAGCTCGCGCATCACCAGCAGGCCACCGTCTGAACTGATCTGCGCACCACGGAACTCCAGACGCACACGGCGGTCGAAATCAACCCGATCTCCCCGCGCCAAGCCCGCACCCTCCAGGTGATCCATGAAACGCGCCCCTCGCAGCCGTCAACGCCATGATTTATATGCGAAATATCACGATTACGACAGCGAAATCAGCGACTTACTTGGAGAATGTGGGCTAAAACCTCGCCTTCGTCGTCGACTGCGCGCCACAGATACATGCGCCGTCCTCCGATCTTGCAGACCATTTCATCGAGATGCCAACGGCCTGTCGGAGGCACTCTCCGCTTCTTCAGCCGCCGTGCAATCAGAGGCCCGAACTTGATCGTCCAGCACCGGATCGTTTCGTAGCTGACGTCAATTCCGCGTTGCGCCATCAGTTCCTCGACGTCGCGGAAGCTAAGATTGAAGCGAAAGTACAACCACACGGCATGACGGATCACTTCGCCTGGAAAGCGGTGTCGCTTAAACGATAGCGGTTTCATAAAACGCCTTCTCCACCAATGGCTTGCAGCCTTCGAAGTGGAGCACCTTTAGCGTTAGACTGACAGCACCCAGCAAAGATGTGCCGGCTGTCAGAACATGCCGACCGTATAGGCCGTGTAT
>ERZ778017.970-NODE-970-length-32857-cov-6.503506_pt1 | contig 32857 bp, 22 predicted proteins | sample MGYA00375747_ERZ778017 | MGnify/ENA primary metagenome ERZ778017 (study PRJEB29350, sample SAMN05509838) | bioreactor metagenome | biome: bioreactor; material: wastewater | place: South Africa: University of Cape Town | collected 2014-03-17 ...
CCAAACCAATTGCATCGAGCCCGGTATCATTGGTCTCAGGACGAGAAGAAAACAGAACATATTTCTCCAATACTAAATATCACAATGAAGTCAATGGCTCATATCCAAATAACTCGTATCGGATGGATCAATTTGAGTCCAATGTTGTAAAGGTAATGGCACCATATCCATTGAATACTGACATTTTATTAAATGGGATCCTGGAACTAACTATTGATCAACCCTCGGAAAAGTATAACAGACCACCACAAACAGTTCCGAAATCAGCACCTTTGGCCTTGCCATCTACAATTACTGCAACTTATGACAACTCTCTTGATCGAAAAACGAATCATAGACCTAATTATGAGTACCTGCAAAACAATATGAATAATGGAAAACACAACCAGCACATGTACCACGAAAATCCACCTGAGCCAAAAAACAACAACTACCCTGGACTCAGCAACAGATTGAACAATATGCAACATTATGGTCGTCAAAAGGAGTACTATTCACAGCCATACAATACCTATTCCCAAGTACCAGTACAACCACTCTCAGCTAAGGTTCCACCACTCCCAATGCCAATTATGACAGATAAAGGACCTGCCACGTCGGGAATATGCGGATTAAGAAATTTTGGATCCTCTTGTTACATAAATCTGTCGATTCAGTTGCTTTTTGGAATCCATGATCTTAAGGCGATTTTCACAAATAAGGATTATCACAAATACATCAAAGATCCCAAATATCAAAAGTTACTTCATCATTATGTTGCCAACGGAAATCACAAGGACTCGTTGTTAATGTCTGATGCTGTCAGTGGATTGTTGAAGACATTCAATCAGAACGGTGGTTCGTATATTGCACCTACAAAATTTATCAGAATTTCCAGCATTTTGAAACCAGATTTCAACATACCAAATGAGCAGCAGGACGCGCAAGAATTTTTGTTATTTGTATTGGAAAGGTTACATAATGAATTTTCTGAGAAAATTGAGCTTACGGATGCAAGTTTCCGTCCGATTATTGAAGATTACATCTGCAAATGGAACATTGAGGTCAATCCGAAAGATAAACCCGAATATATGAAATGGTACCGGACAGTTTTGGAACATGAAGGAAAATCACCAATTCATGATTTAATCCAGGGTCATTTACAAAGTAAATTAAGATGTAATCAATGTGGATATGAATCAATTTCATACTCACCTTTCACAAGTCTTTCATTACCCATCCCAAGCAGCAGAAATCAACAAGTAAACTTGTCGGATTGTTTGCGATACTATACCCAAGATGAAGTGTTGAGCGGAGAAAATGCATGGAACTGTCCCAAGTGTAACCAGAATAGCGAGCCCCATGTCAGTGCGTTAGATTCACACCCTGTGTTTACACCAAAGAAATCAGGTATATTTTCATTGGGAAAAAGAAGCAAATCACCTCTCAAGGAAACCAAGCCTAAAGTTTCCAAGACGGTTTTAACGTCAACGAAATCCCTCACATTCATCAAACTTCCACAAGTATTATTTATCCACCTCGCAAGATTCTCAATCTACAACCTAACAGACAAGTTGGACACAGTAATCCAGTATCCTTTGGAATTGAAGTTTTGCTACCAGGCTCATGAAATCAGGTACAAATTAACTGGGTTAATCAACCACTACGGAAATCTTAAAAGCGGCCATTACACCGCCCTTGTGAACAAATCAACAATCAACCAACATCTCGGAAACAATATAGACACTTTGCTAAATCCGTATTGGTGTTTCTTTGACGACGAGTCTGTGAAGCCCAATGTCATTCACGGTAATATCACCCAACGGAACATGGACCAAGTGTTCTCGAAGGACGTGTATGTGCTTTGTTACGAACGGATTAGTTAAACAGTAGCATGCAATCATAATGATGAATGTTAGAAATCACTCCAATAGTGTAGATGTAGTTTAACATGGGTTGGATTATACTACTTGTTCCCTAGTAATTTTGTGCTCAACTGGCCAACTCTCATCTTTTTCGTAGGGTTTTGCAATGGTGTCTTTTCGTCTTGACTATCACTATCGTCATCAAAAAGAGAGTTACGTTTTACTGAGGCTTTTGCAAGGTTTGGTTTCAATGATAATTTTACTGGTCCTGAAGCAGATGAAGCAGAAGATGGTGGATTTTGAACAGGCACCGGTGCCAGTTTCTTCCCCATTTCTATCTGTTTCTGAATGAGCTTCTCGTTTATTTCCTTATCTGTGGCCAACTGCTGGTTTTTCAGCTCCACTTTGGCTTTATACTGAACAGATTCGGGGCTGTCATCAACCAACGCAATATCCAACTCAAACCCTTCGTCCGATGCTGCGCCGTTTGTTACTCTCACAAGCCCATTTGTACCCAAATGCTTGATGAACGACGTCAAACTCGTCCATTTCGTGGAGTTCATGTGGACATGGTTTTTATCGTTCAAAATATACTCTTGGTAGAATTTATTAGCATTGATCTTCTTAGTTCCGTGGTTGACCTTCAAAAGCCGCATGAAATCGCTTTGGAACTGCGACGAGTATTCGTTGACAACCGATCTCCCCTTCCCAGACTCGCTCAACCCCGAGATCCGTCCGCGATGACTTGGAGAATTGAGGTGGTTTTTGAACCCATTAGCATCTCGACATTGCTTTTCACAGATCTGGCAGAAAAACTTCAATTTTTGGAGTCCAGATGCTTTTAGTTGCTTGGCTTGGTACTTTGCCGTACCAAACTCCGCTTTCGCCATGGTTTTATTGTCGAAACTGGGTTGGCAGTAGTTGTGGTTTGTTTTATATATAGTACTTTAAATCGCAAGGGAATTTTTCACTTTAGAAATGGTCACATCACAAACTGCCCGAAAGCTATGGTTTCGTCGAGGAAACTGCTCGATTAGATGGTATTCAATACAACCTCCGCGGAAATCATATATTTCCATCAAAAACCCCGGCCAATTATGGTGGTTTAACAATGTTCCTCTCACAGCCAAATATTTTGGGGCAATTGGCCTTACAGCATTTACCTTAACCCACGTCCACCACGACGTGTTGATTACGTTAGGTCCACCAGCGGTGATAGGGGGGTATTTTGCTTACAGATGGTACCATCGCCGTCAGTTTGCGGCAGAAACTGGCAAAGTGCTACACCACGATCTTGACACTATACGAGTGGCCAGGTACGACGAAACAGACATTTCCAACGTGGTGAAGGGCCTCGAAAATCAATTCGATCATTTTAAAGCTAACGTTGTTGATGTTGTGGAGCAGAAAATCGTCGATTATGTCGTTAAACAGAAATCTAATGATACCCCAAGCAAGATTGTACCATATTTCACTGATGGTGACCAAATCACCATAAACATGAGTGGAAATGAATTGGAAACGTTCATCATGGCGAAACTACCTCCACAGGACTCTACAGACGAAACACCAGTGTACTCTGCCGATATGATAGACTTTATAAAACTTTCACTTCCGTTTTATTCAAGTAAAGATAAATCAATAAGGAAGAGATTGGGCGTAATCCAGATATATCTCTTGGAATCACCTCAGGAAAATGAAAAGTACATCGAGTACAGGATACGGATCGAAATTATTCCATATGGTGGTGGGTTTTCTGCTCCATTACTTGTGGACAGAAGTCACAGGATAGTAGAAAGTAGCTTTCTACAAGATACAAGCAAAACTACGGAGTGAAACCAAAACGACGAGTAAAGATGCGTATAATAAATAAGAATGAATTGTAGATAGATAACTAGTTGATGGAAAATAGGTGGCATTTCCCTGACAAGAACTCAACAGATTGATAGTAAATAGGCAATAACACAATTGACAATAGACAGGTTTCAGCTGGCTACCCAATAGGTCTAACGTCTGAAAAAGTTTCTTGCTGAATCCTTAAAGAGACCAAACTGGTAATCGTAGCATCCCGAAGTCTCTTTCAAGTGTTCCAAACGAGGCATCCATGACTGGATATCAGCGATTCTCTTCGTCGTAGCAGGGTGAGTAGAGAAGAACTCCTGGACCTGGCTGGTATCGTAAATACCTTGCATTCTGTGCTCTACTTGGTCCATTCTGTTCCAAAATTTCACTGCTTCCGAAAGGTTAAAACACAGCTTGGCTAAGAGTTCACAGCCAATGTGGTCAGCTTCTGATTCCATTGCTCTTGATGCTGGCAACTGAAGTAATCCACTGATGAGAAGATCGTTTATCCATGATGTTTGTGTCAACGAGTACAACAAAATGCCCAAGGCAATGTAGATTGGGTTCTTTGAGATTTGTTCTCCAGAATGGTGGGCAATTTGGTGAGACAATTCATGGGACAAGACTGTCGCTAGACCGTCGTCATTTTTACAGATCGGCAAGATGGTAGAAAAGATGAAAATCTTCCCGTTGGGCAAGATGAATGCGTTTGGGGGCTGGTCTTGTCCAGCTTGAATTACATGGATTTTCCAGTCCAAAGATTGAAGGTATTTCTTTTGTCTTTCGTCTTCAATTCCCGCAAGTGCCGTAGCCAATAACTTGTTCATGATGTGTGAAATCTGGGAATACACTGGATTGGATTCTGGAACGATTTGTCCACCGAATTGGTACATTAGTTGCTTGTACGAGTAGTCCCCAATAAGCTTTTCAAGCCAGTACGGAGTCCAAATGAACCGAAGACGTTTGGTAAATGGTGCTTCATGAAGATTGTAGAGGTAAAACCCAACTAGGGTTACTCCAGCATACACTGTGTTTCTGCTATAAAGTAGATTGCCCCAATTGTAGCCATGGGAGTTGTCAAACCGTTTGTAAGTTGCGTAGTTTCTCGACGAAACCCGGCCAAAAAATGCTGGTTTGGATGCTATAGGTATTCTTCGTGCGAATGTGCCTCCACATGGCCGCAAGGTTTGTTGGAACGTGCTTTTGAACATGGCAAATAAATATTTCACATTGGTTCTATTTTCTACTATTGCGAAATTGTATGTATATAGGCATGAATTATACATTTGCTATATTATACAAAATTTCATGAAGACTAGGCAATACTTGCCTCGACAGTGTTGAGGTAATGTTCTAATTCAATTGTCTATATGGTGAAATTTTTAGGGAAATTATGACGGTTCTTCGTTTGAGGAAGTCGTTTAAACAGGGCCCAATATTTCCTTCTATCTAATTCCATAGTACACTGGCGGCGATATTATGGTCCTTGAGTGGGTGCATTGTATGTCTGAATGAGACTTCTTGACGTTCTCAGTAGTACTCTGCAGACAGAACCTGTCTCCGTTGACTGAGGTCTACCAAATGGGTGATATGGTGTGCAGCCTAGTGCAATCTGTTGCAAATCTGCAAATCTGCAAATCTGAATCTGTTCTATTTGCTTGATGCCAGATGATTTAAACTTGCAATCACGGAGCTTCCTGAAGATTGTCTGTAACGATAATTCTGGTGCTTAAGAAATTCCAAGACTACTTGGTTTCTCGGTTCAACTACGTGTGTTGGTGCGGTGGAAATTCGTCCTCCATGCTCGGCGACATCAAGTTCGCCGATGACGAGTCGAAATCATTGGGTTTAAGCGGACTGGTGCCGTGGGTGCCGTTTTTCGATGAATATACGGCTTGAGAATAAGATCCCAGGCCGACATCTTGGGCCAACGGCGATGGCGCTAAGTTCTTCTGCGGGGTGTGTGGCTGAAAATGTCTTTCATCCACCTCGACAGTAGGTGCGTCGTATACAAAGTTGTCATTCAAGGCGACATCTTCTCCAACAAGATTATTCAAAATGTCGGACGATGAGTTGTTGGAAATTGTATTTGATGCCCGGTGTCTTACGCTTATTGGAGAAGGTCTGCTTGGTAACTTTTCGAAAAATTGTGGTGTCGACAAGTGTTTGGCCAAATTGTCCAACGACCGGTCGTTCTGTGCGTTTGGCGTAGTGAGGAACATACTTGCCAGGGACGACTCTACTCCCGATTCGTTTAATGTATCGTCTGCACGCTGCGACGCTTCAGAATCTTCCGGTAACACAGGAATAAATGTTTCGTAAAAATCGTATATGGAATTTTTCTGGCCATGGGAAATCTTTCCTGGCTGAGAGTGATTTGCTACATTATCCGTCAAAGTAGACGATCCGTTGGACCCATGAGACCCGTTGGAGTCGGCCACAGGGTTGATAGGTTTTGCTAGTTCTTGGTGGAACTGTTGGAACGACTGGTCATCACGCAAGCCAATGTCGATGTCGTCCTCGAGCAAGTCTTCTCGACGTTGTTTGCGCTGATTCCGGTACCAGAATAGTGATACCACACTCAAGATCACAAACGAAGGTATACCCACCGCCAACCCCACTGTCAAACTTTGATTATCTGACATGATTGGCCGCGAGAAGAAAATTATATGGAAAAAGGTAAAATAATTATCTATACTATTATTGTGTTTCACCAACAAAAACCTTTACATAGAGCAAGTAGAGAAGTCAATGATTTTCAAGTAGTGTAGTACATCCAGACTGGGGCGCGGTGGACGTAGGTAGAGGTTGAGCAGCGCACAGGCGCCGTGTTGTACTGACATGGTCGGGGCGCTGCGGGGGCCTGTGGGACGACGGCCTATTGCCTATTTCTGGTGATTGTGTAAATTCGGAATGTGAACAATAACGTCACCGAGGTAAAGCTGGAGCGACAATGCGGCAAGGCTGGTGATAGGGCAGAGGTATAAGTAGATGGAGAAAAGATGCATCTGTAGCCGTGGTGGTACAGATACATGGAGTAGTAGAGGAGTGGCCGTGTAGAGACAGTGGTTGGTAATGCAAGTGGTGCTAAGGCAATGCAAATAGGAATAATTATCGACTAAATAGGCAATGTGCGAGATCAGGGTTATGTTACTCGGGATCAATAGAACAAGATTATGTGGGCCGGTGCACACCGCAAAAAACAAATTTCTGGCAGAAAATCGCTGGCTGATTCGTTGGCTGATTTGTGGCTGATTTCCGCCTGTTTCTGTCTTCTACACCCCTAAACGTCGGCATGTGTGGATCAAAGCGATGCCCATGTGTTGCTGTAGGTTATTGTTGATTACTGGACGGAACAGCTCCAAACCAGGCTAGTACTGATCCGGTGGAATATCATTGTAGTTGCCGTTGCGTGGCACTACGGTGCAAGTTTGGTTTGTCGCTGCTATTTGAGATTGTCCCTGGCAGGAATTGTAGAGATACTATTTTTAGTTAACGGAGAAATTCAGTCGTACATGATTTTGCAGCCCGAAAATCCGGACAGTTGCATACGAGGTTTGACTACGAATCACTGGGGGATTCTTGCCGCCTGGGTATAGACAAGAGACATCTCAGTTATATATATATTCTACATATTTACCTAGGACTAGCTGTGCCACAACTATGTCGTGGGTTAATTTTTGCAATGCTGCTTCCTTGGGTATATAGACTGGTACGGAAATGATATTAAGGCAGGTGTAACCTTTAGTTTGCAGCCATGGCCCCAACAGACCTAACCCTGGGATTAAATGTGGAATCTAAATGTTGCCCAGTTAAGAAAATGAGGTTCGTATGAGTTTGAATTGGCCTCATTACCATTGGGTTGCTGAATCACACAAGCTAACGGTGTGTATGGGGGCAATGGCTGGATAGAAACAAAATATACCCTTTCTAGCACCCAACTTGGGATTAAATCTGTGTTTGATCTGTGGAAACAGTGAAACCATCTAGCAGTGCTGCTCGAATCATTTAAATATTGATTTGTAGTAGCCAGAAACTGCATTTCTCAACTCATGCTACCACATCACCAAGTATGGGAAATAACTGGTTCACTCAAGCTGGACTGACAGTGGCAGCATGTTCTCTGATGCATCTCTAAGCCAAAATTGTGAGCAGCCCCCAAAAATCAGGTGCCTTCTATATTTTTCCGATTTGTCAAGTCATCCAGTTACATTTCCCATCTCGGAAAAGGTTCTATTCAGCCTTAAGACCAAACATGTTTCGATGGCATCTTAACTAGCTCATTTGGTGTCGTGTCTACACTCGTTGTTTCTTTTTTTCCTTTTTTCCTGTTTGTAACCTTTCTCTTGTGCTTTCATGGCCCGAGTCCTACAAGCTTTCATATCATTGATATCATTGAATATGTACAAGTAGTCATAAATACGCTATTTAAATGTCAAAGTCGACTTCTGAGTCCTTGGTCAAGTCGTAGTCTACTTTGACTCCATTTTCCTCAACTTGTAACGCAAATTGCTGGATGTTAAATGGAACCATCTTGGAGTCCCTGTTGGCCTTCAACTTCAATGTTCCCGACTTCTTGGAACCCTTAACTTCGAACAGAATGTCAATGTGGCCGGAAACCGTGTTCAATGGCCCGGTAATCCACGGCCACGAGCTGGAAAAGTTGATTCCTTCTCCCAACTGCTCCTTGGCTATAGCCGATCTTCTCAAAAAGTAAAGCGTAGAGCTGGTGATGGGAGACCGGGTCTTCTCGTAGTTGAATATAATCGCGCACGCAATAACCACCCCCAATCCATACGCAACAAAATATACTCGGTTCTTCTTTTCGTTGACAAATGGATCAGGCAACTCTCTGTCAAGAGTAACTGGTGGCTTGAACTCATCAGTCTTAGAAGCATTTCTCAACGGAATGCTCATGGTAAGCCGTCTAAGTCCCACCATCGACGTCAAGCCGCCGCACCTGCCCACAGTGATGATCCTCGATATCGGTCTGCTACAAAACATTCTGGGTTTACTCGATTTTCTTTCGTCAGCAAAATTCCTTAAAATTTTCCTTCCTTTATTTGTTCCTTCTCACTACTGGTTAATTTATTCCCATACTATTTATTTCTTTCCATGTCTACAGCCAGTGGCGCCTGTTCTGTCGACAAGGTGTCGGGGATGGTCAGTGTGCGGGAGGACGTAACTCCGCTGACGTTGGAATGGAAGGCTATTGACCAGACGAGGGAAATCAAAATCCCATTGAACTCATTGTCCAAGCTACAAGCATCGAAGGACTCGTCACCGAAAATGATGTTGAAGGTCATCTACAAGGTTGGTGATAAAGAGGAATCCATCAAGTTGACGTTTTCCAACCGTCCTACTATGAATAACATCAAGGATTCTCTTCAGACGATTGTTGCACGTCACTCCACTGTTATTAAAGAAGCCACCCCAGGGTCGGGAGCCGGCTCTCGCGCGGGTACGCCGTCGGCACCTAGCTCCTCTGGCCAAGAGAGCAACAACTTGTCGTTTTCGAAGCCTGACTCGTTGTCAGATGCAAGTCTTTTGAAGAATCTTGATCTCCAACAGAAATTGCTCGTGGAAGATAGAGAGCTAAGAAAAATCTTTACTGAGGCGGTGATCAATCACAAACTACCGATTTCGACGTTCTGGTCAACTCGACTTAATCAATTACGTACGTTTGCCCTAACTATTTCCCAGCATCGTGGTCCTTACAATGTACTATCTACAATCAAACCAGTAGCATCCTCAGATAATCAAGTCAACGTCACTGTCACCCACGACACAATTAACGAGATTTTCGAAACTTATCCCATCATCAAAAAAGCGTACACCGAATTGGTTCCTGTCAAGGTCGACACCAGAGAGTTCTGGTCGCGGTTTTTCAACTCGAAATTGTTCAGAAGATTGAGAGGTGACAAGATCAATAATAACAACTCCCGTGGTGATATCATTCTAGACAAGTATTTGTACATCGACCAAGATTTCGTAGCGCAGGAGGAGCAGGCATTAAAGCAGCAAAAGTTGAACGATGGGTCCAGCAGAAAACTGTCAGTTGTCGAGAATATGAAAAAGGCACCAAAAGTGAGCAAATTTCTTGATTTACTAGGAAATGAAGAAGATAACTCGCAAAAATTAGGTAACAAACCCGATATAACTATGAGATTCACTGACGAGGAGTTCTTGCTTAATAATCGTGGATCTGCAGCACCACAACACAAGGAGAATGAAATGATTGTGTTGATGAAAAATATGAATAAATTATCGTCCAAGATGATTAGTGCGTCTGACGAAACTCCCACAATGGACCGTAACCAAACTCCAGACGCATTATCAGTTGCTGAAGCAAACGAATACGAAGAGGAACTAAATTTACACGACTTGAATGATGTCGATGATTTGCACTATATCAAATTACATATCGAGTCCAATCCAGAAATTAAGGACCAAGAATTAGCAGCCGAAAAACCAACTAGTACAACCGCATCAGCCGACGAAATATCGGCATATTTGTTACAAAATCAGTTCAAACCATCACCAGAAGGTGTTGATTTGACAGGCACATATGTATCTAAAACAGCCGATATCGAGAAAACGAATCAAGAAATCACCATGTTGATTAAACAAAATTTCCGGACATTTAGGTTGATATCCAAAGACCAGAACAGTAATGACGAAGCCACTAATATAGTACCCGATAGCGTAAATCAGGAAATTATCTCGTTCAATATTACCATTGTGGAATTTCTTTCACATTTTTGGAAATTGTTTTTGAATGGAAATCAACCAGAAAGGTTGAAAGAGATATTCAAAAGCTTAAAGTCTTGTCAAACACAATTGCAGGAATACAAGGAAAGGAAGTCTCAGGAGATGAAAGGATATGATGCGTTAAAAGACTCGGCCAAATTGCAAGACAAGATTGTCAAGGACTTCCACAGTTGTCTTGTACCACTAGAGGTTGGGTTGGACAAAGCGATCACGGAATACATTAGTGCCGTGAAAGCGTTCCAAGCTCAAAGAGCATTGGAAAATGGTGTTAACGAAAATGGAAAACGGCCATTATCGTAGCACCCTAGCATAGATTAGCATTTAGTATACATTTCACCATACAGTATTTTAGTATGTACTTTCAGCACAAGAGTACTTCACAAATCTCTCGCAGAGCACATTATCTCGTATTTGATATTACATTGTGAGATGCCTTTTCTTGACACATTCCCACGTCAAAGTTCTAAGATAAATATGACATTCAAACATTATATAAGCTATATAGCAACATGGTATAGAACATAGTGTAAACCTAGATTTCCACGGTCATCACCGTCCAGTCAAAAGATTCAGGTGTATCAATATAAGTATTCTCAATTTTGTCAGCAGGCACTATTTGGCCGTGGAGTACTCTGTAAAGTGAAGATAGAAACTGATTAGTGAAAATCAGGTTCTTGCTAATGAAGAATACTAACGATTCGACATTCACTGAATCAGATATGGTATCAACAGTAGACACCAAGAGCTGGTGGGAGTATAGTGGTAAGCTATTTAAGACTACATCATCGATGAATAAAAATAGCGTGGTGCCATAGTTAAGAGCTACAATATTAGTGTGGTTGACCGATATTATAACAATGGACGATTTGCACTCATGAAACCGCAATGGAAGATGTGCATTCAATGTAGGGGGAATTGCGTAGTCAAACATACCACTTTACCCCCAAAGTCGCCAGTGTGGATGATGGTGGAAGGACGGCTGTTTGAGATGTACTAATTGGGAAACCACCGACACAATTTCTTTCAATATTCATGGTAGAAAATATAAAACACAAAGTAGACTGTAACTTTAAAACACTATTCGTTTAAGACGCTGTAAATGACCGCTGGAGGTTGTTTCTTGTCTATTTTGCCGGAATCTTTTGATATCTTTAATTTCGTTTCTGCAAGAGGAATTACCAATGCGTCTTTGGTAGCGCCAATGAAAAATGCGTTCTGCCTACTTAATCGAGAAGGAGACCCGAGACTGGGAAGAGGAGAGTTCACCAGACGAGCAGCAGCGTCATGTGAGATTTTTATCGTAGCGAACGGTCGAGAAGAAGGGTTCCAGAGTCGGTGGTTATCATTTTGTGCAACTTTGGTGTATTTAGTGCTCAGCCGAGATTTACCGTGACAAAGTGCTTGAAAAGCATTCGTTTGGTGTGGTTTTTGGTGGTTTTTTGAACACCCACCGCATGTTCTGTAGCACTATTCCCATACTGGGCACAGCACCACGATATCGTAGTACTAATCGACTCAAAGTTGACAATGACGGCTAAAGTTGGTTCTTCTCTTAGATAACTGTTGTGCAGGAACATACACCACTATATGCGATGAGCATCTCAAGAATCTTGGATCCGTAGTATCAGCACAATGGTGAAGAAAGGTATGTGGGGGTGGAATCGTTTGGATATGCGTGTAGTACTAACATATAGTGTCTAAGCATAGTAGAGCTGCGAGACGAGGGTTGATCGAAGACGAAGGTGAAGCCAAAGAGTTGGCCAGTATCCCCAAGGCTGAATCTAGTGATGTTAAGAAATCGATTATCAGAACCACAATCAAGAATGAGAACCTCTTGGCCAAGAAGATGGAAAACTCCAAGATCCGGAAATCTAAAGCTAGCACCAAGAAGACCAATACGTTGAAAAAAAAGATTGACAGATCGGACAAGTTGAGTGGGGTGTTATCGACTAAAATCGAACAGAGTATTGCCAGAGCTAAGTATGTTCAGAGTGCTCGTAAAGCCAATTGGTCCCAGATTGACAAATCGGCGCTAGAAGGTATGTCTGTAAACATTTCAGCACTTGAGAAACCAAAACCTAAGACCGAAGCTGAACTAGAAAAAGAAGAGGAAGATGCTTACGTTGCCGACTTTTACAACGACGAAACCACAGAACAACCTGCACCAGTTACAAGTAATAACCGTTTTGCAGTGTTGGCTATTGAGGAAGAGTAGATTTAACATGCTGTCGTAGACAAATGATTGTATTACGACGATAAAGTCCAGTTATCAAGTGATTTTTTTGACTTTTACGTACACAATTGGCAGTAACACCGTTCTAGGCCACATCCTTTGTATATTAGACTCTTATATAATGAAACATTCATACATTTCGCTTTCTATAGATTTCCTTTTTGTATATACCGTACAGGTTTTCATTTTAGAATGTGGTGAAGTGATTAAAGACAACTTTTCCTAAAGACGATGTTTGTGGCGGTAATACTAGTAGCTTTGGCGTGTCGATCGGTATTAGCGGCAGAATTTGTTCCGTTTGACACCAGCAGGTTGCACAGCGACTCATTTTTGGAGCAATTTCGCTACGATGGTCTAATTAATTCATCGTGGATTCCATGTCAAGCAGAAAAGCTCGATGAGCAACTGACAAAGTCTGTACCTTATAGTGGAAACTGGTCAATTGAGGAGGCAAGTAAATGGCCTGTGTTTGACAATGAAAAGGGATTGGTGATGAAGACAGTTGCTGCTCATCATGGCATATTTCGTAGACTTCCAGTACCTTTTGATAACACCGATAAAGATTTGGTACTACAATATGAGGTTTCTTTACAGGCCGGGCTCGAATGTGGTGGAGCGTATATAAAATTGTTGGGACAGGACTATGACCATACTAATTTTAACTCAGAAACTCCATATCAAATCATGTTTGGTCCCGATGTATGTGGGGCCAATAACCAAGTGAACCTTGCTTTGGGGCATCGACACCGTATCAATGGGAAGTACGAAAAAAAATTCATTACGAATCTTCCACTAGCCAGAATTGGTGACTTGACTACATTGTATACTTTAATCATAAAATCTAACCAGGATTTTGAGATCAGAATCAATGGAGAGGTGGCGAGAGCTGGGAATTTGGTTCACGATGAGGATGTTATGAATCCGCCATTGAACCCTCCGTTGGAAATTATCGATGTTAAGGACTCTAAGCCCTTGTTTTGGGACGATAGGAAATACATACCTGATCCAGAGAAACCAAAACCAGCAGATTACGACGAGAAATATGGCAAGAGAACTATTCCAGATCCTAATGCTGTCAAGCCGCAAGATTGGAACGAGAAAGAGCCATTATACATAGATGATCCTAATGCTAAAAGGCCACAGGATTGGGATGATGAAGTGGACGGAACGTGGCTTGCTCCAGAAATAATGAACCCCAAGTGTATAGGAATATCTGGTTGTGGACCATGGACTCCACCAATTATCGACAATCCTGAGTACAGGGGACCATGGCTACAAGAAACGTTAGATAATCCGAACTACCATGGAGAGTGGCATCCAAGGATGATTGCCAATCCAGAGTATTACGAAGAGACCGCTCCATCAAATTTAGATGAAATCGTTGCAGGAATAGGATTTGAGTTGTGGAGTATGAATAAAGATATAATGTTCAGCAACATTTACCTTGGGCATGATATTTCCGAGGCAGAGTTAATAGGAAACGAGACCTGGAAAGCAAAGTACGAGCTACAAGGAGAAATGAAGCTTCACAACTTACCACCAGTGAAGTTTGAGGCAAATGAACCACCAAAAAATGTGGAGGAATTGTTAATTACAGATGACGCATCGACCTTCTCGCAATTCTTGTTGTTCATCAGGTTGTTCTGGTGGAAACAGTATTTGCACTTCCTGGATTTCATGTATGAACTATTCCAAGATCCCTTGCAGGCAGTAACCAAAGACCCGATTTCGTTTATTCTCTATGCTGTAGTGTTCAGCATGACAATGGCAATAACGTTCGGAGTGCTTGGCGTGATAATGTTCTTGTTGACAAGCCAACCGGAAGAACAGGATGACACACAGCAAACTGCGTCTAACACCGAAACTGTGGAAAAGAATGGTACGGATAAATACGTTCAAGTGCCTTCTTTTCAACCCCACTCCACAAAAATTACGAAACGAAAGGTGTAAGCCAATTGGCCCAAATTGTTCCCTATTTTTCCGCGTCAAAACGTTTGTGTCACACGATAGATTACCGGTTTGAGGTACAATGGCATCACTGATGCTACCTCACTTCATGAACATTCTTTTTCTGGACTCTAAGCAGCACAACCTAGCGGTACTTGTGTCCTTGTAGTCAACCACAACCGTTGTGCTGGTCCCTTGCATCCCACGGAAGCCACTACGAGCGCTCGTGACTCTGTTTTTGGCTGCAAAAAATTTCGCGGGACACGAACTAGTCACTGCCCCTTTGGTGAAAACCCCCTGTAAAATTCCACCGGTTGAAATCACCATAAATCTTGATGATACCATTGCATCGAGTACTTGCGTTGTAACATCGCCGTATATAGCAGAAGTATTAGACAGTGTTTTGGTCTCGGATCAGATTGCAAGTTGTGTAAGTTCAAAATCATCATGGGGTATATTCACGAGAACAACCAGGTTTCGTTCGTTAGAAGCCAATTGAGGTTGTGGCAGTCGGTATTTATTGCGGTGATTGTGTGTGGGTTGTTGTGTTGGCTTGTATTAATTGGTCCACTTTATAGTAGTCTTCCATCCATTGGTAATGATTTGGAGATCAGATTGTTGACTCAAAATATCAGGTTTGATAACAAGTTCCCGGGCCATGGAGAGCAACCATGGGTGGTGAGGAAAAAACGGTTGATCAACTCACTTGATTTTAATACCAATAGTAAAAATAGCATTATTTGCTTGCAAGAGGCATTGCACCATCAAATCATCGATGTTTTAGCAGGTTTGAACAACAACAACCCTGTTGATGAAGAATGGACGTACTACGGTGTTGGTCGAACTGATGGGAAGTTGGAAGGAGAATTTGCTCCCATTTTGTATAAGGCTTCTGCCTGGACTGTAGTAGAATCGTCGACCTTTTGGTTGAGCGAAACCCCGTTCGTTCCATCTGTTGGATGGGATGCGGTTTTACCACGTATAGTAACGAAATTAGTATTGAAATCAAAAGAAAATCCGATGGTTGAAATTAGCTTTTTTAACACCCATTTTGACCATGTTGGAAAAGTGGCCAGGAGACATTCTGCTCAGTTTATTGCTGAAATGATGAAGGCGGAATCCAAGTCGCGGCCATCGTTCTTATGTGGTGATCTTAACACCGAACCAACAGAAGAACCTTACCAAATTTTAACCGAGTCGGGCTTCAAAGACAGTAGAATTTTAGTTAACAAAGATTTTAGTTATGGGTTTGAGTCTACTTTCACCGGTTTCGATAGGCAAAACGAGGAATCGCGGATTATCGATTACATTTGGGCATCTGCAAACGCCAAAAAGTATTATAAGGGAAAGTCCAAGTCATTGAGCCAATTGTACCATGTAGCAATCAGGCAATTTGGTATTTTGGCTAATTATTACAAAGGATTTCATTTTAGTGATCATAGGCCAGTGGTGGCTAACTACAGAATCTCCCGCTCGAAGTTGTTCAAAAATAACAAGGGGGATGTTAGTAACGACCCCTCAAGGTGAGAAGTATTTGCGGTGGTGTTTGTTGGTTTACCTGAGGGTTAAGGTTTTAGTCATGGTTGTGGGGAATGGATATTACAAATGTGTTAAGGTATAGTGAACTTGCAACATATTCATGAGATACTACAATAGAGCTTTGCAGGGTTCCCGGAATATCAATGCAGATGTACGGAGGACAAGAGATTACATAGCAAATAACAGGGGATATTGCATTATAAAGAAGGGGGGATGTATCTAGAACAAGGATAAAACAGGGTAGCGAGAATTACAATGTGGAGAAGATGACGAAAACGTTAATTCCAATACCTTAAAGATATTGATGGTGACGGATGAAATCGGAGACAATGACAAGTCACTTACATGAACTAACTTAAATTGCTAAATCAACCCGGAAAGGGCAGCATGCGATAGGAGATCGTCAGTTCCAACGTATATTGCCGTAGGAATATTAATTATATATACGACTATTTTCATGTACTTAAGGTTTCCAAAGCTTATCATAACCAATGGAGATTACGCTAGAACCCGCCATAGTCATAATAAGAGGATCGCCGTGGTAACGAACATTCTCTGTCTATCCGGGGCAAGTCTACCCCACTGCATTGTTCAATTTGCGAGTTTCATATGGGATGTCACAAAGCAGCTCCAAGGACAATGCAAAAGATCTCCGAACATTTTCTAAGCGTGCATGAATAAAGCTTTACTGAACTACAATATACTACAATAGACCTTTATCGTTAATAGAAACACATTTTATAGAACACATTCTACATTGTATACGTTTGACAGTGCAACGGAATAACTTCTGTAGCTTTCCATGAGCATCATTACATAGAGGCGTTTGAAGTGTAGTTGGATGCTGAGATGACTAATTTTACACCACCTTTCTGATCCACGGCTACTACCTGTAAGAATGTGTTGCTTATAATAGGTATACACAAATGAGGAAAGTTATCCATGGGAAGGAATATTATTTGTAAAGTGCGTTGTAATAACGATATTTTACTGGCATATAGGGATAAATTCGGGTCCCCCAAAATAACCTGATTCATGCGGTGAAAAATTCTCACTACCATGAGATGGCATTATGATGCTTGTTTAATTATTAGTAAAAGTACAGCTTAACATACCTTTCCATAGGTTTTTGAAACACTTGCTTGGTATGATTATGCTATTTCGCGTCTGGTCTCTTATTATCTTTAGTTTTGGGCCGTTTTAGTTTTTCGGAGGAATTTCTGAAAATTTTCTGTTCCTTCTGCAGGCCCGTTGTCGGAGTATCTCCGCAAAAAGTCCGGGCTGCTGTCCCATGAACACCCGTATGTAGCTAGCCACTTATATCTTTATGCATTAATTACAACAGTTTTATGCCTGCGTGGTGGGGATGATTTGCGTTGATCTTTTCTTGGTCCACTGCTAATGTTGGGACTTACATGTTTTACTTTTGTTGATAAGGTCCATGTGTAGTACAAAAAATACGGCTGACATATTTTCAGCGCGGTTTTGTGTCATTTTTGACATTGTTCCCCAGAATAATTCTACCGGATTATGCTGCTTTGTAGGGATGGGGCTCGATTGGCTTTTACTTCTTCGGGGTTAATCTGGGTATAAATAGATGGTGCTTTGTTCATTACAAAATTTTATTTTCATCAGACATTGTCGGTGACGCTTATCTTTCTACTACGTCTTGCGCCTAGAGCAATATACTGTCGTACGACTGCCGTCTTTTACAATGCCTGCGGACACTATATCTATTACCTCGGTTGATGTCAACTTACACAACAGAAACATTATCCGCCCACCAAGATTTGATAGTGCCACTCTCAAGAGATATTTTGGATCGCGAGTCTCATCTTTATTTGTTACAAAAGAAGAAAGGGCCCAATTCACGTGGAATGAAATTTTGAACCCATTCCACTCTATCCACGAAGTTACCCTTAAGCAATGGAATTTCTTTGCCTTGGGGTTGTGTGCTTGGACTTGGGATGCATTTGATTTCTTTGCTACCAACTTGAACGTTGTTGCAATTTCTAAAGAGTTGGACAGATCTGTTCAGGATATCACCTGGGGTATCACTTTAGTTTTGATGTTTAGAAGTGTGGGTGCTGTATTTATGGGTATTTGGGCTGATACTAGAGGTAGAAAATGGCCTTATATGTGTAATTTGATTTTATTGATTGTTATTCAAATTGGTACCGGATCTGTTAAAACTTATGAACAATTTATTGCTGTGAGAGCGTTGTTTGGTATAGCGATGGGTGGTCTTTTTGGGTTGTGTGCGGCCGAAGCTTTATCTGATTTGCCAAAAAATGCTAGAGGTGTGTTATCTGGTATCTTCCAAGAAGGTTATGCTTTAGGTTACTTGATTGCTGTTATTTTCCAAAGAGCTATTGCTGATACCACATCTGGTGGCTGGAGAAATATCTTTTACTTCTCTGCTGGACCTCCAGTTATTTTTATTGTATGGAGATTCTTCACACCTGAAACTGATGCGTACTTGCGTCAAAAAGCTCAGTTCGAAGAAAAGGCTATGGCTAAGAACTCGGCTATAAAAGAATTCAGACATGAATTTGGTAAAGCCTTGAAGCAATATTGGTTAATTATGATCTATTGTGTGTTTATGATGGCTGGTTTCAATTTTATGTCCCACGGTTCTCAAGATTTATACCCTACTATGTTGACCAGTCAATTAGGTTATGGTCCAAATAAATCTACTGTCACAAATGTTGTTGCCAATTTGGGTGCCATTCTTGGTGGGTTTGTATTTGGTCATCTTTCCCAATTCATTGGTAGAAGATTATCTATTCTTATTGCCTGTCTTTTAGGTGGTGCAATGATTTACCCATGGGCATTTATCAAAAACTCTGGACTTAATGCCGGTGTTTTCTTCTTACAAGCTGGTGTTCAGGGTGCATGGGGGGTTATTCCAATTCACTTGAATGAATTAGCCCCACCTCAATTCAGATCCCTTGTTACTGGTCTTTCATATCAATTAGGTAATTTAGCATCTTCTGCTTCTTCCACCATTGAAGCAAAGATCTCTAAAAGATTCCCAATAGTTAACTCTGAAGGTACTCACACTTACGATTACTCTAAAACTATGGCCATTTTCATCGCTTGTGTTTTCACTTATGTCATGCTTATTGTTTTCTTTGGTCCTGAGTATAGAGGTGCTGCATTATCCGTTGAAAGAGATGAAGTTGTTTCCAAATATGATAGTGATGGAGAATACGAAGCCCACGTTGATGCAAAATCTAAAGAAGGCTCAATTCTTGAAAAAACTGAAGCAAATCATATTGAAGAGGAACCAGCTAAGGCTGTTTAACGTAATCCACTTTTATAGTTAATTAGAATTGATTTCTAATGTTTATATTGTATTCATGGGTAATTTTCTGAAATAATTGTAGCTTTTAAAAACATTAGGTTTTGTAAACTTTAAGGAAAAATTTGAAAGACGTACCGGGTCTGAACAAATTAATTTTAAAGGGAATAGATGTCCACACAAGTTTTCATAGAGCCAAATTAACTTTACTGTTTTTGTCAAGATTTACAAAAAATCGAAAAAAAATCAAAAAAAAATGCACATTACTAGCTATTAGGTTTATTTATTTAGCTTATTTTCCATCCTAATTTATTCTGAACCAGGAGTTTGTATCATATTGAGTGTACTATTTTTTTTTTAAGTTTTTTTTTTTTTTTTTTCAAGTAAAAAATGTTTCCCATTATTTCATCACTCTTTTTAAAGTATTTTTTTTTTAACTGAATTTATTTTTTTTTTCAACTAAAATGCATTTATTGCTTTATCCACTTAAAGTATATAAGTAACTATAAGCTTCGAAATCGAAATTTTGAATTCTTTGACAAAAATAAGAAGTTTAGTACACCCCACTTGGAAAATTGTTTGATTTTACGAAACATACAATTCGGTTGTATAGTGTAGTGGTTATCACTTTCGGTTTTGATCCGAACAACCCCGGTTCGAATCCGGGTACGACCTTTCTTTTTAATCCACCATTTCAAAACTTGTTGCTGTCTTTTTTTGAGCAGCAAATATTCTTCAGTTGAATCAGGACGGAGAAAATTAGACAGATGTTGTGCCCGCTCACTGTTTGATTGTGTTCCTATGTCAAATTCGTTCAAATCGAAAAACCAGATGGTAGCGTAAAATATAGATATCTACTCCAACTTAACATATTCGGCGGTATTAACAGTTAAAATGGAAAAGTGTACCACAACAATCAATTCTTGTTAATCAATGTTGTAGCACTTGCTTTTTTTGCAGTGCCACTCAAGTGTCGATGATAATGGTTCTGATAATGGTTGTTGATAATGGTAGCGCCGTTTTCTTCACAGTGCTCATCTACTAAAATTTTCAAATTTTTCAGCCGATATTGAAAAGTAGAATTATAGCCACCTAGATCAAACATGTCTACTGTTATTGGAATAAATTTTGGTAACACCTCATCTTCTGTTGCGGTTGCTACCCAAGACGGAAAGGTTGATGTTATTGCCAACCCAGATGGTGATAGAGCCATTCCATCTGCTTTATCATTTGTTGGAAGTGATGAATACCACGGGTTCCAAGCCAAATCTCAATTGATTAGAAACCCACAAAACACCATCATTAACTTCAGAGATTTTGTTGGTAAGCAATTTGACGAAGTTTCTACCGATGCTTCCCACCAAGTTGGTGCCAAACCAATTAAGGCTACCAATGGTGGTATTGCCTACCAAGTCACCATTAACGGTAACCAAGAAGTGTTAACTATCGACGAAGTCGTCAAGAGACACTTCAAGCACTTGAAATTGGCTGCTGAAGACTACACTGGTAAGAAAGTCGAAGGTTCTGTCTTGACCGTTCCAACCGATTTCAACGAACACCAAAGAGCTGTTTTAACTAAGATTGCCAACGATGCCGGTATCAAAGTCTTGCAATTGATCAACGAGCCATCATCTGCTTTATTAGCCCATTTATCCTCTGAAGAAGACAAATTGTTACAGGACAAAATGTACGCTGTTGTTGACTTTGGTGGTATCAGATCCGATGCCGCAGTAATTTCCGTTAGAGGTGGTGTTTTGACCATCTTAGCCACTGCTCACGAATACGGTTTAGGTGGTGAAAACTTGGACACTGCTTTAGCAGAATACTTTGCCAAAGAATTTGAAAAGAAAACCAAGGTAAACCCAAGAACTAATGCCAGATCTGTAGCCAAATTACAAGCTGAATCCATCGTGGTGAAAAAGACTTTATCCAACGTGCAAACTTCCACATGTTCTATCGAATCCTTAGCTGAAGGTTTAGATTTCCACACCTCTATCAACAAATTAAGATTCGAATTGACTGGTAGACAGACCTTTTCTGACATGACCGCCTTCGTTGAAAAAGTAGTTACCAAAGCCGGCTTGGAAACTTTAGATATCGACGAAGTCTTGTTAGTTGGTGGTTCTTCTCACATTCCTAAATTAGCATCCAATGTGTCGTTCATCTTCCCAGAATCCACTGTTGTTGTAGCCCCAGCATTGGACGGTAAAGCCGTTGACCCATCTGAATCTGTTGTCAGAGGTGCTGCTTTACAAGCATCTTTGATTGAATCTTTTGACGACGAAGAAATCGCCGAATCATTGGCACCAATTGTGGTCAACACTCAACATTTATCTAAGCCAATTGGTATCAAAGACAGCGAAGGTAAATTTGTTCCTATTGTTGTTGCTGAAACCGCATACCCAATCAAGAAATCCATCGAAGTCACCAACGGCGACTCTGCTGCTGTCATTGTCGAATTATACGAAGGTAAAAGAACCGTCAAAGAAACCGTCATTGAAGCGGAAAAGTCTTCTGACCCAGAAGACTCTGAAGATGACTACTCTGACGACGAACCAGAAATCAAGAAAGAAATTGTCTACGAAGCCGGTGACTTGTTGGCTGAATTGTCGTTGAAGGACTTGAAACCAAACTCCAAGTTGGAAGTCACCGTCAACATTACCCAAAACGGTACCTTGCACTTGTCCGGTAGAGAATTGAAACAAGGTTCTGTTGCCGTCAAGGGTGAAATCACCTCTGCCTAGACTGTATCATAACGTTTTATAGCAATAAACTAATCGAAGGAAAGCTGTAGGGTGTCCATTGACACACAATTTTCGTTAGCACTATTGTACTCACTGTTAAGACTATTGACTTAGCTTAGAAAATATTACCGCCAATGTTATACTGAAAAGACTCATTTTGCAGCCAACAGTCTGCCGTGTGGCCAGACGCAGTCCCAGCGTGGCCTGCCTAACAAATACGTCAAGAAATTTGGCCTCTAAATCTCCCCATAGTAAAAAGGGTAAATAGTGCGGCTCAACAAATTCTCGTTTAGGTAAATCGAATTGTAGATCCAAAATTATAGTTGCTCGTTTGTCGCCAAACACCATGGGGAAAAAGAACCAGGAGATGTCACAGGTGTACAACGGTTCCAAGAACGAGTTTATTTTTGGTGAGGGTGGTGGAAAGGGGAAACACCTTTCGTCTTTTCTCAAGAACCTTTCTCTTACTGGGAGTTCTGGTTCTAGATCCAACAAAGCAGACAGCTATCAGGATATAAACAGCAACATTTATGGGAATTTATCGTATAATCGAGGTGAGATGGCGTCAATTGGTAGTGGTGAGTCGTTTACCAGGGTCCTGGCCCCGAGATCAGTGTCGATTGGTGCTGAGTATTCTCGAAGCAAAGGTAAAGATGCTAGTTCTCGGCCAGGCTATAGTGGAAACCGGTCGACTTCTAGCGTGAATATAAAGTCCCAACGACATACTAGTAGCAACATGCGTTACAACGACTTGGATGACGACTGGGATGCTGGGTTTGAGGAGGTTGCATCCAAACCAAAACCTAATATGACGAGATCAGCTAGTCATAATGTGGTTTCTAGCAGACAAAAATCTTTGCCACAAGCAACTAATCCAGGTTTTATGGACCCATTCTACCCAGATCTTACAATCCCAGTGTCAATTCCACCTAAAGAACAGTCCCCCGTGAGAAAATTCTCCGAGTCGACTATGGACGATTATCAAGCTAAATTGGAAATGGATAAACTAAATCATCTAAACTCGCGGTTTCTTAAATTTAGAAATGTTTTACTTGGAGAGGAGACCAATATTAATATCGCTGAATTGAGAAAGTTGTCGTGGAATGGTATCCCTAGCGAATTAAGAGCAATCTCATGGCAGATTTTGTTAGGATATTTGCCAACAAACAAGTCAAGACAGTCATCTACATTGAAAAGAAAGAGACAGGAGTACTTGGATGGCCTCAAACAAATGAATATCGACTTCGAAGACGATCCATCCAATACGTCGACAACATCATTAAGTTCCGTAAACACCACCGGTCAAAATTCAATTAATAATACTTCCACCAATACCAACAATAACAGCAACAACGTTCGAGAGAAACAATTGTACCATCAAATCAAAATAGATGTTAAACGTACAAATCCAACAATCAAATTTTATGGGTATCTGACTACCCAAATGTCGCTCAGGAAAATCTTGTACATTTGGGCCGTTAGACATCCTGCGAGCGGGTATGTCCAAGGTATCAATGATTTGGTGACACCTTTCTATCAAATTTTCGTAATGAATTACATATGGCAGTTGCAACGTCAGAAGCTTGGGATTAAAGAAGATTATGATCTATTCATACCTGGATTACTTGATGAAAATGACCCTCAAGAGCAAGAATTGTTGAAAGATGAAAACTTGCTTTCATACACGGTTGACAATTTTGACCCGGCAAAGATTTCACCACGAATTCTCGGGTTCATAGAAGCAGATACATACTGGTGTTTTTCGAGATTGCTAGAAACGATTACAGATAACTACATTCACGAGCAACCAGGAATAATCCGTCAAGTTGGGGATTTGCGCAACTTGACGTCGAAAATCGACGTTGAGTTGATCAATCATTTTGACCACGAAGGTATTGAGTTTATTCAATTTTCATTCAGATGGATGAACTGTTTATTAATGCGAGAACTAAACATTGATTTAATTATCAGAATGTGGGATACTTATCTCAGTGAAACCCCATTAGGATTCAACAACTTTCATATCTATGTTTGTGCAGCATTTCTCATCAAATTTAGCCCTGAATTGAAACAAAAGGACTTTCAGGAGATATTATTATTTTTACAAAACCCACCAACCAGTTCTTGGACTGACAAGGACATTGAGTTGATGTTGAGCGAGGCTTTCATCTGGCAAAGTCTCTACAAAAATGCATCAGCCCATTTACGTTAAAATTACATATGGTCGTTTAAACCAGTACAAGTACGGTGCGAGGCGATATTTGAGTTAGTAATGTCTAGTAAATTTAGGCAAAAAGTAAGAGTTGATTTTAAGGCTACAAAGGGAAAAAAAATTTTAAAAACAAAATTTTTGCATCAAAGCATATCTGGAACTACGCAACTGGAAACAAATGTACCAGTACATTATGATAAAGCAGCTAGAGGCTTGTTTTGTTTAAATTGATTGCTGTGGTAGAAATAAAATTGGACTTAATGTCCGTTGCAGTATACCGCGGTCTGGCGGTGTGCGCACCGCCAGATGGTGGTAGGGCTCCGGCAACTCACGTGGTTGACGGAGTCGGATTAATTAATTAATTGTGCATCGCTTCTGCGATGGATGAATATATAATCTATCAAATTTCACCTTGAAAACGTAAAACTTTCTGTAACCATTTCTACTTGTTTATCCATACAAAACCAACACAACGTCTAATATGTCGATTTTGAAACCAGCTGGTAGAACCATTTTGGCATCGACCATTGCCAAACCTTTCTTCGATGAGGTAATGGAAGGGGTTTCCAAATTAGCGTTCAAGCCAAACTTGGTCGGACTTTTAGCCAACGAAGATCCTGCTGCACAAATGTACGCCAACTGGACAAGAAAGACATGCGAAGACCTTGGGTTCAACTACGAGCTTATTAAAGTAGACAAGAACGACTTGGAATCGCAGTTGATTCAAGCTAATCAGAGCACTAATGTAAACGGGATTATGGTCTATTTCCCAGTATTTGGTGATAAACAGGATCAATATTTACAGCAATTAATTTCTCCGGAAAAGGACGTCGAAGGGCTCAATTTTGTGTACTACCACAATTTGTACCACAATGTGAGATTTTTGGATCCTCCTAACAACGAACAAAAGTCCATTTTACCATGTACTCCGTTAGCGATGGTGAAGATCTTGGAATATCTCGGAGTGTATAATAAGATTTTGCACTACGGAAACCGGTTATACGGGAAGAAGATCATGGTTGTCAACCGGTCCGAGGTTGTTGGGAGGCCGTTGGCTGCGCTTTTGGCCAACGACGGGGCTACCGTATACTCAGTCGACATTCACAATATCCAGCAATTTACCAGAGGGGACGACTTGTCGATGCACAGGCACAAAGTCATCGATTTGGAAGGAGATGAGTACACAGTAGAAAAACTCGCTCCACACTGCGACGTCATCATCACCGGAGTACCTTCAGAATCCTACAAATTTCCTACGGAATACGTTACTAACGGTACGGTGGTGATCAATTTTGCCAGCTGCAAGAACTTCAATGACGACATCAAACAAAAGGCGTCATTGTACGTCCCATCCATCGGAAAAGTGACCATTTCCATGCTTTTACGAAACTTGTTGCGTCTTATCAACAATAATGCCATTAGATCAAAATCAGAATAGATATAATACCTGTCGTGAAATATGTAGGCCCCAAATTGATAATCCATGGGGAATTCCCGGGGCAGGAAAATATTCACTCCGTCAAATCATTGGCTCCGATAACAAATGTCCCAGATAGGCTGCTGATTCCACTAGTAAGGTCCAGGGCCCCTGTTCCACCCTCCAGGCTGCTATCGTCTGCGTCCACCGGAGCTGAGTGTCGGTTGGGTTTGTTTGGGCATTTAGGTTAGTGCAGCTGTGTACAGGACTGACACCCAAGTTAGAGTTATGGTTAAAATTAGGACTACACCACCGGTGCAAAATGAATGTATTTACAGAAATTCGTACGTGTTAGAACATCTCGCTAAGCTGGAAATGAATGTACTCACCAGCACTTCCCAAGATGCTTTTCGCCCTGGACAATTCCTGGTAGGTGACAGAGATGGTTGCCGCACTGCCTGCAGGTCATGGAAGACTCCGAAAATGAGATTTTTTTACTCGTATATAATAAATGATATTGGCATTACGAGCCGATTTCTGTTGAAGGTATATATAGTGGGGTACCCGAGTTAAGCATAATTGTTTCTGTGGTCGAGGAGACATTATTGGTACCAAAAAGTATAGAAAAGTGATAGGAGCCATCGCCAAGTGAGAATAGTGGCCCCGTATTTTTATAGCAAATATCAAGTTTATTGTCATAGAGTTAATCGAGGTAAAATCGCCGTTTTAACTGCACAGGTATTTTTGACCGAGTTCAAGTGGTTGTCGCCCCAGGTTTTTTGGTGGGGAACAGAGTGACATGAATGATTTAGACGTAAAGCCTTATGGCAATGGTGGGAAGAAGAGGGTGATGCAGGTTGATCCGTTGGCGGTGACGGAGTCGTTGGGGTTCCAGACGTTTCGACGGGAGTCAAGAAAGCCGTGGACTAAAGAAGAGGACCTCGAACTTTCCATTATTATGAACCAGATGTATCCTGGCAAGATGGCCAAACTCGACCTTGATCTGGTGAAATGGGACATTGTGAGCTCGACGATTTCACCATCGGGGTTGAGGAAACCCAAGGATTGTCGTAAGAGATGGGCAAACTCATTAGACCCAACTTTACGGAAGGGCAAATGGACAGACGAAGAAGATAAACAGTTGATTGAAGCCTACAACAAGTTTGGTCCCTCGTGGCAGAAAGTCAGTGCAAGCATTAAGGGAAGAACCGACGACCAGTGCGCAAAGCGATATATAGAGGTGTTGGATCCCAAGATTAAGGACAGATTGAAGCCATGGTCTCGGGACGAGGATTTGAAGTTGATTCGTCAAGTTAAAACCCATGGCACAAAATGGCGGACTATTTCTGCTGAATTCGAAGGAAGAACATCGTTGACATGTCGTAATCGATGGAGAAAGTTGGTCACTGAAGTTGTACGGGGGAAGGCTGATCAGGTCATCAAGCAGGAGGTTGATAAAGTAACAAATGGCAACTCCAAATTATTGGGAAATTACGGTCAACCACAACAGCAACAACAACAACAACAACAACCGCAACAACAAACCGAAAAACCCAACATCTCCCAATTACAACATTCACCTCAGCTGTTGCAAGTTCAACAGCAATTACAGACGAGTAATTTGGAAGCTTTAGGGTATACTGATAATTCGTCAACATCAAGAACTGCTTCGAGAATAAATTCTCCTGAAGACTTCCAAATTCCTCCCTCCAACACAGCAAGAGCTACCAGTCCCGTCAACACCATGACGTCCAGACCATCGCGAAGTACAACAGAGTGGAAATATGAATTGAACGGAAATGGATCGTTTGATGATCTTCCACACAAGAAGCTTTTTGGTGAAGAAAACGGAGGAATAATCAAAAACCAAGATTTAGTTCATTATCTTGTATCGTATGCGAAGACATACGATTTGGATATCACGGTTCACCAGCATGTTCATCATCATTATTCACCTCCAACTCGTGTACCACACTTTCCAAATGGAGAGTATTACAACCAAGGAAATGGATTTCAATCGAATGGAGGATCTGGTATTGGTATGATGGAATTTCAAGGTGGAAGTTATGGGATCCAGTCTCAGAGAGGTATGCTGGCATTTCTTGAGCCAGAGACACAGGTATCTCGTTATCAGCACTTCAATTACTTACCACCATTGACTGAAGTTCCAAAGTTAAACTCATCAAATTCATCACCAGGATCAACCACAAGCAACAAGAACGCTACACACCACCATCACCATCACCATCATCATCACCATCACAAGCAACAGGTGCAACAACGGCAAGATGCTCAGCAAAAATCAAATGTGTCGAGATTACTTGATGACAGCGATAACACCCATTACAACGAACAATTGTTGCAGCCGGAAAACAGGATGGAGGACAGAAACCAGAATGCGTTGACGCCGTTAACGCAGGCAGTAGAAATGGCAGCAGCAGCAGAGGCTTCAAATGGACAAAAGAGAAGTGTTGAGAATTCGTTCTCGCAAATGAACAAGAAACAAAAGTACGAAGCTCCCAGCGAAGATGAGGAGGATTTCTGGGACAGCATGAAATCGCAGGCAATCTCGACGTATCAGGATGGAATGCAACCAGTTGGGAATCATCCTTTACAGTACTTTCCTGACTCTCAACAAGATACATCAAAGCAAAACAAACCACAAGAAGAAGAAAATAGTAATAGAAAGAAGGAAGAACCACAGCAGGACCCTCACGAAACTCACTCCGTTGAGCTTCAAGATATAGATGACGGAGTTGACATAGATGTGCTCAATTCTTATGGTATATTCTACAACATTTACACCAAGGAAGGATCACAAATCCCAGACTCGCAACAAATTCAACAACCAGAAACAAATAATGAATCGATCTACGACCGATGGGGCGGAGGATTTGGGATCTTACCTTTCAACCCGTCTTAGAAATATATATTTGTATATTTATCGAATTTCACGAATAACGAATATTGGTATTGATATAGTGTTTTTATGTAGTACGAAATCTAGTAGTGAGAAAATGTCCAAATTGAATTTACGTTTTTTTCCACCACAAGTAGTTCATTGTCAGGTTTTGTAGTTTACTGTGGCAAGATTGAACAGCAATGTCTTCGTTGTCGCCATCCAGTAAAACGGTGGACGATTTTTTGACTTCTTTGTCCCAATTGTCGCAAGATAAATTGAGACAAGATCAGCAACGACAACGAGATCTTCAGAGAAAAATCGACGAATTGAAACTGAGACTGAATAGCCTGTCTCCCACAAAGTCGACTATGGGAGTACGACCGGAATCGTTGACGCCGTCGTCGAGACTGTTAGAGATTTCCCTGTTGCAATTCTCACGAAAGCTGCCAGAGAAAAATTGGGATATTGATAGCAAATTGGGAGACAAGCTTGCTCCCCAGCTTCCCAGGAGGAAGTACTTGGACGAAGACGACGAAAATCGTCCTCCATTACCACAAAGACTGAAAAAAAATCCACCTCCAAAACCTTCTAAAACACTGTCCCATGTAACAGCAGAAGAGGATTCCTTTAGCATAAACCTCTTCCAGCCTGTGGCTAGAAAAACAGATACTATCGGTGTAGATTCCATCAAGAAGGACAATAACTATGGTGAGAATATTGTGAAATCAGGCATTTCCAGTGAACTGAAAGAACATAAATCATTTTTCGATCTAGAGAACGATATTGTGTCTACAAACCATTCGAAACCGTTCAAAACTAACAATCCTCCACCAAAACCAGAAAAGTTATTGTTGGAGCTGGACAACCCAAAACTACCTAAAAGACCAGAGACAAAGTTCGAAGGTAAGTTTGGAAATATTAATGAACCAAAACCTCAATTAAAACCTAATTCTAAACCAACATGGTTGTCAAATAAAAGTGTCTCTACGAAACCAGAATTTTCACTGTCCAAACCCTCATCAGAGTCCCATACCAGCAATTCGCAGTGGTCGAAAGGTACTGGTGAAGCAGACAATATTGGCTCAACTATATGCGAACGTAAACTTCCTCCTGATATTGGGAAAAAGCCTACTAGTTGGATTGATAGTGCCATGAAGAAGAACGATATCAGTAGTAAACCTGAAATTCCAAGCAAGCCAGCATATACTATTAGGGCCAATGTAGCATCATCTAAGCCTAGTGCAGAAGAAGGTTCTAACTCATCAAATGAATTGAGCAACAAGTACGGCTCTCCAGGGTTGTCTTCCAAAACTAAACCAAATATTGGATCAAAACCACCGATTGAAATTTATGTTCAAAAGGAGCAAGAACTTTTGACAAAAGCAAAATCGCAACTATCCTCAAAACCTGTCGTTCCAAGATCTAGTAAACCATCTCTTGACAAGTACATAACCAAAGATGCAGAAGTGTTGAAGTCTACGATTGATAGATTATCCCCGAACAAGAACAGTAATGCGACAAAAAACTATGAAGAAGCAGATTCCAAAGAGTTAAAAGCCCAGTTGAGGCTGTTAAGTACGTCACCATCAAGATTTGGTCAATCGTCATTCGCTAACTACAAAGAAAAAGACAATGAAATATTGCAAGCACAATTGAAAAAATTGGGCACGAAGCCAGTGAAGTATCAGCCAATTGAAAAACCAGTTGAAAATATCGAGGGACTAGCTGCATTATCGAAGCTAAAACCAGTTAAACCACCAAAACTCAGACAAGCAAGTACCTTTCCGGAGACAAAGAAACCAGCAGCAAATAAACCTGATAACGAGGCTCCACTAGACTTCAAGTCACAGCTATCATCACTATTGAACGGTGCACCAACCAGAAACCCCCACGTAACTCCTAATGCGAACTCAAATGGGGCTCAAATTAGAAGTAAAGACGACATAAAGGTAGAATACACACCAAAGCCAGAGAAGTTAGTTCACCCCAACAAATCACGGAGTAAGGGACCCAAACGGAGACTTCCAAAGAACAAAACCACCACAGAAGAACCACTTGTTGTTTCCAAGCCCAGAAAGCCTCCAGTACCCCGAAACAAACCGAAGGTTGTAGTTCGTCCACGGATTACATCTGGGGAAATCTTTATCTAATCGCATATGACCATCAAAGCATGTATGATAGTGGAACAAAGTATAGATCTTATAAATTTCAAAAACTCCAGATTAGTTCCAAATATACAACTATTGCATGATTGAATCAAGGACTGATGATCCAGCATGTAGGAAGAACCAGCTACAAAATACTACTTGAACACATTCTTGTAGCGATAACGCTCTGGCTACACCGGTTCTGTGTAAATCATGTATAGTTGGTTTAAGACTCAGCTGTTTTGCCTACATTGTCACAGTAAACTACGTTGATACCTTGATATTACCAATGTACCTATGAAGAACAGATTTGACCACATCATGTCCGCATAAATGCTTCCGTGAAGCTTGTAGCACTTTTATAAAGACTAGATTGCTCCCATTCGGCACAACTCATAACAAACGCTAGCTAGTCTGCAAATAGCCTCAAACCAGGGCCGACAATTACTGTTCCTTGCTGGAAAGTTGTAGAAAATCTCTGCTCCCCAAATGCAACTCATACTTCTTGCACCACTACAATTACTTGCTTACATGGTTTACACTGTTTTATATCATTGCGGCCGGGAGTTGGCCTCGTATCGGTTCGTGCTCGAGTTTTTTTGTTTCCTCACCTTGTGTAGTGCTCGGATTAGCCGTGGTGGTAACTTTGCTACTGTTTCGCGGTATCGTCGCACTATTTTCAATTTGTCTATCTTTGGTTCTCGGCATGCTTTTTTCACTGTTTGTTTCTGTTTGCTTTCTGGTGTGAAATTTGTACTGCAGTAAATGAAAACTTCCACATGAAGATAATCAATTTGTTTACCACAGTAATGGAGTATCTTGAACCAATTGCCAGCGTAAAGGACCAAATAGTGGACCAACTTGGTCAGTGGGCCCGTGAGGCTGAGGTGGTAGCGGCCAAAGGTCGAGATGTGCTCGAATCATACTACCACGAAATTGCCAACTCCAATGTTGACGTTGTGGTTGACGATTTCAAAAACTTGAAACTCACACCCGCAACTGTAGGTTTGACAGTAACCAGTATAACTGTATTGTTTGTTGTCCAGCGATTATTGTTTTCGTCGGCACCAAAGGCACCAGCAGCAAAGAAGCCAAAGAAGAAAAAGATCTCCAAGGCTCAAAAGGCAAACAAGCAAATCCAAGCGATTCTTGATGACGTCGAGTCCAACTTCATTCCTGATATCGATGACTACATTGTCAACTACCAAAAGTTGTCTGATGAGGACGTGACGTACAAATACAAGTACTTTGAAGAAATGTTGTTGAAGGAACTAATGAAGTTAGACGGCATTGATGTTACCGGCAACGAAATCTTGAGAGAAAATAGAAGAAAGGTCATCAAGTTCATCCAGGACCACCAAAAGAGATTGGACAGATTCAAGAAGGAAGTTGGTTTCTGATGGATGTGTAGACATTAACATATATTAATAAATGCCCTAAGAACCTGGTTTATTGTAGTCACCACACCAAAACTATATAAGTATGTTTACAGGGTTAAGGCTTTCAGAAAATACATGGTTCGCGATAGTCTATAGAACGTACTCGGCTTCTGTTTCAGGCACTTCTTCTGCCAAATGAAGGAACCCCAGTGGCATTACGGTCAAAAACGTCCAAAAGCAACGGCAACTTGTCCCCCAACCAAAGTGCTCGACCGGTATGGTCCTCGAAATCGTCACCGGTTTGTGGATGGATTAAAACCGATAAGTTGCCGTGGTTTAACTGAAACCAGCTTAACAACTTAATAAACACTTCTGGCCGCCTAACGTCGACTTCCCAAAATTGAGTTGGGTGCGGGCCAATAACTTTATCGTTGGGTAACTTCTTCACAATGATTGAACCTTCATCACCTTCCTCTTTGAACTCTACTAGTAATCTGTCGAGCAATTGAAACGCTTCTGTACGAGATTTCGCATTACTGTTGAAGTAGTATATGTGAAAATCGTAAAAGTCAATTG
>ERZ778017.972-NODE-972-length-32830-cov-56.498276_pt1 | contig 32830 bp, 29 predicted proteins | sample MGYA00375747_ERZ778017 | MGnify/ENA primary metagenome ERZ778017 (study PRJEB29350, sample SAMN05509838) | bioreactor metagenome | biome: bioreactor; material: wastewater | place: South Africa: University of Cape Town | collected 2014-03-17 ...
ACCTCCTCGGCGACTCCGTCTACCTCCTCGCCGTCAAGGACGAGGCAGCTGCCCAAGCCGGGCTTTCTCAGTTCCTCACGATGGCAACCATGATGGCGTCGTCCTTCATCGATGCCGAAGGTAATGCCGGGGTCGTGCAGCCAACCACGCGCACCTCGAACGGGGTCAACGTCACCTCGTACGCGCTAGACGACAACATGACCATCGAGACCGCGTTCGCTGGCGGCTACCTGCTCATCGCCACCACCCCAAGCGGCATGGACGCCGCTCTGGCCGCTAACTCCACCAGGCGCGCTGGCCTCGCCGGCGCCCTCGCACCGCTGCAGCAGGACGTACCAGCGGGGGCAACCAGCATGGCGCTGTCCAACGACCAGGCCAGCCTGCGCACCCTCGCAGACACCATCCTCTCCCAGTTCGGCCTGGTAGCAGGCATGGCAGGCAGCGAGGACCTAGACTTCGCCGCCGTCGACCAGGCGGGCCAGGCCCTCACTTCGTTCGTCAACTTCGTGGCCGACAAGTTCGGCGGGTCGTACTCCTACCAGGTCGTAGACGGCGGCGCGCTGCGCGGCTACGCCCTCTCGCAGGTTGCTTGGTAAGCCTCTAACACTCAAGCGTTCCGCGGTGGCGCACCAACTGGAGAGCGGGCAACCAGCTCCTCCCAGAGGTGCGCCACCTGCGTTTCCAGCTCGGTCTCGTCTCCCCCGTTGTCGATGACGAAGTCGGCTAACGCCACCTTGTCGTCCAGCGGGAGTTGCGCCGCGTCGCGGGCGGCGGCGTCCTCGCGGCTCACACCAGACCGCTTCGCCAAGCGCGCCACGCGCACGTCGAACGGCGCATACACCACCACGACAACGTCAACGTCGGCATCCAAGCCCACCTCGTAGAGGAGCGGAACGTCGTGGACCACCACGGCAGGCTGGGGGTCGCGCAACGCGGCGGCGGCCTCCAACTCCAAGCGGCGGCGCGCCACCCACGGGTGAACGATGCCATTGAGCACCTCCCGAGCGGCTGGATCAGCGAACACGCGCGCCGCCGTAGCGGAACGGTCAAGCACCCCACCGACCACCAAGCCAGGGCCGAGCGCCGCCGCGACCTCCGCGAGCACTCCAGGGTCGGAGGTGGCCTGGCGCGCCAATGCGTCGGCGTCGATGACGACGGCACCACGCGCGGCCAACAGCCGCGCTACCGTCGACTTGCCAGAGCCGATGTTGCCGGTAAGGCCAACACGTAACGGCCGCGCCGCTCCGTCTACAGTAGGGGGCGAGGAGGGCACGGGCTTGCGCGTACCGCGATCGCTAGACACGAGCCAGTTTATGCCGTGGCCAGACGGCGCCGTGCTAGTGGGCGGCGCGGTGCGCGACGCGCTCCTCGGCCGCAGCGCCACCGACCTCGACTGGCTGGTCCAAGATCCAGAGCTCAGCGCCAAGCGGCACGCCGAAGCTCTGCACGGTTCGCCCTTCCTCATGGACGCGGTCCGCCGTCACTGGCGCGTCGTGCTGGAAGGCGGCATAACGCACGACTTCGTGCCGCTGCGCGCAGGCGCCAGCAACGTAGAGGAGGACATGTGGCTCCGCGACCTCACCGTCAACGCCATGGCCCTCCCACAGAGCGGCGCGGTGTTCGACCCAACGGGAGGCCTGGAGGACCTGCAGCAACGACGAGTGCGCATGACGTCCCTCCACAGCTTGCGCGCCGACGCCGTGCGCCCACTGCGCGCCGTGCGCTTTGCGGCCACACTGGCATTCGAACTTGACGAGGCAACCAAAGAGGCCGTCGTCGCGCAGTTCGAAGCGCAGCGCTCCGGCTCAGCGCCGCTGCCAGCGTGGGAGCGTGTCAGCGCCGAGCTGCAAGCGCTGCTGGCCGCACGCAACGCAGCGCGGGGCTTCACGCTGCTCAAGGCGCTCGGCGGTCTCGCGCTCTACCTCCCCGAACTCGAGCTAGGGCGCGGGGTCAAGCAGGGGGCGCTTCACCACCTCGACGTGCTCGACCACCAGCTCGAGGCCCTCAACCAGTTGCTCAACGGCTTCCCGGACGCCGGACCGGCGTTGCGCTGGGCAACGCTGATGCACGACGTCGCTAAACCCGCCAGCGTCGGCCGCACGCCCCTCGGCAGCCCAACGTTCTACGGTCACGACAAGATGGGCGCCGAGATGACGCGTGAGGCGCTCAGGCGCCTGCGCCTACCCAACGAGGTCGTTGACCGCGCCAGCGCACTGGTGCGGTACCACATGCTGCCGTTGCCGCGCGAGGAGCGCGCCGTTAGGCGCTTCGTGCACCGCCGCAAGGCCCTGTTGCCGGACCTGCTCAAACTGATGCTGGCCGACCGCGAGGCGGCGAGGGGTCGCGCTGCGAGCGTGGCAGGGCGGCAGGCGTACCGCACCTCCGTCTCTGGCGTGCTGGCCGAGTTGGAAGTGCAACCGGCCATCGTGCCGTTGCTGAACGGCGACGACGTCATGCAGCTCCTCGACCTGGACCCGGGGCCGAACATCGGCGAGGCACTAGCTGTGGTGGCAGAAGCTCAGGCCGTAGGCGACATCAAGAACCGTGAAGAAGCAACCGCGTTACTGCAACGTTACGCGGCCGCGCAGGGCTGGCAACTCGCCCAGCGCTCGTAACTTCAGCTTCAGACTTTCGTTACGCGCCGCTGAGGCTTGGCTGGGGTGGCCAACTGCTTCATGAGGTTAGCCATCTCGACGGCAGTCGCGGCGGCCTCGGCGCCCTTGTTGCCCGCCTTGCCGCCGGCCCGGTCGAGGGCCTGCTCCATGGTGTCGGTCGTGACGACGCCGAAAATGACGGGCACGCCCGTGCTTTCGCTGGCGTGAGCAACACCGCTGGCCACCATGCTGCACACGTGATCGTAGTGGCTCGTCTCACCGCGGACGACCGCGCCTAGGGCGATGACGGCGTCGAAGTTCCCTGAGGCGGCCAACTTGGTGGCGACCAGTGGGATCTCGACGGCCCCAGGCACCCAGGCTACGGCGGTGCCCTGCTCAGTGGCGCCGTGGCGCCGGAGCGCGTCCAGTGCGCCGTTAAGTAGGCGGCTAGTGACCAACTCGTTGAAGCGGCTGACGACCACGCCTACGCGTAAGCCGCTGGCTGCGAGCGTGCCTTCGTAAAGGATCATGCCTACCAGCTTAGCCGTGAAGGGCGAATCATTGCAGTACTACGTCTAGCACGATGTCATCGACCGCAGGCACGACGGCGTAGGTGGCCTGCTCGTCTGGGAAGCGCACGGTGAACACGTTCCAGCCGGGGTTGAGCTTCAGTTCGCTGCCGCCGCCCGTGATGGTGGCCGCCTTGTCGACGTACAGCAGCGTGAAGAAGCCGACCGGCGCCTCCAGGCTAGCTATGCCGATGTAGAAGCGGTCGACCACGCGGTCGAAGAGCCCGTTGCCGTTCTGGTCCACGTACATGTTGAAACGGGCGACTGCGACGTTGACGTCTTCTGGGCCAACGCGGTACTCGTTCTGCAGGCCAGGAAGGATGACGCTGCCTGAGCGGAACGGCCTGAGTTGGTCGGCTGGTATGGGGCCGGGTGTAACGCGGAAGGTGCCACCGACAGGCGCAACTGACGCTACCTCGAGGCCCCAGACGTTGTCGTTGTCGACCACGTGGATGGCCACGCGGGTACCTTCCGCCAGCGGACCCTCGCTCTGCACGATGCCGCTCATTACCGCTCCCGACTGCGCCGAGGCCACCATGACCAGGGCAAGCAGGGCGGTGAGAACTAGTCGCTTCATTGCACACTCCAAGTGAGAACAAGAGTAGCACGGCAGTTCTGCGCGGCCCGGAGCCTACCGCCGGCTGCTCGCCAACGGCCCTTAGTTTCCGGTCCGGCTAGTCCAGCTGTGCGCGCGTGCGGCTCCTCGCCGCTCCGCGCCGTGAGTAACGCCCCCACGCCATCCGTGGCAGTGGCCGTCACGTCGAAACAGGTCATATCACATCTTCGGCGAGGGCCGGTGCGCGCTGGGTGAGCGCCGAGGGGCGGTGGTTCACCTGACCCTTACACCCGGCCAACCGCGGCCTCTAGTGCCCGTCGTAACCGTCCGGGTGCGCGCGCTGCCACTCCCACGCCGTGCCGACGAGCGCGTCAAGGTCATCGAAGGCCGGCGCCCACCCGAGCTCGCGACGGGCCTTCGTGCTGTCCGCCACGAGGACAGGCGGGTCGCCGGCGCGGCGCTCGACCGCGACTTCCTTGATGGCCTCCCCCGTCACGCGCCTGCACGCCTCGATGACCTCGCGCACGGAGTAACCCGTGCCGCTGCCGAGGTTGTAGTGCCGCGCCTCGCCTGACTTCAAAGCCTCTAGCGCGAGGAGGTGGGCGTTCGCCAAGTCGCTGACGTGAACGTAATCGCGGACGGCCGTGCCGTCAGGCGTCTGGTAGTCAGTGCCGAACAGCTGGATGGCCGGGCGCTTGCCTGCAGCCACCTGCAAGACGAGCGGGATGAGGTGCGTTTCGGGGCGGTGGTCCTCGCCCAAGGTCGCCGTTGCGCCGGCGGCGTTGAAGTAGCGCAGCGATGCGGACGCGAGGCCGGTCGTGCTGGCCAGCCAGCCGAGTGCCCGCTCGATCATGAGCTTCGACTCGCCATATACGCTCTCCGGGCGCAGTGCAGCCGTCTCGGGGATCGGCACGGAGTCCGGGGTGCCATAGACGGCTGCCGTCGAAGACAGCACGAAGCGGCCGACGCCGCGCCTCACGGCCGTGTCAAGCAACGCGAAGGTGGCGGCCGTGTTGGCGAGGAAGTACTTCGTCGGTTTAGCCATGCTCTCGCCGACCAACGAGGCGGCCGCGAAGTGGATGATGGCCTCTACGCCATGCTGGGCGATGGCGTAACCCACCATGTCCTCGTCGGCTACGCTGCCGTGCACGAACGGCACGCCGTCTGGTACGGAGTTGCGGTGACCAGTCGAGAGTTCGTCGAGGACCACCACGTGATGGCCCTGCGCTAGGAGGGTCGCGACCGTAACCGAACCGATGTAGCCAGCGCCGCCGGTGACAAGGACGTTCATGGCGCCGAGTCTAACCGCCCGCCTGCCCACCCCCGCGTGCGCGATACTGAAGCATCGAAGGCTGGAGGGCAGAACTCATGAGCACGATGACTGGGGCGGCGCGCCCCACGACGCTAGTCAACGACGCAGGCCTCATCTGGTTCGACGGTGAGCTGGTGCCGGAAGAGCAAGCCAAGGTGAGCGTCCTCACCCACGCTTTGCACTACGGTACGAGCGTGTTCGAGGGCCTCCGGGCTTACGAGACGCCGCGCGGCGCCGCCGTCTTCCGCTTGCGTGAGCACGCGCGCAGGCTGCTGGACTCCGCCAAGATCCTAGGGATGCGGCCGAACCTCACCGTCGAGATGGTGGAGGCAGCGGTTGTAGACACGCTGCGCGCCAACGGCAGGAAGCACGCCTACATCAGGCCGCTGATCTGGTACGGCGCCGAGACGCTCGGGGTCAACCCGGAACGCAACAGCCTGCACTTCATGGTCGCTACCTTGCCGTGGGGCAGCTACCTGGGCGAGGACGTCATCCGCAAAGGCGCGCGCCTCATGACGAGCTCGTGGCGGCGCTCTGCAGGCGACATCCTCCCGACCAAGGCCAAGGCTGGCGGCAACTACGTGAACTCGGTGATGGCCAACCTCGAGGCCAAGGCCAACGGTTTCGACGAGGCGCTGCTGCTCGACAAGCAGGGTTTCGTGGCAGAGGGCTCCGGCGAGAACGTGTTCCTAGTGAACGGCGGGGTGTTGCAGCCCATCGCTCACTCCGTGAACCTGCGCGGCATCACGCGCGATAGCGTCGTGCACATTGCCGAGGCGCTCGGCAAGCGCGTCGAGCCCATCATGGCGACGCGCGACGAGCTGTACACGGCGGACGAGGTCTTCTTGGTCGGCACGGCCGCGGAGTTGACGCCGGTTGCAAGCCTCGACCGCAGGCAGATCGGCAGCGGCGAGGCCGGACCGGTCTCGCTCGAACTGCGGGCGCAGTACCTGGAGGTAGTGCACGGCAGGGTTGCTGAGTTCGACCACTGGTTGACTTACGTCGACGGTTGAGCGGCTGAAGGCGGCGTCACGCTGCTTGCGCTCGCGCGACGCCAGTCAACTCAGCGCTCGCTGCGGCGCTTGCGCCAGATGCGCGAGTGCGCCCTGACGGAGCTGGGCTGGTTGGCCCAGTGGTGCTTGACGCGCGGGGCTGGCTCGCCGTCGTGGTAGCCGGCGCGGCGGAGGTCGGCGGCGCTGCGGTTCGCGCCCGTGCCGTTGAAGGTGTTGAAGTTGGAGGTCGTGTACATGCTGTATCTCCTTGGTGGGGGCGAGGTGGCGGCACCATGCCGCCTGATCAGTTGAGGCGCACTTTGCAGTGGGCCTAGCGAATGCGCACCCGCTTGCGCGGATCCGTTACCGAATTAGGTTGTCTGGTGGGCCGTGCGGAGTGCCGCGCGGTTGCTTACCCGAGCGCTTGTTGAGGTGGGCGCGCGGGGCGTTGCCAGTCGGATGTCGGGGCCTTGTGGCTCCCGAGTCGGATGATCATGTTACCAGATTATGAGAAGGTAAGTCCAGCCACACACGCAAGTTCTCGGCTAACCTAGGGCAAGCGCGGAGGAGGCAACGGTGCTACAGGGCCAGCAACGCGAGGTAGTGATCGTCAGCGCCGTTCGCACGCCGATCGGGCGCTTGGGCGGCGCCCTCGCCACTGTGCGCCCAGACGACCTGGCGGCGCTGGTGCTGCGGGCCGCGATCGAGTGCGCAGGCATCAACGCCGATGAGGTCGAGGAGGTCTACCTCGGCTGCGCCAATCAAGCGGGTGAGGACAACCGCAACGTGGCCCGCATGGCTACGCTGCTGGCTGGCCTGCCTGAGACCACGCCCGCCGTCACCGTCAACCGCCTGTGCGCCAGTGGCCTTACGGCCGTGAACTTGGCCGCGCGCTCCATCCTTGCGGGCGAGGGCGACGTCTACGTTGCCGGCGGCGTCGAAAGCATGACGAGGGCGCCGTACGCCTTGGCCAAGAACCCACGCCCGTTCGGCCCACCAGGCAACCAGACCGCGTACGACACCACCCTCGGATGGCGCTTCCCCAACCCGCGTCTGGCGGAGCTGTACCCGCTCGAGGCCATGGGCGAGACGGCCGAGAACATCTACGAGCTTAGCCGCGCAGGCGGCGTGGCTGGTGGGCCGATAACGCGCGCGCAGCAGGACGCCTTCGCGCTGCAGAGCCATGCTCGTGCCGTGGCGGCCATGAACGCGGGGCGCTTCGTCGCCGAGATCGTGCCAGTGGAGGTCGGCGTTGGGCGCGGCCAGACGGCGCTGGTTGAGCGCGACGAGCACCCACGCTACAGAATCGTCGGCGACCAGCTCGAGCTCGCTACCGACCTCGCGTCCCTCGCCCGCCTCGAACCGGCCTTCCGACCAGGCGGCAGCGTAACGGCAGGTAACGCCTCCGGCCTAAACGACGGCGCCGCCGCCCTAGTGCTCATGAGCGGCGAGCGGGCGCGCGAGTTGGGCGTCACGCCGATGGCGCGCTGGCTGGCTTCCGGCGCCAGCGGGGTGAGCCCGCGCCTCATGGGGCTTGGGCCGGTAACGGCCACGCGCAAGGCGCTGCGGCGCGCCGGCCTAGGCGTGCAGGACCTCAACCTTATCGAGTTGAACGAGGCGTTCGCCGTTCAGGCCCTGGCCGTCATGCGCGAGCTGGAACTGGAGGAGGAGCTGGTGAACGTGAACGGCGGGGCCATCGCCCTTGGTCACCCGCTCGGCTGCTCGGGGGCGAGGATCCTCACCACCCTCGTTCATGAACTCAAGCGCCGGGGCGCCGCGGCGGGGCGCTACGGGCTCGCTACCCTGTGCGTAGGGGTCGGCCAGGGCGAAGCAACGGTGATCGAGGCGCTGCATTAACGGAGCCTGAGTGGCCGCGCTTACGCGCGCGTGCCGGTCTGCCAAACGCCAGGCTGTTGAAGCGCGTGGTTAGCGTGGGCTACTTGGGGCGTCCTGGTCGAGGAGGCGCGCGCCTTCCTCGTCTGCCGCGACCTGCTGCAGGCGGCGCCTGAGGTGGCCGCGGCGTTCCGGACTGCGCAGCGCCTGCTCGTCGAGGCGTTCCATGAACACGAGCAGCAACTCGAACTGCTCACGCGCGAACGTGCTGCGCAGCACGTGCAGGTCGAACTCGAGGGCGTCATCCAACGCGGTCACGACTTGGAGTACCGCGTCGCGGTCGCCCTTCAGGAGCACCATGGCCACGTCGCTGGCGCGGCGCCCCTCACCGAAGCTGACCCGCACGCCGTTGCGCAGCGCCTTCTGCAGGATGAGCGCCTGCGCGGTGAGGATGCGCCCTTGCAGGTCGTCGGGTGCTGGCAGCTTGGGTGCTCGCGGCTGACGCCTGGGATCGGAGTCGGCTGCTACCACCTTCAGTACGCCTTGGCGAAGATCACTTTGCGCGCGTAGCCGCTTGGGCGGCCGGTGTGCACGCACACGGTGCCCTCGGCGCTCGGAGCCTCGAAGGGGATGCAGCGCACCGTGGCCTTCGTCTCCTCCTGGATGGCCTTCTCGCTCTCCGGGTCACCGCAGTGCGTGGCGTAGACGAAGCCCAGCTCGACCATCTCCTTGAGTTCCTCGTAGGTGTTCGCGTGGTAGATGTGCTGCTCTCTGAACTCGCTGGCGCGCTGGAAGAGGGCGTCATGGAACGCCTCCAGTTCGCGCGGCACCCGCACGGCGAGTTCGCCGAGCGGAACGGGGCGCTTCTCGCCGGTCAGGCGATCCGCGAGCATGCCTACGCCCTGGTCGAGATCCTTCGGCCCGATCTCGATGCGCAACGGCACGCCCTTCTGCTCCCACTCGTTGAACTTCCTGCCGGGCGAGAGGCCGTCGCGGTTATCGACCTTCACCCTCACGCCTTGTGCTACCAGCGCAGCGCGTAAGGCTTCGACTTCGCTTAGCACGCGCGCGGTCGCGTCCGCGTCGTTAGCGCGGTAGATGGGCAGGAGCACGACCTGATGGGGGGCGAGCTTCGGCGGGAGGATGAGGCCCTTGTCGTCGCCGTGCGTCATGACGATCGCGCCGATGAAGCGCGTGCTGAACCCCCACGACGTGGTGTGCGCGAAAGCCTGCTGGTTGTTGACGTCGTTGAACGAGATGTTGAACGCGCGCGCGAAGTTCTCGCCCAAGTAGTGGCTCGTGCCCGACTGCAGCGCCTTCGCGTCACGCATCATGGCCTCGATCGTCAACGTCGACAGGGCGCCAGCGAAGCGCTCGCCAGCCGTCTTCTCACCCTTGATCACCGGCACGGCGGCGAACTTCTCGGCGAACTCGGCGTAAACCTCGAGCATGAGGCGCGTCTCGGCGAGCGCCTCGTCTGCGGTGGCGTGCGCGGTGTGCCCCTCTTGCCACAGGAACTCCGTGGTGCGCAGGAACGGCCGCGTGCGCAGCTCCCAGCGCATGACGTTGCACCACTGGTTGTAGAGGAGCGGCAGGTCTCTGTAGCTCTGCACCCACTTGCTGTAAAGCTCACCGATGATCGTCTCTGACGTTGGGCGGATGGCGAGGGGCTCCTCGAGCTCCTTGCCGCCAGCGTGCGTGACGATGGCTAGTTCAGGCGCGAAACCTTCGACGTGCTCGGCTTCGCGCTGGAAGTAACTCATGGGGATGAGCATCGGGAAGTAGAGGTTCTCGTGACCCGTGGCCTTGAACATGGCGTCGAGCTCGCGCTGGATGTTCTCCCACAGGGCGTAACCGTACGGCTTGATGACGAAGGCGCCGCGCACCGGGCCAAGGTCGACGAGGTCGGCACGGTAGACGATATCGTTGTACCAGGCGCTGAAATCTTCCGCCTGCGTTGGGAGAGTCTTGGGCTTCGACATGACGCCACAGCTTAGCAGGCAGGCCCCGACGCGCGCTTTCTCCGCCAGCGCCTAGGTGATCACCAACGGCAGGTCGGTCAGCTCGATGACCTCGTCGAGCACCCCGCCAAGGAACTCCTCAAGCCACACTGGGCCGGAGTGGCTGCCGAGGAAGAGGACGTCGCAGCCGCGCTCGCGCGCCACGCGCGTGATCGCCTTGGCGATGGGGCCGTTGGCGCTGACGAGCTCGGCCGTGACGCCGAGTTCAGCCAAGTACGCACCGGCACGGGCGAGGGGCCCCGTAGCGCTTGACGCGCTGGCATCCGACGCCAGATCGTCGCGGCCGGGCGCCCTGCGCTCTACGTGCACGATGACGGGTGAGAGACCCCAGCGCACCGCCAGGTAGGCGAGGGCGAACAGCGCCTCCTCCGACTTCGCGCCGCCGTCGTAAGCGAGTAGCGGCCGCCGGAACTGCGGCTCGGCGTTGCCGACGATCAGGAGCGGCTTCGGACAGCGCCGCATGAGGCTGCGGATCCGCGCGTCGACCTCGCGGCCACCAGTGGAGTGCGCCGCGATCACCAGGTCGACGTAACGCGCCCGCTCGCGCACCTCAGTTACGAGGTCGTGCGCCGCCCGCGCGAACTGGCCCGTCACCCCTGCCTTGAGACACGCCTCCTCGAGCCGCGCCCAGGCCGACTCGGGACTCAGCTCGCGCGTGTTGTTGGCGTCCGCCAGAGCCTTGGCGAGCGGGTCGTTAGTAGCCGTCGGCTTCGGGGCCCAGAGGGCGAACACGCGCGCGCCTTCCCTAGCCGCGAACGCCACGCCCGTGCGCACTACCACCGCGTCGCTGCTCGTGCCCGTGAGGATGAGCAGCACGCTGTCGGCCAGCACCCGCGCGGTGGCGCCCTTCAGTTCCGCCGCGCGTTCGTCTACGCTGCCTGGGCGGGTGCGCGCCAGGCCCTCAGCTAGTTGGGCGCCGTCTAACTCCCAGCCGAGGCGCTCCGCGAGTTCGCCGCGGTGCTCGGAGAGGTAGAGGTAGAGGTCGGCCTCCGTGCGGTCGGGGAAGTCGAGCAGGAGCCCGTGCGCGCGGATCTCCTCCACGACGGGCAGGTAGACGGTGTCGTAGAAGTGCGTGACGGCCTCCTGCCACGGCACGGGCCGGCCTAGATCGATGCCCATGTAGTAGCGGTGCACCTTGATGTGCTCGAGCAGCGTCGGGTACTGACCTGGCTCCGTGACGGTCAAGTCGGCGTCCGGTCGCAGCACGTCCAGGTGAGTGGCGTCCAGGAAATCGGCCAGCTCGCTCGCGCGGATGAGGTCGTCCTGGTTCATGTCTGGCGTGAACGGCACGCGCGTCGCCACGGGCGTGACCCAGGCGTTGATGTGAGTGGCGCCAAGTTGCCGCGCCACTGACACGCGGTGGTTGCCGTCCTTGACGAAGTAGGCGTCGCCGATGCGGTAGAGGTCGACGGGCGGCACGCCCTGAAGGCCGAGCACCGCCAGTTTCACCCCCACCCACCTGCTGCGATCCGAGTCGCGGAGGGGCAGGAACGAGCGGTTGAAGTCCTGGTAACGCCCAACGCTGCCGACGATGGCGTCGAGAGGCACGTCCTCCAACGTCACTCCTGCGCCCTCGACGGCCTTGAGGCGCTTGCGCACCTCGTCGTACTGCAGCAGGCGGTCGCTCTGGCCAGAGACCAGGCCAAGCACGGCGCCGAGGTCGGCGCGGCGCCGCGCGGCCTGGAAGTCCGCGATGGCGCTGTTGGCCGCCGCTGCCCTCTCACTCATGCCGGCATTCTGCCACGCTTGGCCTGTAACCCCGTGAGCGGATCCGCTCCTCACCGGCTGTTAGCCTCGCCTCATGGTTATCGAGATCTGGTCCGACATCGCTTGCCCCTGGTGTTACATCGGGAAGACCCGCTTCGAGGCGGCATTGCAGCAGTACGAACACAAGGACGCCGTGCAGGTCGTGTGGCGCTCTTACGAACTACAGCCGAACGGCCCCAAGACGAACCCAAAGACAACGGTCGAGAACCTCATGGAGAAGTACGGCCGTTCTCACGCTGAGGTCATGGAGATGATGGCCAACGTAACGGAAGTAGCGGCCGGTGAGGGCCTCGAGTACCACCTCGACAAGGCGCTTGCCGCCAACACCTTCGACGCGCACCGCCTCATCCATCTGGCGAGCGAGCGCGGGCTTGGCCACGCCGCCATGACGCGCTTCATGCAGGCGTATCAGTCGGAGGGCGAGAACCTGGCCGACGAAGCAACGCTCGTGCGTTTGGCTATCGAGGCAGGGCTCGAGGAGCAGGATGTCAGGCGCGTGCTTGGTAGCGACGAGTACGCGGCGGCAGTTAGGGCGGACGAGCAGCGCGCACGGTCCGTTGGGGTCAACGGCGTGCCGTTCTTCGTCATCGACGAGGCCCACGGCATCTCGGGCGCGCAGCCAACGGAGTTCTTCCTCGAGGCGCTGCGCCAACTAGGCCCGAAGACGCAGCCGGTGACGTTGTTGCAGCCGGTCGGCGTCTCAGCCGACGGCAGCTGCACGGACGACGGCTGCGAGGTGCCGAGCGCCTGAACTAGGCCGCTACCGCGGTGCTATAGTGCCCGGCAGCATGGCGCAGCGAATGATGCACTCCAGCCCTGTAAACGACTGAACCGTCAGGTCGGTCGAGTCGGGGCGCCGTGCAACATGAGCGGCGCCTTCTCTTTTGGCCCCAAGCGCTGGCCGCCCCCAGCGGGTGACCGCAGCTGCTCCTCGGAGGAAACGCGAGATGGATAGCGACACTTTGATCAACCGCCTGGTCGTCGAAGAGCCAGAGACCGACCACTCCCTCGCCGGGGCCGAGGCCACCGCGGTTGCCGACCCGAACGCTTGGGCGGAGCCCGCGCCAGCGGCAGCGCGCGAGCGCGGCACCTACTACGCCACCACGCCGATCTTCTACGTGAACGCCGCCCCGCACATCGGCCACGCGTACACGACCATCCTCGTCGACGTCGTCACGCGCTTCCACCGTTTGAAGGGCGACGACACCTACTTTCTGACGGGCACGGACGAACACGGCGAGAAGATCCAGAAGGCCGCCGAAGCTCACGGTAAGTCGCCGCAGGAGTACGCAGACGAGGTCAGCGCGGAGTTCCGCTCGACGTGGGACCGTCTCGGCATCCGTTACGACGACTTCATCCGCACGACGGAGCCGCGTCACCGCGAGGTGGTCGAGAAGGTACTGCAGAACGTGTACGACAAGGGCGACATCGTCTTCGGCGAGTACTCCGGCCTCTACTGCGTGAAGTGCGAGCGCTACTACACGGAGAAGGAGCTCGTAGACGGCAAGTGCCCGCAGCACGAGATCGAGTTGGAGTTCCGCACCGAGGCCAACTACTTCTTCCGCATGGAGAAGTACCGCCTGTGGCTGCGCGACTTGCTGACCGAGCAGCCGGACCTCGTCCGGCCCGAGCGCTACCGCAACGAGGTCCTAGCCATGCTGCGCGAACCGATCGGCGACCTCTCCATCAGCCGGCCGCGCAGCCGCGTGCCTTGGGGCATTCCGCTCCCTTGGGACGACGAGCACGTGACCTACGTGTGGTTCGACGCGCTCATCAACTACTACTCGGCCCTGGAGAGCAAGGGCCTGACGGAGCGCTTCTGGCCGCACGTCGAGCACTTCATCGCGAAAGACATCGTCAAACCGCACGGCCTGTTCTGGCCGATCATGCTCAAGGCCGCCGGCATTCCGGTCTTCAAGCACCTGAACGTGCACGGTTACTGGTTGATCGACGACCGCAAGATCAGCAAGTCGCTCGGCAACGCCGTCAAGCCGCTGGACTTGCAGCGCAAGTACGGCAACGACGCCTTCCGTTACTTCCTCATGCGCGACATGCCGTTCGGCCTCGACTCGAGTTTCAACGAGCTGGCCCTTGCAGAGCGCATCAACGCGGACCTCGCTAACGACTTGGGTAACCTGCTCAACCGCACGCTCGGCATGCTCGGCCGTTACCGCGACGGCGTCGTGCCGGCCGCGCGCCAACTCGAGAGCGTAGACCAGGAGTTGATCGACACCTTCTTGGCTTTGGCCCCGACGGCCACGCGCTACTTCGGTGCGTTGCAGTTCGACCGCGCCCTCGAGAGCGTCATGGACGCGGTACGCAAGGCGAACAAGTACATCGCAGACACGAAGCCGTGGGAACTAGCGCGCAGCGAGGAGACTTCTGAGCGGCTTGACACCGTCCTCAACACCCTGATCGAGGCGTTGCGCTGCGCGAGCATCGTGCTAGACCCCGTCATCCCTGGCAAGGCGCACGAGCTGCGCAAGCAGTTGGGCGTGCGCAACGCGCCTTACGACCTGAACGCCGCCGGCGAATGGGGCTTGGTTCCTGCCGGGACCGTCACGCAGCCCGGCGAGCCGCTCTTCCCGCGCATCGACCTAGCCGCGTTGGCGGCCGAGATCGAGGCTGCAGCTCAGCCGCCCGCCGCACAGCCGCTCGAGCACAAGCCGGAGATCGAGTACGCGGACTTCGGCAAGCTCGAGTTGCGCGTCGTGACGGTCGAGAAAGCCGAGCAGCACCCGAACGCCGACAAGCTCATCGTCTTGACGGTGCGCATGGGTCCAGAGACGCGCACCATCGTGAGCGGCATCAAGGAGCATTACGACCCAGCCGCCCTCGTCGGCAAGCGCCTGGTAGCCGTGGCCAACCTCAAACCAGTCAAGCTCCGCGGCATCGTCAGCCAAGGCATGATCCTCTCGGGCGAGGGCCCGGACGGCACCCTCGGCCTGATCAGCCCCGAGCGGGACTTGCCTGATGGGAGTGAGGTGCGCTAGGCGGCACAGCTAGCGCCTAGCGCACGACCAAGACTGCGGTGATCGCCGACCTGCTCTGAGATCGCGCCCGCGGGAGAGCGCTTGGTTGTCACATCACCAATCGTTCAGTCCCACGTGCGGGGGAAGATCTCCAGGCCGCAGCAACCCGATCGCTTGGTCCTAAACTGAAGTTGCGCATGGTGGGTTCGTAGTTCTCTCGTCCTGCACGCTAGGCGTTAGATTATCGGGGTGAGCGCATCTGAATACACGCTGATGCTGTTCAGGAGATCCAGCGCCTTCTGCTGGGTGGGTTTGGGGCTGGTGGTCGTGGGGCATGTTTCGCCAGTGGCGGGATGGGTGCAGGTTTTGCGGGTGATGGTCGCCAGGTGCTCCAAGAGGCCGTTGAAGGTGCGAGCGGGCGAGCCGTCGGGCAGGCTGCTCGTGCACCCCTTGCTGGCGGCAGCGGGCGACCTCTCGGCGGGCGCCACCGGATCGCGCTCTTCGGCGTGCGACCACCCGGCCGCCCGCGCTGGTCACAGCCAACGCGACATCGCCACCGAACTCGTAACGCTTATGCGCCTTGCCTTTGCTGATGCAATCCACGCCTGGTTCGCGCAGGCCGTACCACTTGCCTTATCCGTTCGCTTCTGCTGATAGACGCGCTCACTGAGAGTCAAGAGCTCCCGCAAGGCTGAGCTGGGAGCAGCGGCTTTACGCTGCACATCTCGCTTCACGCTCACCAACCGACTGCCCGTGATCAGGTTCCGGCGCAAACCCGGCCGGATCGACTCCCGAAGCGACTCCTCAGCGCCGGCTTCACCCACCGCAACAGGACATCCTCATCGCTGAGATCGAAGGTGTACTTCAAGTAATGCAACGCCACCGGTAAGCGCTTGGAGGCGGGTGGGCGACCGACTCGACTTTCAGCGTAAGCGGCGCCGAACGCCGTTTCGAAGCCCACCCAGTCGATCTCGCCCGCCAACCTGACCAGCGGATGCGCAGCATCCACCAGGTGCACCAACTCGGTCTTGTAGAGTGCGCCCCGCGGGCCTTCCACCGCCCTTTTCGGGGGTTTCATGACCCATCATTTTGCAAGCTAATGACGCCCAGCACGCTACAACCGGTGAGTTGAGGACGCAATACCGAGGCAGAACCACCCGCGCCTATCGGGCTAACCGCAGTATTTCAAGACCGACTGCCCTAGCGTTCCTATACGCGCAATCTTGGATCTCCTGAATAATGAATGGTGCGTCTCCCAACTCAGTTACGAAGGCTTCGTTCCAGGTTCTCGTACAATCCTAGAAGCTTGACTTCCGAGAATTCCCAGGCAAGCCCACTTCGCACCCGTTCCTTGGCTGCGTCACCTAGGTCGTGGGCAACCTGCGGATTGTTACGCAGCAGGTTCAATTCAGCAGCGAAGCTGTGCGGATCGCTGGCGCGCGCATACAGCGCCGCTGAGCCGCCCGTCGCACGGTTCTCTGGTAGGTCATAGGCGACAACGGGCTTACCTAATGCCATGTACTCCATCATCTTCACCATCGTCGACTTATCGTTCAGAGGGTTTGATGGGTCAGGCACGCAAGCAACGTCGACAGTCGCCAGCAGACGCCGCCACTCTTCCACTGGCCGATAACCAGCGAACCAGATCTTGCTACTGATACCCAACTCAGTTGCTAGCTCGGTCAACCCGCTCGGTTCCTCGATCGGTCCGATAATTACTGCGAACCAGTCGTCGAAGCCGAAGCTGCTCTGAAGCTGGTGAAGAGCTTTCAACAGATGATCCACGCCGTCCTGCTTAGCGATGTTCCCCAAGTAGCCGATGATGAAACTGGCGCGGGCCAGCAGGTCGGGGTCAGGATCCACTCTCTCAAGCTGCCCTAAAGGTGGACCGTTCCTCACGATAGTCACTGCGCTCTCGGAGACCCCGTTGCGCTCAATATCAATCCGCTTGTACGAATCGTTCACTACGATCACTTGGTGGGCAAGACGACAGGAAAGCCATTCAAGGAACCGAAGCGACCCCACCACGAGCCTGCTTCCGGCGCGCCCCCCGTCGAACTTCGTTTGGTATAACTCAGGCGCTAGGTCGTGATGGTCGAATACCACCTTCTTGCCGAATAGGCGAGGAAGTACCGCTGCCAGGACCAGGGAGTCTGGGGGGTTGTGAAGGTGAATTACGTCTACGCCGAAATGAAACCATTCTTTCATGCATGCAATGAACGTGGTGAGTGTCACGTATGCGAACTCTAGAACGTAGGAGCCGACGCCCACCCCGAAGTTCGGCATTCGATATCTGATGACCTTAACGCCATTGACGACTTCGGTTGGGGCCTCTCCCTCCGCCCGAGGAGCAGCTACTGTGACTTCGAACCCTCCGGCGCTGAGCGACTCGGCCTCTAGCCGAACGCGAGTGTCGCGTGGGTAAGGATTATTAGCTACCGCCATGAACACCCTTAGCGGCTTACCTCGCCGCATAGACAACGTATGTTCACCAGACAGGGTTACAGAGGCCTCAGGTTCCAAGACGACTCATTTAACCATGTCAACAAGCGCCTTCTGGCACCAATTTCAGAGGGGCTCCTGACCCCAACGGTTTTGCTAGACTTGACCGCATTGCTGGCCCAGGAAGTGGCTTCGCCGGATGAGGGCATTCAACGAAACTTACAGAACCTTCTTCGATTGAGGTTGATTCAAGTGTCCAACATCTTGTTGCGCTTCGTGGCGGATATCCGCCGTTTCCCCTTCATGTTCATCGTCAATTTCATTGCCGCAAGCATCCTGGTGCCGCGGTCACTTCGGACTGGACTTTGGCTCCTGGCTGGTATCAAGACCAACACGGACAACTTGTACCCGCTCACTTATGTGCGATCCAGGAACCTTACAATCGGCCGCGGCACCGTAATAAACTCGGGCTGCCATTTCGAGAACGCTACAGCATCAGTCACAATTGGGTTGCGGTGCGGCGTTGGGCCCAGAGTAATGTTCATCGCGGACTCACACGAAGTCGGCCCAGAGGCGGCCAGAACTGGTACGCCACTTGGCATGCCGGTAGTCGTAGAGGACGGCTGTTGGATAGGTGCAGGTGTCGTCATCTTGCCGGGAGTGACTATCGCAAGCGGCTGTGTGATAGGTGCAGGGGCCGTAGTTGGAACGAGCACGAAGCCTAACGGCCTATACGCTGGTTCACCAGCGCGACGCGTAAGGGATCTGCCTTGAAGGATTTCCCACTGATAGCGCCATCTGCTGTACCCCTCCAACTCACCTGATATTCATCATCGATTCGCCCTACCGCTGCCGGCCAGGTGGACCGAATACCGTTGCAAAAAGGCCGAGCTTTTTGAACACGAAATAGGTCAAGATAACGTTCAAGACTACAACGCTGACAACCATGCCCACCGAAGCTCCCAAGAGTCCAAAACTCGGAGCAAGTAGTAAAGTGAATATGACGTTGAGGGGGACGGCTGCGGAATAACCCCATACTACGCTCCGCTCGTGGCCAGTCATGGTGAGTAACGTGCCGACTGATCCCATGAGAACGTTTCCTAGCATCTGACCGACTACAAGCAACGAAAGCGATATCCTCCCGGATAGAAACGAGTCACCATACAGGTGGAGGAACCAATGACCGAAAAGCAACATTCCAAACGCGATCGGTAAAGCCGTTGCCATCACCAGACGGGTGGTTCGGGTAACGATCCGCTGTAAGCCAACCGTGTCCCGCGCCGCATACAAACTAGCGAAAGTCGGCGCTAGGGCTGCGTTTACAGCAACTAGCGTGAAGGCCACCAGATCGGCACCTCGGGTAACCACTGCGTAGATGCCGGCATCGGTAGGGTTGCCCAATGAGCCGAGTATGACCGTCCCAACCCTAGTGTTAACTATATTTAGCCCTCCGATGAGCATCAGCGGTAGTGCCGAAGCTGACCACGCTTTCGCGAAATAGGTACTTTGGGCTTCCCTGATCGCCGTAGGCATTCGCTTACGAAGCAGTAAGGACGAGACCGCCAGTGAAACGAATGCAGCGATCACGAAGAGCCCGACGGCGATCAGGGCTGAAGGACGCTCGGACGTTACGATAGCAGCGGCGCCTAACAGCATTGACGCCACTAACGGCCTAACGATCAGGATAGGCACCTGACCCACGAGAACGTGTTGCAACCCAAGCATGATGCCACCCTGAACCATCGTCAAGGCGGTAATTGGAAGGAACGCACAACCAATCCAAAAGGCAACCAAGGTCGGAGTAAAGACGCCATCAGACGCGAACCACGCAATAAGACCCGCGGCGACGGCGATGGCTAGCGAAAGAATCAAGACCACGAAGACTGACCATCGAACCAGTCCCTTTACCTCGCTCCATGCCCCTACCTGAGCTGAGCTTGCCACCTCTCTCGTCAAGAGCCTGTCAAGCCCCAGAACAGCTGGGATCGTGAGAAGGCCCAGCCAGGCGACGATGTACTCGTATATCCCGTAATCGGCTGGGCTCAATAGGCGCGCAAGCAGCAATCCATACGCAAAAAGCACGAGGGTGCCAACCAGCTTCACGCCAATCGAACCCACCGAAGCTCGACGCAATCTCCCGCCCAAACCGAGTCGAGTCGTGAGTTTCGACAAGGTCCTCGTCAACAGCTGGTCCTACTCGGTGGTGGTGTGAAGGACAAGGTTACCTCGGGCTCTCTTGCTGATGAAGATACTCGCATTGACAGTCTAAGGTATAAGCTGTTTACAACTCAAAGTGGTCGTTCGGACTGGTAGCAGAGGGGATCGGAAGTGTTGAACGAGTCACTGACGCCGGAACATAACTTACTAAGCGACATTTTGCATAAAGCCTCATCACAAAGAGCTGGCTCAATAGCAGTAATCGAAAGCGGGATAAGTTACACGGTCGAACAGCTGGCTGATCAAGCTCAAACTTTCGCCGACGAGTTGCACCAGCTAGGTCTCACACGTGGAGACCGCATAGCAATATGCTTGCCGAACTCTTGGGCCGCTTGCGTTAGCATCTTCGGAACCTTCCTCGCAGGGGGCGTCTTGGTTCCCGTGAGCGCAACGACTCCAGTGCCGAAGCTGGAATTCACCCTTGACGACAGCGGTGCAAGGTTCTTAGTCACGGACACCGCGCTCCTCCTCGACTCCATTGACCACGTTAAAGAAAAGCCCGGGCTGACGGTCATGGAGAAACCAATCGCTGGAGCAGTAGCCCGCTCGAGTTGGCGGAACATACAAGAGACTGGCGTGTCAGGAATCTGGGCTGCGCGTCCACCGGTAATGCCAGAAGACCTCGCTGCGCTGATCTACACTTCCGGGAGCACAGGTCGGCCAAAAGGCGTGATGCTAAGTCACCGAAACATGTCGTTCGCACTGGCCAGCGTCTCGGCGTATCTAGGTATCGACAGCAGAGACCAGATATATAGCAACTTACCTTTCGCGCACAGTTACGGTTTGTACCAATTGTTAATGGCGGTGGCTACGGGGGCGGCGTTGATAATCGGCGGCGGGGTGAGTTATATGCCACCATTGGTTGAAGAGTTAGCGGGACATCGAGCTACCGTGTTACCAGGCGTGCCCACCCTGTTCGCCCGCTTGATCAGTTTTGCGGAAGAGACCGGCCTCGTTCTGCCCTCGGTTCGTATCGTCACCAATGCCGCCGCCGCATTGCCTGATGTTTTCGTTGGGCCGATGCAGCGACTTTTTCCCAATGCCGCCATCTTCAGAATGTATGGAATGACGGAGTGCAAACGCATCTCCTACTTGGACCCAGCATTGCTGGGCGCCAAGCCCGGCTGCGTTGGGAAAGCGATCCCGGGCACCGAAGCGTACGTTGCTGACGAGTCAGGGCGGCCATTGAAGGCAGGTGAAATAGGCATCTTGCGAGTTAGGGGACCTCACGTGATGCTGGGCTATTGGAATCAGCCCGACGCTTCGAGAGAACACCTCCAGCCCGGCAGTGCGCCCGGCGAATTTGTCCTCGTTACCGGCGACTACTTCCGAGCCGATACTGAGGGCTACCTTTACTTCCAGGGGCGCAGCCAAGACATTCTGAAAGTGCACGGGGAGAAGGTTAGTGCCCTTGAAGTTGAGAATGTCATCAACGCGATCCCTGGAGTAAAGGAGGCAGCCGTTATTGGGGTGGATATTGACAACTTCGATCAAGTCCTTCGCGCATTCGTGGTGCTAAAAGGTGACGTCGCGCTGAGCGCCGCACAGATCAAGCGGGCATGCTCGCAGCAGCTGGAGAGATTCATGGTGCCTCGTGACGTAGTCTTCTTGTCGGAGCTGCCAACCACCGAATCCGGCAAGGTACGAAAGGCGAGCCTTCGTACGCTGTGAATACTTGCCGAACCCATTTAGCAATCGTTGGTCGCCCTAACTCGCTCTCGAGGCCCGACCATCAGCGGCGCCGGTATTGGCGCAAATGAGTGCGACGATACCATCGATGGTGTCGAGGTTCGCTGGTGTCATCTCCGCTTCAGACAGCTCCATCCCATAGGTTTCTTCAAGGAATAGTATTAACTCCAGAACGCCCATCGAGTCGACTACGCCACTTTTCATCAAGGAGACATGGCCGGGCAGGTCCGTGGGTTGGTTGTCAAAGATAAAGACATCAGAGATGAATGTCCGCACAGTCGCATCAATAGTGCTAGGCGACGACCCATCACCATCCACTACAACATGAGTCTTCATTCCACCCATCAGAATCCCTCCCCGGCCACACAATCGGTCTTTGCAAGAGTGTGACGAATTTGATAGACCTTTCGATTCGCCTCGTTTTCTAATCCTTCTCATCGTACACTATTTACATCATGCTCGCTAGAGGGCCTGGGGCTCTCGGACGCGTTGATGTCCAGCTCGCAATTGGGCGCCTGAGCTGGGCGGAGCGAGTGGCGCAACCGACCGAGGAGTTCTAGTGGCACTCGTTCCCGGCAATTGCAGTATTATTTATGCACCGAAGCGGCCATCGTCAGCTGTGCGGGTAAAATTAGCTGCACTTTTGGCTGTTGTCGGACTTCTACTCGCCGCGTGCAGTCCTGAACCTTTCAATCCTTTGGAATCTCAACCGTTACCCGTAATCACAGTCACCGACCATCAAGGGCACTCTTTGAGTGGCACGGTTTCGGGCACGATTGTTATCTCCGTCACACCATTGGAACATGTTGAAGAAGTTCGGTTCGGCTTCGGTGGAGAATTCCGATCCGCTTCCCTCAACTCCGGGCCGCTCCAGATAGTAGTTGACACGCGTGAGTTTCCCAACGGCGCGATGAACCTGACCGCAACCTTAAGCCTCGGCATCCCACCCGGTCAGATCGAGCTTCAGCGGGTCCTTACGATCCGTAACAGCAATCTCACTCCCGGTCCTCCATCAACTGATGATCACCGGCTTACTTGGGCCCCGCCAACTCTAGTCGACGCAATCACCGTTCATGTTCCAGAGCAGGGTGGCGTTCTCAATCTCGACGTTGAGCGTGACTATCAGGTAGTGATGCCCGACATGCCAGTGACTGGCGGGGTTGCCATACGAGGTGGTCGCAACGTCGTGATGATCGGTGGTGAGATCAGCATTCCACTGCAAGCTGGTGACAATCTGCCAGAAAGCGCTCGACGCGGACTCTTCATTGTAGACAATGCTGGAGTGGTTCACATTGAGGGGCTGTACATCCATGGAGACGACTTGGGCGAAGGGATTCAGATTTCCGCGCGGAATTCAGTGGTCCAAGTCCAAAACGTCCGCATCTGGGGCATCCACGCTCGAGACCAAGTCGGTTTCTCGGATGCACACCCCGACCTGATTCAGACTTGGGGAAATGTCGGCGAACTACGGATAGACAAGCTCACGGGGAAGAGTGACTATCAAGGCTTCTTCTTCAAGGCCGACATGAACGGACGCCATGGCGATGTGACGATCAAACGAGTCAATGTCCACGGCGACGCCACTGCGAGGTATCTGTTCTGGATGTCTAATGCTGGCGGGGCGTATCCCACCGTTTCACTCAGCGAGTTCTATGTGCAACCTGCTCCTGGACGGTCGTTGGGCAAAACGGTTTGGCCAGACATTGCGGACCGCTCTAACCCAGCAAGCGTACATTTCGAGCCCGAGTCAGGGGCAGAGCTGGCCTCATGGGCCTCTCTTCCAGTGGCCGGCTTCGTGCAGCGCGGACAACCTATCAACGGTGACTTCGTTACGGCTTCCGAAGTGGGTATCTACTACCAATCGCCCGGCTATTTATAGTTGTTCAGGAGGCCGTCCAGCCGTCGAGGCTTGCGGGGGAAACGACCAGATGAGAGGAAGATGGCGTTACATGAGCGGAGCATGTGACGATGTGGCAACGTGACTCCGCGCGCCAGCATATGATGGACCGATGGCGAACGAAAACGAGGGACCCGCAGGGCTCCTCGAGATTGACGATTCAGTTGAGCTGGAAGGGCTGAGACTTCGATCCCCGGAAGCGGCATACGTTGAGGCCGAAAGGGTGGTTGGAGAACCAGCACCTCGATGGTTCGTCCAAAAGCGCATCGCTGACCTTGTGTTGGCAACGACTCTACTGCTGGCTCTAAGCCCGCTCCTTGTTGCTTGCGCAGTTGCCGTGGCGCTTACGTCCCGTGGCCCAATATTCTTCGTCCAGGAGCGGATTGGCTGTAAGCGCATCCAGCGAGGCGGGGCTTACGATTGGGTGATTCGCCCTTTCAGACTCTACAAATTCCGCTCCATGTATGTGAATGCGGATGCTGACGTCCATAAGACTTTCACCGACGCATTCATTAGAGGCGACGAAGCATTACTAGGTACCATCAGCACCGCACCTGGCCTCTATAAACTCGGCTCAGACAAGCGCATTACCGCCATCGGTCATATTTTACGCCGCCTAAGCCTTGACGAACTTCCCCAACTATTCAACGTCGTGAAGGGAGATATGAGTATGATTGGTCCACGCCCGCCAATGCAGTACGAAGTGGATGCCTATTCACCCCGACACATGAGCCGCTTCCATGCCACCCAAGGAATAAGTGGACTGTGGCAGGTGATGGGGCGAGCAGAACTGACCTTCGAACAGATGATCGACCTCGACATTGAATACGTTCGGACTCAGTCATGGAAGGTCGATACCCGAATCGCATTCAAAACGGTTGCCGTCGTTCTGACCGGACGGGGCGCCGCATGAATCACGAAATTTCTCGGGCTGGACCACGTAGAAAAGTAAGAGTTGGAGTCGTGGGGGCAGGGTATTGGGGACCGAACTTGACTCGGAATATCGCGGAGTTGGCGGATGCTGAACTCATCGGTATCGCCGACCTCGACGAATCGCAACGAGATCGCGCCCGGCGTCGCTACCCGGCATCGATCGTCACGTCAGATTTCAACGACTTCTTCGACAACTACGTGGACGCCGTTGTGATCGCCACGCCACCAGCTACTCACTTCGCGATTGCAAGTGCATTTCTCGAGCGTGGCGTGCACTGCCTAGTTGAGAAACCCCTTGCTGGCACCATCGAGGAGTCCCGAGCCCTCCTCAGCATCGCCGCAATCAATAAAGCCGTTCTCATGGTTGGTCACACGTTCGAGTACAACCCGGCGGTGCGCGAGATCCGCCGTTTGATCGACAGCGGCGAACTCGGGGAGATCTTCTATATCGATGCGGTCCGCACCAACCTCGGAATCTTCCAGATGCGCACGAACGTTATGTGGGATCTCGCTCCGCACGACATCTCAATCGCCAACTACCTCCTAGACGCTAAGCCCGTCAGCGTGGGGGCACAGGCCGGCTCATTCATCATGCGTGATGTAGGCATCAACGACCTGGCTTACCTCCACATGGAGTATCCAGGAGGACAACTGGCCAACATCCGGGTGAGTTGGCTCGATCCGAACAAGACTCGCCGAACTACGGTGGTGGGTAGCAAGAAGATGCTGATCTACGACGACGTCGCTAATTTGGAGAAGATTAGGATTTACGACAAGGGCCTTACTGACCCTCCCTTCGTAGACTCGTATGGTGAACTTCAATGCAGCTACCGTTACGGCAATGTAACCATTCCTCATCTTTCGTGGGAAGAGCCGTTGCGACTGGAATGCGAGGACTTTATAACCTCAATCCTCGGCGGCACGGTGCCGCAGGCTGACGGCGAATCGGGCCTGAGGGTGGTTCAGGCATTGGCCGCGGCAGATCGCTCCCTAGAACTTGGACGCGTGGTGGAACTAAGCGAGCTGGATAGCAAAGTACTGGCTACAGAAGCGTTTAACAGCTCGGAAGTCAGTACGGGACAGCAAACGATTACCACTTCTTAGGCATCCGCCACTGACTACTTCGACCTCTCGCTAGATTGGATTGCGTGCCTACAAAGTGAAAGTATCCTTCGTCGATCTATCCGCCCAAGACGCGCCTATCCGTGACGAACTGACCCAGGTCGTTGCCGAGGTCATGCGCGATGGCAACTACATCCTCGGACACCAGGTGACAGACTTCGAGGTCGCTTTCGCTGAATACTGCGGGACAGACCATGCAGTTGGAGTGAGCAGTGGACTTGCTGCACTTGAGTTGATCCTAAGGGGGTACGGCATCGGGCCTGGAGACGAAGTCATCGTCCCAGCTCACACCTTCGTGGGGACCGCCGCCGCCGTTTCGCTCGTTGGAGCAACGCCAGTTCCGGTAGACGTCGACGATGACTTCACGATATCTCCAGAGGCAGCTGCTGCCGCGGTCAATAAACGCACCAAGGCAGTTATCGCGGTTCATCTCTACGGCCGAATCGCGAAAATGGCTAAGCTTTTGGCGCTGTCGGCAGATAATGGCCTCAAGCTCATCGAGGACGCGGCACAAGCGCATGGGGCTACGCTTGGCGGACAGCGGGCCGGTTCGTTCGGCGACGCCGCTGCATTCAGCTTCTACCCGAGCAAGAATCTCGGCGCAAGCGGCGATGCGGGTGCAGTAACCACGAACGATCCTGAGCTCGTAAAGCGAATAAGCGCCATCCGGAACTGCGGTCAGTTCGAGAAGAACATTCACTCGTTGATCCCTTATAATGGTCGACTTGACACGCTGCAAGCAGCCATTCTGCTCGTTCGCCTTCGTCTGATCGAAGACTGGAACTCGGCAAGACGAAGGGTCGCTGTGAGTTACGCACGTGCCCTTGAAGGTAGTGGCGTGGTGCTGCCACCCCAGGACCACACTGAGCGCGAGTCAGCCTGGCACCTTTACGTCGTTTCGTCCAGCGACCGCGATGGGCTAAAGGCGCATCTGGCAAGACATGACATCGAAAGCGCCGTGCACTACCCTAAACCCGTACATCTACAGCCCTTCTATGCAACGCTAGGATTGGGAAGCGGGTCGTTTCCGAAAGCTGAGACGGCGGCAGGCTCCGTCTTATCGCTGCCCATGCATCCGAATATCTCCATTCAGCAAATACAATACGTCGCCGACAGAGTGAAGGAGTACAGCAAGGCCAACGTCTAATAACTAGGTAGTATTGCGGGCACGGGCAAATCGTTGGTCAAGGCATAGCCCGGCGATGAGTAACGGGTTCCCACCTCATCCATCTTTACGAAGTTGCCGGTGGGCGGCGCTCCTTGAGTAGCATGCCCATATATCGGGGGCATCATCTCTAGGGGCCAGGCTACCGTCGTGGCGCCGGCCTGTGTCGTCGAAGCTTGGTGCGGATAGGTGCCATTCACGTCGGGCCAAACTGCTCTACCAATGCCGCCAGAGCGCTGAGCTGGGACTTGAAGCCAAACGTTTTCCAAAGACACAACATCTCGTTGGCCCTCTAGCGTGAACCATAGCAAGTATCGTGCGGTAGGCCTGCCGATGATGTTGATATCACGTAAATTGACTGGTCCGTGTTTTGCGGTAGCGGTGATGGACTGGAAGAAGAGCCCCTGATAATCGGTCGAACCCGTGAAGCGATCCACTGTGATGCTGCGCGCGCCACCGAAGCTCTGTATCAAGTCTGGATGGTTGTCGGTGAACGAAACTTGGTCTCGGGCGTGCACGTCGATCACTGCCACGTTCGTAATCTGAACTTGAGCGTCAGGAGTGTTCAGTTGGATTCCCTCGCTCAAATCGTCGCCATGCAGCTTCACGCCTTCCAGGTGAATGGTACCGGTCTGCCCTGTGAGGTAGAGACCGCGCCTTTCAGCAATCGTAGGTAGCTCTCCACGCCAAGGAATCTTGATCTCGCCGCCGACCATCACCACGTTTCTGCCGCCTGAAATGATCATGCCGCTACCCACAGGGGACTTTGGCATCACGATCAGGTAATCACGGCCCGAGGCCAACTTTAGGTTGTATGGACCACGCTCAGGATCAACCCTCACTACTTGAGCATCCACGAGGAGGGGAGGTTCGAGAGCCAAAGGCGCACTTCCGCTCTGAATTCCACCTTGGTTCGGGTCTGTATCAATCCCACCTTCAGGGCTGCCCGGGCAGAGTAGCCGGACAGGAAGCGCCCACTCGGACTCGCCATCGTGGGCAGCGAGCCAACCGTGCTGGACCCTGCCTGCAGCCAAGCAAGTCAGCTCCAAGGACACGTCGACACTTGTGGCGGGTCCAATTCTAAAATAGCTTTCGTTGGCCAGGGCGATCCAATCTGCAGCTGGCAAAAGGTTGAGCTCGATTTCATCTGGTCCCTGGTTAGTAAGGGAAATAGTAACTATGGTAGGTGTTTCCCCGGGCACAGGCGCTTCTAACAATCTTTCGTCCACCACGACCGACCTTCCGGTAGGACCATCTTGAACCGGTACGCAACCCCAAAGTCCAACGAGAACAACCAAACCTACGATAAGTCCCCATTGATTCCGAGAGCCCTGAGGCCTCGAAGGCTGCCATCCTCTCCCTCTGCTGCTCAAGGTTCGCATCCCTTCCAGTATAGCTGCTGTTAAAATCGCGTTACGATTGCTTCCGTTGGTCGCGAGCCCGAGGCGTCGGTTACACGAAGCCTTACGAACACGCACTCCATGGCTGGACTGGAGGATTCCTTGAGCATCCCGCAGGTCGTTGCGATATGCGGAAAATCGAAGATGGCGGTAGAAGCCCTCGATTTCATCCACTACCTTTCGTTGAGCCATGGCTTCGATCTGTTAGTCGTGCCAGGTAAAGGTGACCCTGACCTGGACACTTGGCAGCCTTCGCTCCGTCAGGCTGCGGGCAAACTAGGGGTGTCTATCGCTAGCCTCAGCGACCTGAAGCCCCTGGCCAATCTCCTTCTGCTCTCGCTCGAGTACGACAGGATACTTCGCACCGAGCATTTCGCTTCGAGCAGGCTTTACAACATTCACCTCTCCGCGCTGCCGGCGTATCGGGGATGTTATACGGCGACGTGGCCCATTCTGAACGGCGAAACCAGTGCTGGGGTGACTCTTCACGAGATAACCGACGGCATCGACGAGGGGCCCATCGTAGACCAGGCCCTGTTTCCTCTGTCGGAGCACGTCACGGCCAGGTCTCTTTATGACCACCTATTGCAAGAGGGATCCCGGCTATTGCATAAGAATATTGAGGCTTTGCTGCACGGGACAGCGCGAGCCGAGACTCAGAACGAGGCGCGCGCCACCTATTACAAGCGCTCCAGCCTTAGACTGCCCGAGGATGCGAATCTACCTACCAGCCTGACCAGCGAGCAGATGTTGAGGGCGGTGCGGGCCTTCAATTTTCCAGAATACCAAGTGGCTAAAGTGTTGGGCCGCAAAGTAACCGCTGCCCGGGTCGTGGCGAGGAACTGCGTACAGCCGGAAGGGTACGTAATTGAGGCCAATGAAAGGTACTTCGTGTGTGTACTCAGCGACCGTACGGCAGTACAATTTACGTTAGGAACGGATTTGACCGCAGGATAGGGGAGCAAGACCGCTGGTAGACTGCGAGACGATGCAACCGAGGTGGCTGAATCCCCTGCGAGGCCTTGCGGGGGCAGCGGTTTTAGGGGCGGCGATTGGCGCTTCAGTCTGGTTGGACCCCAATCTGCCGCTGATCGTTTCCGGTGCACTCGTGCTTCTGGGCATGTTGTTGCTTTCCCAACCCGTGCACTTGCTGTTTCTTCTGGTCGTCCTAACTCCCTTTACGGCAGCGATTCCCGCTGGTGCCCTAATTCCGATTCTAAGCCCATATGACCTAATGTTGATATTGGTCACGGTGTTGATGGCGGTGTTTGTACTGCTTTGCGGGCGCCGTACTCTCTTGCCTCCGGCGCTGATCGCAGCGCTAGTGGCCTTCGGATTGGGAACTAGCGTCGGCCCGCTCTATCTGTTTCTGGCCCGCGGCGACCCACTTGAACTGGGTGACGTCGTCAGCCTACTCGCGCCTTTGAAGTTCTTGCTTGTGTTCTGGCTCTTCATGGTCGGGCCACGAACTACGGATCAGCGTTCCAACCTAATCAGGTGGATGGTATACAGCGCCACCGTCGTCGCGGGAATCGGACTCTTGCAGGCAGCCCGCCTCCCAATGGTCGACGAGATCCTCAATGCCGTCTATCCCAGCGCGCAGACCGCAAACTCTTTGGAGCTGGGCCGCGTGACCTCGGTGATGGGGGCCTGGAACTCTCTAGGTCTATTCTTGCTGACCGCTTTGATGATCATAGCGGCGACGATCGCTGACGAACGCTCAAGGGGCCGGCGTCGTGGGCTTATTCTTTGTGCTGCGATAGTGCTCGCTTGCCTACTAGCCACGAACTTATATTCCGGTCTTATCGGCGCGGCGTTAGGTCTGCTGATCCTCAAGACTTCCGACCCACGCGGAATTCGATCCTTAATGCCGCTCGTGCTCGTCTCAGTACTCGGTGCGCTGGTACTACTTCCGACGATTATTCAACGCGCGGAAATGCAGTTCGAAGAAGAGTCCTGGGTTCCACAGACGCTGCGTTTTCGTTATCACGTGTGGACTGATTACTTCATCCCGGCCATCGCCGAAGAGCCTTGGCTGGGTGTTAGCCCGAACTTCGACGATATCCCCTTCCCTTATCCCGAGAGCCAGTACATCTATTACCTCTATCGCTCCGGTGCACTGTCACTTGTTGCCCACTTGATCTGGATCGCTTCACTGCTAACTTGGCTGATTTCAAGCAGGAAACGAGAACCGCCGGGACCAGATCGACAACTCAATCGTTCCGTCGCCCTGATCCCCATTGTGCTGATCCTTGTTCTCAGTCTAATCGGAGCGATCAACCCAGTGTTTACTTATACCGGCAGCATGACCTACTTCTGGATGATCGTCGGGCTGATCATCAACGCGAAACAAGGAGCTAACTATGACGCGACCTGAGATCGTGGCGATCGTGTGGGCCCCACACGAGGCCCGGACGGCCTCATTTGCCGATTGGCTAGGCGCAGAACTCCACAACGTCCACTTCCTACTCGAGAGGAGGCCGTGGCTCGCACCCATCAAGTATGTGCCCCAGTGGATTGCGACCTGGTGGTTGCTTTTGAGGAAGAGGCCGAGGTTCGTCTACGTCACCAACTCACCCCCCTTTGCTGGGCTTTGTGTGATGCTTTTCTGCTCCATATCAAGAACGAAATTTGTGATGGATACCCACCCACCGGGCCTATTTAGCCGCCGCTGGGCGTGGTCTAAACCACTACAACGATTTACCGCTCGTTACGCCCATATGAATGTCATTGACCAGGAGCGATTCGCGAGAATGTTCCGCGAATGGGGCGCCCCTGTCATGGTATTAGAGAACCCTCCTAAACTAAACCTACCAGCCCGACCTGCCTTGGGCTTGCCAACGCAGCCGACCATCAGCTACATCGGTACTTTCGGCCAAGACGAACCGGTTGATGCCCTCATGGAAGCCGCTCGTCTGCTACCTGACGTTAAGTTCTACGTCCTGGGCAATATCGGTCTAGCGAGACAATCGGTGATAGCTACCGCACCTCCCAACGTCGAGTTCACCGGCTACCTACTCCGTGACGAATACTGGAACAGACTATATAGATCGCACGCGATTGTAGCCCTGACAACTCACGAACATTCCCTTTCCGGCGCAGCTCAAGATGGCCTGACTATCGGTGCACCGCTCGTACTCTCGGATCAGCCAACCTTAAGGGAATACTTCACTCAAGGAGCAGTGTTCGCGCCTAACAACGGCAGAGGGTTAGCGACTGGAATCCAAAGCGTGTTGGAGGACAACGAACGCTTGCGGAGCGAGATGTTTGGCCTCCGCGATGTCGTTTCAATGAGATGGCGGGAGAACTTCGAGGCTCTTAAACGCATCATGAGTGACCCGAAGTCCTCATGACGACATCGCTCTCGCCTTCTCACGCCCTGCAGTTTTTTGAGTCATTCGATACGCAACTAGTTGATATTTCTACAAAGCTCTGAGGGGACATCAACAGCTATGACACCTACGATGTCCTGCCGCACCGGGGACAACCCGTTTAGCACAGCTCTAAGAACCTCTCGGTTTAGCCCGGTGAATCGAACGACTACTATCAGTTTGGGGATCTCTGAGGCCAACGTCAATGCGTCAGGCATTGTCACGGCAGACGCTGTATCGATCACGATCGTGTCATAAAGAGGTTTGACGTGCTCTAGGAAGGCCGCAAAGCCACCCGCTAACACCTTAAGTGGGGAGACGCCTGATTCACGGGGAGCGACCATAGCAAATGTGTCTTCCCCCACGGTGAACTCGTTTGGGTGATAGCGATCGAAGGGGGCAGTCATGAACTGTTCCAGGCCCGGCCCAGGTAGGTCGATCTCAGCGTCAACGAAGGCCAGTTTGGTCATCGGGCGCCTTAGGTCTGAACTCACGAACAGAGTTTGGTGGCCAGTTCCAGCGAATGCGCGTGCCAGTCCGAAGGATAGTTCACGAGTGTCGAGACCATCGCTTAGGCCGACCACTAGGAATTGATTCTGCGTCGCGTTCGATAATAGTGCGAGCTTCGCAGCCAAGTATGTCAGCCGATACTCGTCTCTACTGCAGCGGCGCCTAAGTGCTCCTTGGGGAATGGCCGCCAACACCGGTGCCTCTACTAGCCGAGCTAGCTCCTCAAGGGTTCGGACGCGCCCGCTCGCGGCGCGCATGACGATCAGTAGGGCATAAGCGCAGACGAGCCCCGCGATAAAAGCCAGGGCAGCGTACAAGGCCGGGCGGGGCGCAACTTGTGGAGCAGGGCCAAGAGCCAGCTGGAAGACACTGAGCGAAGCGAAGGTGTCGCCTACTGTGCCACGCATCGATAGAAGCAGGTTGCGTTGCGAGTCCCTCAACGACACGACTTCGGCAATTGCCAACTCGTTCGCGCCATCAGCCGACGCTAGTTCTGCGATCTCGGCAGACAATGCATCGACCCGCGCAGAAAGGGCCGAGATCGCTTGTGCCACGGTGTCAGAAGCACGCTGTTGTTCCCAGGCCAGCATGCTAAGAGCAACTGCGTTGGCCTCGGCGCTTGCTGTTTCAGGGTCGCCCGCCCAGACGTTCACGCCAACGACGCTTGAAGACCGCCCCTCGGAGGTCGTGACCTTCATGCGTAGCATCAACTCCTCGGCATCACTCAACTTTGGTAGATCGCTTCCCAAGCGCCGCAAAGCTTCAAGAAGAATTGTGTCGGTCTTAGCAAGCTCTTGATAGGTCGCACTGTCCAAAGGTGAGATCGTGAAGGGCATCCCTGCCACGTCGCGGAGATTCTGACCAGGAGTAGCGACGAGGAGGCGGGCATCGGCGGCGTATCGCGGAGACATCCAACCAGCAACCACTAGTGCCGCTACCGCAGCGATAACGCCTGTGAGCAGGGCGAAGCCCAGCCCACGAATCAGGAACCGCATGACGTCAACGTATCCTAGCTCTTGTTGCTCGATCATTGGCCTCTTTCGTGAGCCTTCTGGCGGTTTCGCCTATTATAGGCGGAGCCAGCTCACGTTAACCTTCTCCAATTTCATCCCTCCGCCTCTTCCAAGCCGTGAGCCGCTTACCCGTCACCCCCGATACCCATCACGCCCCCGCAAACCCAACTCGCCTATGTCCTTGACGCAGTACAACGTTCTCGTGTCCGGCCGGCCTCGCGCGGCGCGAATACCGGGGTCCGCGGCGCTCAATCAAGCTGTCCAGCGGTCCGAGCAGACGCAACGCAACGTGGCCCCCCTCAACTAGCCAGCACCTCGAGGAACCGCGTGCCGTAGCGCTCGAGTTTCGTGTCGCCAACGCCCTGCACCGCATGAAGCGCTGCCAGGCTTCTGGGCCGCATGGCCACCATCTCCCGCAGCGTCTTGTCGTGAAACACCACGTAGGGTGGCACGCC
>ERZ778017.978-NODE-978-length-32690-cov-14.134671_pt1 | contig 32690 bp, 32 predicted proteins | sample MGYA00375747_ERZ778017 | MGnify/ENA primary metagenome ERZ778017 (study PRJEB29350, sample SAMN05509838) | bioreactor metagenome | biome: bioreactor; material: wastewater | place: South Africa: University of Cape Town | collected 2014-03-17 ...
GTGGCGAGAGGGGCGGGTCCCCTACCCGGGCGACAGCTTGCGGGGCCCCGTCCCTCCCGTCCCCGCTGTCGACGGGCCGAAAACCCGTCAGATAGTCCGGTTTTCGGCCCATCAACATCGGGGGGCGGCTGCGGGGCCTGAACCTTCGCCGGGCGTCGGCCTGCGGGGCCGCGTCCCTTCCTGCCCCTCAGCCCGCCAGGGCTTCCAAGCGGTCCGCCGCGGTGGCCACGCCGCCCGTCGCCTCGAAGCCCGCCTTGACCCGCGCCGCGCCGTCGCGGCAGGCGAGGGCCTTCTCGACCGCGGCGGCGAGGCGGGTGGGGGAGAGGCGGCGGCGGCTGACTCGGGTGCCGCAGCCGGAGGCGACCACGTGGGCGGCGACGTCGAGTTGGTCGCGGCCCCAGGGGACGACGCAGACCGGGACTCCGAAGGCGAGGGCCTTCTGGGTGATGCCCATGCCGCCGTGGCAGACGACGGCGTCGGCGTGGCGGAGGATCGGGACGTGGGGGAGGAAGCGGGCGACGACGGCGTCGCCGGGATCGCCGAGGCTCGCCGGGTCGACGCCCGCGGTGGTGACGACGACGCGGTAGCGGTCGCGGAGGCCGGCAAGGGCCGCGGCGGCGATCGCGCCGTCGTCCTGGAACTCCGAGGAGCAGCCGACCAGGACCAGCGGCCGGTCGTCGGTCGGCAGCTCGGCGGCGCCGTCCTCCGGCGCCGGGTCCCAGAGACTCGGCCCGACCATCACCACGCTCGGCGGCAGGTCACGCGGGTAGTCGAACGGCTCGGCCGTGTAGTAGATGGTCAGCGGCGCGCGGTGGCGGAATTCGGCGGCGCGGGCCAGCGGCGGCAGGCCCGCGGCGCGGCGCCCCGCGTTGACGGCGGGCAGGCGCGAGCGCCGGTCGAAGCCGTCGGCAAGCACCCCGAGCGCGCGGTCGCGCAGCGGCCCGAGCGGCGGTCCCAGCGGCCCCACCCCGAGCCCGAACGGCGTCCCGTCGGCGGCCGCTTCTTCGAGCAGCGACGGCTGGGACACGGCCCAGCGCAGGCCCTCGCGCTCGGCCAGCGCCTTGGCACCGAAGGTGGTCGAGTCGACCAGGACGACGTCAGGCCCGACCTCCTCGAGCGCCGCTTCCAGGTCGGGGACCTCGTGCTTCGCCCGCCGGCGGAGCGTCGCGAAGGAGCGGGCGCCGGAGGTCATCTGCACGCGCGCCTCGTGGTCGTCGTGGACCACCGCTTCGATCGCCGGCGCGATCGGCGCCGCCTCGAGCCCCGCCGCCCGCACGCTCTCGACGCTCGCGGCGAGCGTCCGCACGTGGACCTCGGCGCCGCGCCGATGGAGCTCCAGCAGCGGTCCCATCATCGGCGTGAGGTGGCCGCGGGCCGGCGAGGTGTAGGCGAGCACCCTCATCGGGCGCGCGCCCCTTCGACCAGGCTCAGCATCGCCTCCCGCGTCGCCTCCCGTCCCAACCCTTCCCGCCGGCGCAGCAGGTGCCAGACGTAGACGTCGGTGGCGGTGGCGAGGGCGGCGCGGCGGGCGCGGCGCTCGCCGCGCGGGAGGCCGGCGAGGTCGGGGGCGAAGACCTCCTCGACCCAGTCGTGGTGGGACTCGGTGCCGCGTTCGACGACCCGGCGGACCACCGGCAGGCGGTCGGCGAGGGCGAGCCAGCGCATCACGTCGTCGCCCATCTCCTCGTAGTGGGCGACGATCGCCCGCACCGCGCCCTCGACGTCGCCGGGCTCGGCGTGGCGGGTCGTCTGGGTCTCCTCGACCCCCGCCGCGATCGCCGCCTCCAGGAGCCCCTCCTTGGAGCCGAACTGGCGGATCACGGTGCGGGTGCTGACCCCGGCCCGCGCCGCGACCGCGTCGAGCGAGGGGTCGAGCTGCGGATCGGCGCGGAAGACCTCCTGGGCGGCGTCGAGGATCGCCTCACGCGTGCGCTCGGTCGCGTCCGCGCGCCGCGTCTGCCGATAGGTGCGCGTGGTCATTTGACGTCACTATACGTGACACCAAAAGCGCGCGCTGGAATTTGTGGGATGGACCTTGGGGACGCGCTCCTCACGCCGCGGCGGGGCGCTCCGCGTCGGACACCGTCGCCGCCCGCAGCATCGCGCGGTGCTCGGCCACCTGGGCGTCGCTGACCGCCCAGCGCAGCCGCTCGACCAGCTGGGCACCCGCGTGGCCTTCGAGGTGGACCGAGCCCACGCACTCGCTGTAGACGACCTTTCCGTCGACCTCCGACGAGTCGGTCAGGACCAGAATCTGTGCCATCGTCGTCTCCTCTCGTTGCCTTTCAGGGGAGGGTGGCGCGGAAACCTTGGGCAGAAGTGAAGCGGCGGTAAAAACCGCGCCGCTCAGAGCACCCGCCGGGCGAGTCCGATCGCGAGCAGGACGAGGATGATGACGATGAGGATCCAGACGATGGTCACGGGCAAGGCCTCCTTCTGACGGGGGTCTTCGCGCCTCGCGGGTCGCGGGGCGGGCGAGGGTTCTCTCCTCGGACGCAGAGTCGTACCCGGCCCTCAGGTCACCAAACAGCGCCCCTCATCCAAACGTGGGGGCACCCATGTCGACGGGCCGAAAACCGGACCATATGACGGGTTTTCGGCCCATCGACGGCGGGCGCCGCGCCGCTCAGCGGACGCGCATGCCGACCCGGGCGCCGGGCTGGAGCCAGGTGCCGGGACGCGGGCTCTGGCCGATCACCCGCAGCGGCTTGGCGGCGCCGCGCGCGCGGTGCACCTGGCCCGTCTTGCAGCCCGCCTCGGCGAGCGCCCGACGCGCCTGCTTCACCGTGTCCTGTCGCAATCGCGGCACGTGGCAGCCGATGAAGGCGAAGGTCGCGTTGCTGGACGCCGCCCCGCCCGCGGCGGCGACGTGGATGCGGACCTTGTCGCCGCGCGGCACCGGCGGCGTCACCGCGTCGATCACGTTGTCGGATTTGACCGCGAACGACCGCGCCTTGCGGCCGCCGAAGGAGACCCCGCTGACTTCGGTGAAGCCGCCGCCGCTGATGTGGACGACGGTGCCGCCGCGGATCGTCCCCTGATGCGGGGAGAAGCCGACGATCGCCGGGCCGGAGCCGCTGTTGCCGCCCCCGCCGGGCGCGTCGCCGAGCGCCGACACGGCGGCGATCGAGGAGATGGGCAGCAGCGCCGCCACCACGGTCAGGGTGGCGATCAGGGCACGGCGACCGGGTCTCCGCCAGGACATGCCCCTATTAACCCACGCCAAGTCAAGGCGATGCGCTCCGGTCGGCCGCGCGAGCGCGAGATTGCGCCGCCGGCCACCCCGGGCCGCGCCGCGACCCGCTCAGCTCAGGTGTAGACGGGCCCGCCGCACTCGACCAGGGTGCCGTCGCCGCCCGCGTCTTCGACGTCCTTGCGGGCGCGTTCCACCGCGTCGTCGCAGTTGTCGGCCTGCACGCGCAGGTGGTGGCGGCGGCGCATCGTGCCTTCTTCGTCGGCGGCGCCTTGGACGAAGTAGACGCCCGACTCGGCCAGCTGCTCGATCGTGCGCTTGGTGAACTCGGCGCGAACGGTGACGTTGTAGAGGGCCACGGCGGGATCCTATGCCTCAGGGGCCGGCGCGGCCTCGCCGGTCAGCCCGAGCTCCGCGGCGCGCGGTTCGAGCGCGGCGATCACGAAGGCCAGGTGGGCGTCGAAATCCTCGCCCAGCTCCTCCGCCCCGAGGCGCATGTCCTCGCGGCTCACGGCGGCGGCGAAGCTCGGCTGCTTCATCTTCTTCTTCACCGACTTCGGGGTCATCCCGGCGATCCCGGTCGGCCGCACCAGCGCCACCGCGGCGATGAAGCCGGACAGCTCGTCGACGGCGAAGAGCGCCTTCGACATCCGCGTCTCCCGCGGCACCCCGAGGTAGGGCGCGTGCCCGGCGACCGCGTCGATCAGCTCCGGCGGGTAGTCGAGTTCCTCGAACAGCGCGATCGCGACGCGCGGGTGTCCCGTCTCCAGGTCCGGGTGCTTCTCGTAGTCGAGGTCGTGGAGGATGCCGGTCGCCGCCCACAGCTCGGCGTCCTTGCCGTAACGCTCGGCGTAGGCGCGCATCGCCGCTTCGACCCCGAGCACGTGCCGCCGCAGGGACTCGGACTCGGTCCACTCGCAGAAGAGCTCCCAGGCTTGGTCGCGGCTCGGCGCGGGCATCGGCCATAGTGTCTATCCGAAAACCCCCGCGCACGCCTGGCGGCGCCGCACACACTTCGCGGGGCGTCGTCCTCGGTCGGCCAAATGGCGCTGCCATTAGGCCTCCCTGCGTCCTACCCCCGCTCGGTGCGGCACTCGCCAGCCGCACACGCGGGTTTTCGGAGAGACACTCGGCTAACGATCCGCGTTTGCGAGGATGGCGGGGTGGAGACGCCACCCACCGCACCCGTCGTCGCGACCGGCCTCATCGGCGGCTTCGCGGTCGCCCGCGCCAGCGGCCGGCGGGAGCTCGGCGGCCTCTGCCTCGCCGCCTGCGGCGCCTGGTCGGCGCGCCGCTGGAACCAGGTCGGCGGCCCGGGCCTCGCGGCCGGCCTCGGTCTCACCTACGCGGGCGCCTTCGGCGTCTCCCACCCGCTGGCGAAACGGATCGGCGCCTGGCCCTCGGTCCTCGCCGTGACCGCGGTCGCCTCCGGCGCCGCCGCGGCCCTGTCTGACCGCCGCGCCTAGCGTCACGCCAACCCACCGCTCCTCCGTCCGCCGACGTCCCACCGGCCACCGAGCGGTGAGTTCGCAGAAAGCCGCGGTATGCGCGGAGAAGTGCGAACGCGCCCTGGAGGGTGTGGCGCTAGCGGTCCTCCCACCAGCGGACGATCGCGGGCCAGAAGCGGATCAGCAGGATCGCGGCGACGATCGCGATCAGCACGACGATGCCGCCGCCGCGCGCGGCGTGGTGGAACAGAAGCCGCTGTCCGAGCGCCATCGGCATCCATCGATCGTAGGCCGTGGAAAGTGCCGGCCGAGCGGTCCGATGTCCGTGACGGCGTGAAAGACCGACTGCTTGCCGTCGCCAGGCTCACCGCGAGCGCCGTCCCGGCCGGTGCTGCGACGGGCAACCGGTTGGTCGGCGATGCGACCCGCGTGCCGCCCAACACCGACGCAGCCGACGGCCCACCCGGCGCCGCCGTCCTGTTCGAGGTCGAACCTGTCGGCGGCCCGCGGCGCGCCGCCGCGCCGACCGAGCTGCGCCTCGCCACCCTCCGTCCCGGCGCCCAGCCGCCCCGCCACGACCCTCACCGTCAACAGCGACGGCCTCTTCGACGTCACCGACCTCGTCGTCACCTGGGCCAATCCCCAGCGCGACGCTTTACCGCCTTGCGCGTCCAAGCGTCGGCGGGTCGCCGCGCTGCGGCTTTCGCGGACAATTCGACGCAGGGCTAAAGGTCGCGCTCGCTTCTGCCGAAGGCGGGCTTGATGGGACTCAGAAAGGCATTCCTAATCGTTGCGGCCTGCGCCCTCGCGGCCCTCGGCCTGTCCGCCTGCGGAGGCGGCGGCAGCTCGAGCTCCGATTCCTCCACGACCGGCTCCGGGGGCCAGGAAGGCGGCACCCTGCTGGGCGCCTACTCGTCCTTCCCGGACTACCTGGACCCGGCCCTGTCCCACACGCTCGAAGGCTGGACCGCCACCTACGACACCTACATCCCGCTGCTGACCTACGACCACGCGAGTGGGCAGGCCGGCGGCAAGGTGATCCCCGGCCTCGCGACGGCGCTCCCCAAGGTGAGCGACGGCGGCAAGACCTACGAACTGACCCTGCGCAAGGGGCTCAAGTACTCAAACGGCGAACCGGTGGTCGCCAGCGACTTCACCCACTCGCTCGAACGCGCCTTCATCCTCAACTCCGGCGGCTCGCCCTTCTACGAAGGCATCGTCGGCGCGGCGCAGTTCATGAAGACGAAGAAGGGCGGGATCCCCGGCGTCGAAACCGACGACAAGAGCGGCCGGATCACGATCCACCTGGAAAACCCGGACGGCAGCTTCGAGTCGGAGCTGGCGCTCCCCTACGTCGCCCTGCTCCCATCCAACACTCCGAACAAGGACCTCACCGCCGAACCGCCGCCCGCCACCGGTCCCTACGTCATCAGCTCGGTCAAGGTCGGCAGCAAGTGGGAATACGAACGCAACCCGCAGTGGGCGACGAACAACGAGAAGCTGCTGCCGCAGCTGCCCTCCGGCCACGTCGACCAGATCAAGATCCAGGTGCTGCGCAACCCGCAGACCTTGGTCAACTACGTCGAATCGGGCAAGCTCGACTGGATGGGAACGGAAGTCCCGCCGGACCGCTACCAGGACGTCAAATCGAAGTACGAAGGCAGTCAGTTCCGGGTCGAGCCGACCTTCAGCAACTACTTCTTCTGGATGAACACGACCCAGGCGCCGTTCGACGACGTCAAGGTGCGCCAGGCGGTCAACTACGCGATCGACCCGGCGGCGCTGGAACGGATCTACTCCGGGCGCCTCGAAGGCGGCCAGCAGATCCTGCCGCCCGGCATGCCCGGCTACCAGAAGCTCGACCTCTACCCGCACGACATGAAGAAGGCGAAGGAGCTGATCGCCGAAGCGAACCCGAGCGACAAGGAAATCGTCGTCTGGACCGACAACGAACAGCCCTCCGACGACGCCGGCGCCTACTACCAGGGCGTGCTCGAAGAACTCGGCTTCAAGGTTGAACTAAAAGTCCTCTCGCCGGACAACTACTTCACCGTGATCACCAACTCCTCGACGCCGGAACTCGACACCGGATGGGCCAACTGGTTCCTCGAATACCCGAGCCCGAACGGCTTCTTCCAGCCGCTGCTCGCCGAAGAATCGATCGCGCCGACGAACGGCACCAACCTGCCGCGCTTCGCCGACCCGGCGCTGAGCAAGAAGATCGCCGAACTGGGCGAAGAACCGGTCGGACCGGAGCAGGAAGCCGCCTACGCGCAGCTCGACAAGGAATTCATGGAACAGGCGCCGCTGGCGCCGTACGGGACGAGCACCGCCTCGACCTTCGTCTCCAGCGACATCAACCTGGAAAACGTGGTCTTCTCGCCGAGTTTCGGTCAGGATCTGGCGAGCTTCGAATTCAAGTAGGGACGCAGGGGCGGCGAAAGGGGGCGGGGGGCGACGGTCCCCTTCCCTCACGAACTGCGGGAGGTTCGTCCAGGGGACCATCGCCCCCCGCCGCGGTGCGAATGCGGCTGGCGACTATCCTGCGCGGCCGATGCGTGACCTCGACCTGAAGATCCTCCGGGCGATGCGGACGCGTGGGCACACGCCTGCGGTGGAGCGGGCTGCCAGGCTGCTCGGCAAGGCGGGGAACAACGGCGCGGGGTGGCTCGTCGCGGGGGCGGCGCTGGCCGTTGCGGACAAGCGGCGGCGCTCCGCGTGGGCGGCTGCGGGGGCGCTCGGGCCGGCGGCGATCGGCCTCAACTACGGAGTCAAGCTGTTGGTCAGGCGGCCGCGCCCGGTGCTCAAGGGCCTGCCGCCGCTGGGCGGCGCGCCGAGCTCGCTCAGCTTCCCGTCGGCGCACTCGACCTCCTCCTTCGCCGTCGCCACCGCGATGACCCGGATCGACCGCCGCGCCGCGCTCGCCTTCGTCCCCGCCCTCGCCGTCGCCGCCGGGCGTCCCTACCTCGGCATGCACTACCCGAGCGACGTCGCGGTCGGCGTGGTGCTGGGGACCGCGCTGGGGCTGGCCGTCCCGCTGCCGCGCAGCGAAGCGCCGCTGCCGCCGAAGGCGCCAAGCGCCGCGGCGCCTGCCCCGAGCGCCTCGGTCCCGGAGGCGCCCGCCCCGCCCGACGCGCCCGCCCCGGAGGCCACGCCATGAAGGTCGGGATCGTCGGCCTCCCGAACGCGGGCAAGTCGACCCTCTTCAACGCGCTCACCTCGGGCGGCGCGCAGATCGGCAACTACCCGTTCACGACGATCGAGCCGAACGTCGCTGTGGCGCAGGTGCCGGACGAGCGCCTCGAGGCCGTCGCCAAGACCGTGAAGAGCTCCGAGCTCGTCCCGGCGACGATCGACTTCCATGACATCGCGGGCCTGGTCAAAGGGGCGAGCGAAGGGGAGGGGCTCGGCAACCAGTTCCTCGCCTCGATCCGCGAGACCGACGCGATCTGCCACGTCGTCCGTTGTCACCAGGACGCGGGCGTGGTCCATCCGGACGGGCGCGTCGACCCGATCGCCGACATCGAGACGATCGAGACCGAGCTGATCCTCGCCGACTATGAGCAGACCGAGCGGCGCATCCCGCGGGTCGGCAAGCAGGCCAAGGCCGGCGACAAGGCGGCGATCGCCGAGCAGGCCTGGCTGGAGGCGGTGAAAGAGGCGCTGGCGGCGGGCAGGCCCGCGCGCTCGGTCCCGGTCCCCGACGCGGCGCCCGACGCGCCCCGCAACCTCGGCGCGATCACCTCGAAGCCGATCCTCTACGTCGCCAACGTCGACGAGGACACGACCGAGGTCCCCGAGGGCGTCGCCGCCCACGCCAACTCGGTCGACGCCGGGGCGGTCGCGGTGAGCGCCCGGATCGAGGGCGAGCTGGCCGAGCTCGACCCCGCCGAAGCGGCGGAGATGCGCGAGTCCTACGGGGTCGAGGGCTCCGGCCTCGCGCGCCTCGTCCGCGCCGCCTACGAGCTGCTCGAGCTGATCACGTTCTTCACCGCCGGCGAGGGTAAGGAGGCGGTCGCCCGCCCCCTCCACCGCGGCGCCACCGCGCTCGAGGCCGCCGGGACGATCCACACCGAGATCATGGAAGCCTTCATCAAAGCGGAGGCGATCGGCTGGGCCGAGCTGGTCGAGTACGGCGGCTACGTGGCGGCGCGGGAGAAGGGTGCGCTGCGGGTCGAGGGGCGGGACTACGTGGTGCAGGACGGCGACGTAATAACGATCCGCGTCTAGCGGGCGAGGGCGGCCTTCGTGGCTTCAGTCGTCGACGATCTCGACGGTGCCGCCGTCGGTTTCGAGGAGGGAGACGGTCTGCCGCGCCGCCGCCGCGATCTCGATCCGCGGCGGGTCGGGCGGATCGGCCTCGTAGTAGGTCCCCGGGCCGTAGAACTGGCCGTAACGGAGGACGACGCCGATGCCGTCGTAGGCGAGCACCTGCCGCTCCAGCGCTTCGCGGGACTCGTTGCCGGCGGCGGGGGTCCAGGCGATGCTCTGGGCGAGGAAGCGTTCGGCCCCGGCCGCCTGCGCCGCGGCGATCAGGTTCGCGGTGCCCTCTTCGCGGATCCGCCGGTTGGCGGCCGCCTTCGCGGGAATCTCGGACGCGTCGTCGGGCAGGTCGGTCAGCTGGTACATGACCAGGTCGGGGCCGAAGTCGACGACCGCCTCGCGCAGCTTCTCGGCGTCGTAGACGTCGATCACGACCGGCTCGGCCCCGAGCCCGCGCACGAGCTCCGCCCGCTCGGCCGAGCGCGTCGTCCCCGCCACCGCGTGCCCCGCCTCGACCAGGAGCGGCGTCAGCTGCCGCCCGATCACACCGCTCGCGCCCGCCAAAAAGATCCTCATTCGCCCGAGGCTAGCGGTCGGCTCACTCCGGCCGATTCCCGGAGAGGATGTAGTCGGCCAGGAGCAGGCGCTTCTCGGGCTCGGATGCGCCGCCGTCGCCGAGCAGCCGGAGGATCCAGGCCTTCACTTCCTGCTTCTCCATTTCGGACGCCAGGCTGTCCGAACTCACGTTGAAGTTGGCCGTGGTCGTCAGCTCGGCCAGCGTCTTCTCTTCCGCCAGCGCTTCGGCGGCGACGCGACGAGCGTCCTTGACACGACGGTTGAGTCGCACGTAGGCGGATTCTTTGGCGAGCTCGTAGAGGTACTCGAAGCCGAACGCCTGACCGTTGAAGGTGGCGAACTTGGATCTGACCAGACCCAGGTAGCTCGCCCCGACGATGAGCCCGAGCAGCCACGGTTCGACGTCCGTCAAGAGTCCCGCCCGTCTGACCAAGGCGAACAGTGCGGTCGCCAGGCCGGCATTGACCAGGACGAAGACCGCGGAGATTCCCCAGATGCTCCAGCGCCCGGGCGACTTCCTCGGGACAAAGAAGACCTTGTCCATCTCAAGGTACGTCACGATTCCGGCCACCAAGGCCGCCACGACCTGTCCCACGCGTGACTCAGTGCGCGGGCTGGGCGTTCAACTTCGCGACCGCCCTGCTGATCGCCGCGTCCAGTTCCTCGACGGACGTGGCCTCGGCTTGTGGACTTCGACCAGCGCGGTGAGCGGATGTCTCCTCGATGCGGTGGCCGGCAAGAACCTCCCGGCCGGATCCCGTCAGGCGTACGAGATTCGAGGACGAGCGCTCGATCAGGCCGGTCGCGATCAAGTCGGCTTCGATCTGGGCCAATTCACGAGGGGTCAACCTCGCGCCGACCGCGATGTCGAGCGGGGTGCTCTCGAAGTCTTCCGCGACTCGCTCGAGCACGAGGAGATTCTTCGCCAGCACGCTCGGGTCTTGCGCCCAGCTAAGCCGGATCGGCTCGCCCTTGGCGCCGGCCGCTTCGCGAACTTCGATGCCCCGCCGTACGACTCCGACGAGGCCGCTGGCGATGGCACCGATGAGGACGCCCGCGATAAGTGAAACCTCAGTGACCACGTGCCGATCCTAAACAGGTACAAGTGTGGTTTCGAGGTTCTCCTGAGAGTTGGCACACTCTCCTTCGGACTTACGGACGTGCTCCTTTGCCCACCACCTTCTGGAACGTCATCCAGGTCGAGTATCCCCCAAGGGCGACCTCGAGCTGTTCGCCGGTCGTGGTGGTCACGCCGCCGGTCCCGTAGAGCTTCGCTTCGATGATCCGCGGCGAGTAGCCGGTCTTCGTGATCACGATCTTCTTCAGCCGCCCGTCGAGCAGGCCCGACAGCTTGGCGCTGATCTGCGGCCCGCTGAACCGCAGCGTCCAGTCGTGCAGGGGGCAGAGGTCGTCGTAGGGGTCGGGGACGCCGACCAGATAGGGGACGGCGCTGCCGAAGACGTTTTCCATGCTCTCGGTCTTGCCGCCCGAGCAGGCGGAGAAGAGCGTCTCGGCGACGTTGCCTTCGTACATCAGCACCTGGCCCTTGGTCTGTTCGGCGGCTTCGTCGGTGGTCGTGTACTCGGATTCGAGGCCTTTGTAGACCTGGCTGCGGGTGTCGGAGTAGAGGTCGAAGCCGTCGCCTCCGACCACGCCGGTCAGGGCGAAGGAGCGGGAGATGATCGCCTGCGCCTTCAGCTCGGCCATCGGCCAGGAGGGCGGCGACTCGTTCGGGATCACGCCCTTCACGTAGGCCTCGAGGGAGAGCGCGTTGACGACGTTCAGTTCGCTTGCGCCGGCGGGGACGACCTCGAGCGCGCCGCGGTAACGGGCGCCGCCGATGTTGACGACGCCGGCGCCGCCGGCCGCGCGCAGCTTCCCGCCGCACCGCTTCAGCGGCTTGCCGCCGGAGGTCCGCAGCACGACGACGTTGCCGAAGCGGTGCGCCTCGTAGCTGCGGGTCGGTTCGAGCTTCACCCCGCAGGCGCCGGTCGCTTCGGTGAAGGTGACGTCGCCGGAGGCGGTTTCGAGCAACACCCGGACGACCGGCGCGCCTTCGACCGTCCCAAGGCTCGTCCCCGGGTAGTAGTGCCCGAGGATGAACTTGTAGCCCTTGCCGTGCAGCGCGTAGCCGTAGGCCCCGTAGGCGCTCAGCCCGACCCCGTGGCCGAAGCCGTGCCCGTGGACGACCCAGCTGACCTGGGCCCGCGCGCTCGCCGCAAGCGCCCCGCAGGCACAGGCGAGCGCCGCGAGCAGCGCGAGGGCGATGGGGATGGGGCGGCGGCGGAGCGAGAGCATGGGTGGCCGTGAATCACATCAACAGGCGCGGCGCCGGGGAGTCGCGGCGCATGCGCTGGGCGGCCGCCGGCAGTAGGTTCGCGCCGATGGATGTCGGCGAGCTGAGCGGCGCGGCGGTCCTCCGCCTCGGGGGCGGCGGCAGGTGAGCGGGCGCCGTCGGCCTCAGGAGGTCGGCGCGACCACGTCGCCGGAGCTCGACCTCGCCGAGCTCGAGGCGGTCGTCGTCGACGCGCTCGAATCCCGCTTCGAGCTCGAACGCGTGCGTCTCGACGGCGCCGAGCTGGCCGGCGCCGAGGCGGGCTCCGGCCGCATCGAGCAGGCGCTGCTGTCAGGGGTCCAACTGGACGGGGCGAGGCTGCGCGGCGTGCGGATGGTCGACGTGCGCGCCGAGCGCCTCGGCGCCGCCAACGGCGACTGGAGCAGCGGCTCGCTCAGCCAGGTGGAGATCGTCGGCTCCCGCCTGACCGGGCTCGACCTCGGCGCCGCCCACCTGTCCCAGGTCCGCTTCCGCGAATGCAAGCTCGACTACGCCAACTTCCGCCACGCCACGCTCGCCGACGTCAGCTTCGAGGACTGTGTCCTCGCCGCCGCCGACTTCCAGGGCGCCGACCTGCGCAGCGTCCGCTTCGACGGCTGCGAGCTGCGCGGCGCCGACTTCACCAGGGCCGAGCTCGAGCGCGTCGACCTGCGGGGATCGACGATCGAGCTCGGCGGCTCGCTGCTCGGCCTCCGCGGCGCGATCATCGACTCCCTGCAGTTGATGGACCTCTCCCGCGGGATCGCCCACGAGCTGGGGATCAGCGTCGAGGAACGCTGATCCCCGCGGCCGCTACTGCTCGTGCGGGCGCGCCATGGCGTGGTGGTCGAGCGCCTCGTCGAGGGTCTCGGTCGACACCCCGTGCTCGAGCGCGACCTCGCGCAGCGGGCGGCCCGAGCTGGCGGCGTCCTTGACGATCGCCGCGGCGGCGTCGTAGCCGATGTGGGGGTTGAGCGCGGTGGCCGTCGCCAGGGTGGCCTCGGCGTGGCGCTCGGTCATCTCCTCGTTGGCCTCGATGCCCGCGACGCACTTCTCGTTCAGCAGGCGCGAGACGCTCGCCAGCAGCTTGATCGAGCCGAGCAGGTTGCGGGCGATCAACGGCACCCGCACGTTCAGCTCGAACTGGCCCTGCATGCCGCCGATCGTGACCGCCGCGTCGTTGCCGATCACCTGCGCGGCGACCTGGATGACGACCTCGGGGATCACCGGGTTGACCTTGCCCGGCATGATCGAGGAGCCCTTCTGCAGCTCCGGCAGGCGCAGCTCGGCGAGCCCGGCCCGCGGGCCGGAGCCCATCAGCGCCAGGTCGTTGGCGATCTTGTTGAGCGAGACGGCGTAGACCTTCAGCGCGCCGGACAGCTCGACCAGCGCATCGCGGTTTCCCTGCGCCTCGAAGGCGTCGAGCGGCCCGGAGATCTCGAGGCCGGTGTCGGCGGCGAGCTTCTCGCGCACCTTGGCGGCGAACTCCGGGTGGGTGTTCAGGCCGGTGCCGGTGGCGGTGCCGCCGAGCGGGATCTGACCGACCCGCCGCAGCGTCGCCTCGACCCGCTGCACGCCGAGCCGCACCTGCGCCGCGTAGCCGCCGAACTCCTGGCCGAGGGTGACCGGCACCGCGTCCATCAGGTGCGTGCGGCCCGCCTTGACGACGTCCTTGAACTCGGCCTCCTTCGCCGCGAGCGCGTCGGCGAGCGCGCCCATCGCGGGCAGCAGGTCGTGCGTCACCTCGTCGAGCGCCGCCAGGTGCACCGCGCTCGGGAAGACGTCGTTGGACGACTGCCCCATGTTCACGTGGTCGTTGGGATGCGCGCCGTCACCGGCGAGGTTGGCGATCACCTCGTTGGCGTTCATGTTCGACGAGGTCCCCGAGCCGGTCTGGAAGACGTCGATCGGGAACTGGTCGTCGTACTTGCCCTCGGCGACGGCGGTGCCGGCGGTGGCGATCCGCTCGGCGAGGTCGCCGTCGAGCTTGCCGAGCGCGCCGTTCGCCTCCGCCGCGGCGGACTTGATCCGGCCCAGCCAGCGCACCACGGGGACCGGCACGCGCTCACCGGAAACCGGGAAGTTGTCGACTGCTTTGGTGGTCTCGCCGCCCCAGAGCTGCTCGCCCGAGGTGGTCTCTGCGTCAACGCTCAAGTTTCTTGCCTCCGTGATGTCTTCAGGGAAATCGGTGGGATTCGGGGGAACCCGAAGCGTATTGCGCGGGCGCCGCCGGCGGCTCTCCCCGCGCGGTCGTCCCTTCGTCCGCCCGCCGAACCGCGGTCGTCCTTTGACCCGGTAGGCGGACGCTAGGACGACCGCATCCAGGGGAGCGGACCAAAGGACGACCGCACCGGAGTGGAGCGGACCAAAGGACGACCGCGGGTCGCGGCGGCGCGAGTTCCCGGGTCGGCGGCGCTCAGGCCAGGCCGTTGGCGAACATGCCGACGACGGTCGCCAGCGCGAAGAGGGTCGCGCAGAGGACCGCGAAGCCGGCGAGGCGCGGGCCGAGAGCCGCCTGGGCTTTGAGGCTCTGATCTCTCACCCGCTGCTGATCGGATGAATTCGTCAGACTCGCGAGATCTGCAACGCGTCGGCCACAAATCTCTACACGGTTTGATGTAACATGGCGCCGATGCCGACCGTTCGCGAGGCGACTTTCGACCTCTTCCGGGAGCAGGGGATGACGACGATCTTCGGTAACCCGGGGTCGACGGAGTTGCCGATGCTCCGTGACTTCCCGAGCGACTTCCGTTACGTGCTCGGGCTGCAGGAGGCGGTCGTGGTCGGGATGGCGGACGGCTTCGCCCAGGCGAGCGGGCGCACCACCGTCGTCAACCTGCACACCGCGCCGGGCGTCGGCAACGCGATGGGGGCGATCTTCAACGCGCAGGCCAACCACTCGCCGCTGCTGATCACCGCGGGCCAGCAGGCGCGCGCCCAGATCACCCTGCAGGCGAACCTCACCAACCGCGACGCGACGCGGATGCCGCACCCGCTGGTCAAGTGGAGCTACGAGCCGCCGCGCGCCGAGGACGTGCCGCTGGCGCTCGCCCACGGCGCCCACCTCGCCGGCCTGGCGCCGCGCGGGCCGGTCTTCGTCTCGCTGCCGATGGACGACTGGGAGACCGAGCTTGACGCCGACGACGCCCGCCACGCGATCACCCGCAAGGTGACCGGGCGCGCCGTCGCCGACCCGACCGCCGTCGCCGCCCTCGCGGCGGAGCTCGACGCGGCGCGCAACCCCGTCCTCGTCGCCGGCCCCGACATCGACACCGCCGGGGGCTGGGAGAGCGCCGTCGCCCTCGCCGAGCGCCAGCGGCTCCCCGTCTGGGCATCGCCCGCGACCGGCGGCGTCCGCCTCGGCTTCCCCGAGGACCACCCGAACTTCCGCGGCGTCCTGCCGCCCGCGATCGGCCCGGTCGGCCAGACGCTCGAGGGCCACGACCTGATCGTCGTCGTCGGCAGCTCGGTCTTCCCCTACTACCCGCACATCCCCGGCCCGCTCCTGCCCGAGGGCGCGCGCCTCGTCGCGATCACCTCCGACCCCGACGAGGCCGTCCGCGCGCCGATGGGCGACGCGATCGTCGCCGACGTCGGCCTGACGCTGGCGGCGCTGGTCGAGGCGGTCCCGGAGTCCGGCCGCCCGGCACCCGAGCCGAACCCCGGCCCCGGCGACCTCGACATCACCGACCCGCTGAACGCCTCCACCGTCCACGGCGCCCTCCGCGAGGCGCTCCCCGAGGACGCGATCATCGTCCTCGAGTCCCCCTCCTCGACCCTCGCGATGCGCAACCAGCTGCGCCTCTCGCGCCCCGGCTCCTATTACTTCAGCGCCGGCGGCGGCCTCGGCTTCGGCCTCGCGGCCTCGATCGGCGTGCAGATGGCGGAGCCCGACCGCCCCGTCGTCTGCGTCCTCGGCGAGGGCTCGGCCCAGTACGCGATCACCGGCTTCTGGAGCGCCGTCGCCTACGACGTCCCGGTCACCTTCCTGGTCCTGCGCAACGAGGAGTACGCGATCCTCAAGTGGTTCGCCGAAGTCGAGCAGATCACCGGCGCGCCCGGCCTCGACCTGCCGAAGCTCGACGTCGCCGCGGTCGCCGCGGGCTACGGCGTAAAGGCGACGACGGCAACCGACCGCGACGCCGTCGCGGGCGCGCTCCAGGCGGCGCTGGCCTCGTCGAAGCCGGAGCTGGTCGAAGTGCCCGTGGCCCCCGGCATGTCGCTCTTCTGAGTCGATGGGTCCGCTCCGCTCGCTCCTCGACCGCGGCCCGGCCGCGCTCAGGCCGCCGACCCGCGACCCGTCCCCGGACCGCGCCCCCGACTCGCTCGCCGCTGGCGTCGCCCAGCCGCTGCGCGGCGAACTCGAGGCGCTGCTCGGTGCCGACCGCGTCCTCGCCCGCCCCGGCGACCTCGTCAAGTACGCCTCCGACGCGTCGCCCTACCGCAAGTTCCCGCGCGCCGTGGTGATGGCGAAGGAGCCGGGCGACGTCGCCAAGGTGCTCGCCTTCGGCCGCGCCCGGGGCATCCCAGTCACCTTCCGCGCCGGCGGCACCAGCCTGAACGGCCAAGGGCAGACCGACGGCATCCTCGTCGACGTCCGCCGCCACTTCCGCGGCCTCACCGTCCTCGACGACGGCGCCGCGGTCCGCGTCGGCACCGGCACGATCCTCGGCCACGTCAACCGCGTGCTGGCCCCGCACGGCCGCCGCCTCGGCCCCGACCCGGCGAGCACCGACGTCTGCACCGTCGGCGGCGTCGTCGCCAACAACTCGGGCGGGATGCGTTGTGGGGTGACCAAGGACTCCTACTCGACGCTGCGCTCGTTGACTTTCGTCCTGCCCTCGGGGACGCGGATCGACACCGCCGCCCCGGGCGCCGCCTCCGAGTTCGAGGCCGCCGAGCCGGAGCTCGCCGCGGGCCTGGCGGCGATCCGTGACGAGATCCGCGCCGACGCCGACCTCAGCGCCCGGATCCGGCGCAAGTTCGAGATCAAGAACACGACCGGCTACCGCCTCTGCGCCTTCCTCGACGCCGAGGAGCCGCTGGAGATCTTCCGCCGCCTTCTGATCGGCTCGGAGGGGACGCTCGCCTGGATCCCCGAGGTCGTCTTCGACACCGTCCCGCAGCCCGCCCTCACCACCACCGCCTGGGTCCACTTCCCCGATATCGACAGCGCCGTCGCCCCGGTCACCGACCTGGTCGCGAGTGGCGCCACCGCGGTCGAGCTGATGGTCGCCCCGGCGCTGATCACCGCCGCCTGGAACATGGTCGGCGCGCCGCAGGAGTGGAAAGAGCTCGACCCGACCTCGGCGGCGCTCCTGGTCGAGTACGGCGGCGCCACGGAGGCGGAGCTGGGCGCGCAGGTGGCGCGGGCGACCGAGCTGCTCGGCGCCCACGAGACGATCCGCCCGCTCGACTTCACCCGCGACGCGCAGGAGATCGGGACCGCCTGGCGCGTCCGCGAGGGCCTGCAAGGGCTGGTCGGCCGCCTGCGCCTGCCCGGCACCGCGCTGATCCTCGAGGACGTCTGCGTCCCGCCCGCCCGCATCGCCGAGTGCGCCCGCGATCTGCAGCCGCTGCTGACCGAGCACGGCTTCCTGCCCGGCGTCGCCGGCCACGCCTCGGCCGGGAACCTCCACTTCATGCTGACCCCGGACTTCTCCAAGCCCGAGGACATCGAGCGCTACGAGGCCTTCATGGAGGGCCTGGTCGCGCTGATCGTCGACAAGTACGACGGCTCGCTGAAGGCCGAGCACGGGACCGGCCTGAACATGGCCCCTTATGTGGAGCGCGAGTGGGGGACGAAGGCGACCGAGCTGATGTGGCGGGTGAAGCGGTTGGCCGACCCCGACGGGGTGCTCTCGCCCGGCGTCGTCCTCAACCGTGATCCGACCGCGCACCTGCGCGATCTGAAGACGACGCCGCCGATCGAGGAGTCGGCGACGACCTGCGTCGAGTGCGGCTTCTGCGAGCCGGTCTGCCCGAGCCGCGATCTGACCACTACGCCGCGCCAGCGGATCGTGCTGCGGCGGGAGATCGCGCGCCAGCCGGACGGCTCGCCGGTGCAGGCGGCGCTGCTCGAGGAGCTCGGCTACGAGGCGCTCGACACCTGCGCCGCCGACGGCAGCTGCCAGCTCGCCTGTCCGGTTGGAATCGACACCGGGGCGCTGGTGAAGGAACTGCGCGCCGAGCGCCACACCGACCGCGCCGGGCGGGCGGCGCTGGCGACGGCGAAGCATTGGGGCGCGGTCGAGTCGGCCTCGCGCGCGGCGCTGCGCCTCGGCGGCCCGCCGGCGCGCCGGACCCGCAAGGGCCGCGCCCTACCCGGCGCGGCGCCGGGACGCCTGCCGGCGACGACCCGCCAGGGCGCCGCCGCGGTCTACGTCCCCTCCTGCACGAACCGGATCTTCGGCGGCGGACCGGTCGAGGCGCTGGTCGCGGTCTCGGCGCGCGGCGGTCTCCCGCTCTGGATCCCGGGCGACGTGGCCGGGAGCTGCTGCGGGCTGCCGTGGAGCTCGAAAGGCTTCGGCGACGCGCACGCCCACAAGGCGAACGAGCTGGTCGAGCGGCTCTGGGCCTGGAGCGCCGAGGGCGCGCTTCCGATCGTCGTCGACGCGGCCTCCTGCACCGGTCAGGTCGTCGAACCGGGGGAGGGGACGCTGAGCGAGGCGAACGCCGCCCACCTGGCGGAGCTGCAGATCCTCGACTCGGTCGCCTGGGCCCACGACCGCCTCCTGCCCGGGCTCCAGATCCTCCGCAAGCTCGACGCGGCGGCGATCCACCCGACCTGCGCGACGAACCGCCAGGGCAACGCCCCGCGCCTCCGCGCCCTCGCCGCGGCGATCGCCGACGACGTCTACCAGCCCCCGACCGCGACCTGCTGCGGCTTCGCCGGCGACCGCGGCATCACCCACCCCGAGCTGACCGCCAGCGCCACCCACGCCGAGGCGTCGGAGCTACAGGGCCGCCACTTCGACGCCTACCTGTCGAGCAACCGCACCTGCGAGATCGGCATGACCCGCGCCACCGGCCGCCCCTACGAATCCGTCATCAACGCCCTGGACCGCGCCACCCGCCCCTAAGCCTCCGCCCATCCGGCCGACGGGCCGAAAACCGGACATATAGGCAGGTTTCCGGCCCGTCGACCCGGGGGCTGCGACAGCTTTGTGACCTCAGGCGGACCGGTCGGTCGCCCGCGCGTCGATCTCGGCCAGCAGGCGCTGGGTCCTCGCGTCGCGCTCCTGGCGCTTGTCGAGCAGCGGGTTGACGATGCCGCGTAGGGCGCTCACGTAGCGCCACCACTTCGGCGCGAAGACGCGGGGCGCGCGCTCTTCGATGCCGCGGACGAAGGCGGCCGCCGCTTCGTCGGGCTTGATCCGCTTCATCAGGAAGCTCGGGATGCCCTCGTTGAGTTTCTGGGCGTCGGGCTGGGACAGGGCGTCCTGGACCATGGTGGTGTCGACCCAGCCGAAGTAGGCGACGGTCGCCGAGGCGCCGTGCGGGGCGAGCTCCACGCGCAGGGACCGTCCCAGGCTCTCCACCCCCGGCTTCGCCACCGCGTAGGGACTGTTGCCCATGCCGTTGGCGAAGGCGTAGACGGAGGAGACGAGGCCGAGGTGGCCGCGCCGTTCGACGATCTGGGGGAGCGCCGCGCGCACGGTGCGGAAGACGCCGAGCAGGTCGACCTCCAGGACCCGTTCCCATTCCTCGCCGGACATGCCGTAGACGGTCGACATCTGCTTCTGGGCGATCCCGGCGTTGGCGACGGCGCAGTCGAGGCCGCCGAAGGTCTCGACCACCTCCGCGACGGCGGCCATCATCGCCCCCTGGTCGGTGACGTCGGCACCGATCCCGATCGCCCGCGCGCCGATCCGCTCGGCCGCGTCGCGCGCCTGGGTCGGGTCGAGGTCGAGGACCGCCACCGAGGCGCCGCGCATCTGCATCTGACGCGCGGTCTCGTAACCGATCCCCCGCGCCGCGCCGGTCACCAGCGCCACCTTGCCGTCCAAATCGAATGCAGGCATCGGTGCAATGGTATTGGGGGGCCGACGGGCGTGCGGGGCGCCCACGGCCGGCGCCGATCGCCCACGCCGCCCTCGCGGACGGCCCGCGACGCGCCCGCTCCTAGAATCCGTCCTTCGTGCCCGGATTCGCCCCCGTAGACCCGAAGCAGTCCTTCCCCGACCTCGAGCAGCAGGTGCTCGAGCGCTGGCGCGCGCAGGACCTCTTCGCCCGCACCCTCGCCGCCCGCGCCGAGGCGCCGATCTGGTCCTTCTACGAGGGCCCGCCGACCGCCAACGGCCGCCCCGGCTCCCACCACGTCCTCGCCCGCGTCTTCAAGGACGTCTACCCGCGCTACCGCACCATGTGCGGGTACCGGGTGCCGCGCAAAGCGGGCTGGGACTGCCACGGGCTGCCGGTCGAGCTGGAGGTCGAAAAACAGCTCGGCATCTCCTCCAAGGACGAGATCGAGACCTTCGGGATCGCCGAGTTCAACCAGCGCTGCCGCGAGTCGGTCTTCGAGTACGTCGAGGAGTGGAACCGCCTGACCGAGCGGATCGGCTACTGGATCGACCTCGACGACCCCTACGTGACGCTCGAGGACCGCTACATCGAGTCGGTCTGGTGGTCGCTCGCCCAGATGTTCGAGGCGGGCCGCCTCTACGAGGGCCACAAGGTCGTCCCCTACTGCCCGCGCGACGGCACGCCGCTCTCCTCCCACGAGGTCGCACAAGGTTATGAGGACGTGGAGGACGCCTCGATCTACGTGCGCTTCCCGCTCCTCGGCGCGGGCGGAGAGGACGCGGGCGAATCGCTGCTGGTCTGGACGACGACCCCCTGGACGCTCCCCGGCAACAAAGCCGTCGCAGTGAACCCGGCCGTCGCCTACGTCCGGGCCCGGCTCGACGGCGAGACCCTGATCGTGGCCCGCGATCTCGCGGAGCGGGTCCTCGGCGAGGGCGTCGAGATCCTCGAGGAGCTCCCCGGCACGTCCCTGATCGGCCGCAAGTACAAGGGCCCGGTCTTCGACCTCGCCGACGTCGAGCCCGGCGCCTACCCGATCATCGCCGGTGACTACGTCACCACCGAGGACGGCACCGGCCTCGTCCACATCGCGCCCCCCTTCGGCGAGGACGACTACATCGTCGGCGCCGCCGCGGGCATCTTCGACCCCACCGTCGCGAGCACCCTCTACAACCCGGTCCGCCCCGACGGCACCTTCGACGACCGAGTCATCGGCTTCGCCGGCGAGTTCGTAAAAGGGAGTGAGACGACCCGCCGCCTCATCGACCGCCTCGCCGAGCGCGGCCTGCTCTTCCGCGAGCAGGTCTACGAGCACGCCTACCCGCACTGCTGGCGCTGTGGGACGCCGCTGCTTTATTACGCGACGACGAGCTGGTACATCGGCACCTCGGCCGTCCGCGACGAGCTCCTCGCCAACAACGAGACGATCGGCTGGCACCCCGAGCACGTCAAGCACGGCCGCTTCGGCAAATGGCTGGAGAACAACGTCGACTGGGCGCTCTCCCGCAACCGTTATTGGGGGACGCCGCTGCCGATCTGGCGCTGCGACGACGAGGCGTGCGGCGCGGTGATCTGCGTCGGCTCGAAAGAGGACCTGGTCAAGCACGGGGGGGAGGTCCCGGACGACCTCCACCGTCCCTACATCGACGAAGTGACCCTGCGCTGCGAGGGCTGCGGCGGCGCCATGCACCGGGTCAGCTCCGTGATCGACACCTGGTACGACAGCGGCGCGATGCCCTTCGCCCAGTTCCACTACCCCTTCGAGGGGCAGGAGGAGTTCGCCGAGCGCTTCCCCGCCGACTACATCTGCGAGGCCCAGGACCAGACGCGGGGCTGGTTCTACACGCTGCTCGCCGAGTCGACCCTGCTCTTCGACCAGTCCAGCTACAAGAACTGCGTCTGCCTCGGGCTCATCCTCGACCCCGAGGGCCAGAAGATGTCGAAGAGCCGCGGCAACGTGGTCGACCCCTGGGACGTGCTCGCCGCCCACGGCGCCGACGCCTTCCGCTGGTACTACCTGACCACCCAGCAGCCCTGGGCCGGCTACCGCTTCTCCCTGGAGACGGTCGGCGAGTCGGTCCGCCAGTTCATGCTGACGCTCTGGAACACGTACTCCTTCTGGGTCCTCTACGCGAACGCCACCGACGGCCTCGACCCCGCCACCCTCGCCGGCTGTTCCTTATGGTCCTCAGGGGACCAAAAGGAACAGCTGGAGCTGACCGACCTCGACCGCTGGGCGCTCTCGCGGCTCCAGGCGACGGTGGCGACGGTCCGCGAGCACATGGACGACTTCGACTGCACGACCGCCGGGCGGGCGATCGCCGACTTCGTCGAGGAGCTCTCCAACTGGTACGTGCGGCTCTCGCGGCGGCGTTTCTGGGACGGGGACGCGGCCGCCTTCGCCACGCTCCACACCTGCCTGGTCGAGACCTCGAAGCTGCTCGCCCCGTTCACCCCCTTCCTCGCCGACGAGATCTACCGCAACCTCCAGGGCGGCGCCGCGGGCGAGTTCGGCGCGGCGCCCGACTCGGTCCACCTGGCGAGCTTCCCGGAGGTCGTCGAGGCGCTGGTCGACGCCGACCTCGAAGCCGGCATGGCCGCCGTGCAGCGCACCGTCCGCCTCGGCCACGCCGCCCGCTCCGCCGGCAAGGTGAAAGTGCGCCAGCCGCTGCGCCGCGCGGTGATCGTCGCCAACGAGGACGAGCGGGCCTCGATCGAGGCGCTCGCCGACCTGGTCACCGCGGAGCTGAACGTCAACGAGCTCGACTTCGTCTCCGAGCAGGGCGAGCTCGTCACCTACACGGTGAAGCCGAACTACCGCACGCTCGGGCCGCGCTTCGGCAAGAAGATGCCGCAGGTCGCGGCGGCGGTGGCGGCCCTCGACGCCGCGCGCGTCGCGAGCACGGTCGCCGAGGGCGGCGAGGTCGGCATCGCGATCGACGGCACCGACCACACCCTCGGCCCCGACGACCTGACCCTGGCCCTGGCGCCGCTCGAGGGCTATGAGGTCGAGGCCGAGGCGGGCCACGCGGTCGCCCTGCAGCTGGAGATCGACGAGGAGCTCCGCCGCGCCGGCCTCGCCCGCGAGATCGTCCGCGCCGTCCAGGACGCGCGCAAGAACGCGGGCCTCGAGATCACCGACCGGATCGCGCTCGGCCTCGGCGGCGACGCCGAGCTGCTGGCGGTCGCCGAGGAGCACGAGTCCTACATCGCCGGCGAGACGCTGGCCACGAGCACCACCTTCGGCGACGAGGACGGTGCGGGGGGCACCGTCAGCGCCGCGACGATCGACTCCCGCGAGCTGCGGATCTCGGTCCGCCCGGTTTGAGGCGCGCGTCCGCCACGTCCACGTGCTCCGGGGGCGCTGGCTCGGCCCGCCGCGCCGGCGCCGGGGCCGCCACCCTGCTCGCCGCGGCGCTCCTCCTCGCCCTGCTCGCCCCCGGCACGGCCCTCGCCCGCGAAGCCGCCTACGGCGAAAACGGCGGCGAAGGCGCGGGCGGCCTGGTCGGCTCTACCGAACGGCCGCAGCTCCTGCTCATCCACGGCGGCTCCTTCCTCTACGACGACCCGACCTTCGAACCGCTGACCCGCGGCCCCGCGGTCGCCGCCGGCTTCGTCCCGCACTACGTCTCCTATCCGCTCGACAACCTCCCCGCGGCCGTCGAACGCGTCCGCGCCGAAGCGCGCCGCCTGCGCGAAAAGTTCGGCCTCGACCGCGTCTACGCCTACGGCTCCTCGGCGGGCGGCACGCTCGCCGCGCTGCTCTCCGGCCAGGAACTCGTCTCGGCGGGGGTCGCCAAGGCGCCGGTCTCCGACCTCGCGACCTGGGAATGGCCGACCGGTAGGTACGGCCCTGAATACTGGAGCGCGCTCGGCGTCGGCGAAGCCGCCCGCCTGCGCCTGTCGCCGACGGCCCGCCCGGAGCGGGCGCCGCTGCTGGTGATCCAGGGCCGCGCCGACAACGTCGTGCCACCATCCATGAACGAAACGTTCGCCGCCCGGTTCAGCCGGGTAAAGCTCTGGATGGTGGCCGGTGGGCACACGACCGATCGCGTGCGCCCGTTCTTGATCACCCGCGCGATGCACTGGCTGGCGCAGATCGCGACCCGCAAGATGGGCGCCAAGCGCGAAGCTGAAGCGGAAGCCAAGGAAAAGGCCGAAGCCAGGGCCGAAGGCGAAGGGTGAGCGCGGCGCCGGCCCGGCGGCGCGACCCCCTAAGCTCAAGTTGACCAATGGACTCAAGAAAACACCCTGACGAAGCGGATTCGGGCCGCGGCTTCCGCCCCGACATCGAGGGCCTGCGCGCGGTCGCGATCGTCGCCGTCCTCCTCTGCCACGCCGGGGTGCCGTTCCTGGCGGGCGGCTACGTCGGGGTCGACGTCTTTTTCGTCATCTCCGGCTTCCTGATCACCCGCCTGCTCCTGGCGGAGCTGGACGGCAGCGGGACGATCTCCCTGCGCGGCTTCTACGCGCGCCGCGCCAAACGCCTGCTGCCGCTCTCGGCGGTCCTGCTGGCGACGGTCGGCGTGCTCTCGATGATCCTGCTCTCGCCCCTGCGCAACACCGAAGTGGCCGGGGACATCATCGCCTCTGCCCTCTACGTCGCCAACTGGCACTTCGCCGCCCAGTCGGTCGATTATTTCGCCCAGGGACTGGAACCGAGCCCGGTCCTCCACCTCTGGTCGCTGGCGATCGAGGAGCAGTTCTACGTCGTCTGGCCGGGGCTGATGCTGGCCGTGACCTGGTTCTGGCGCCGCCGCGGCCGCTCCATCCGCCCGGCCCTCTGGGTCGCCCTTACCGCGATCCTGGTCGGCTCGCTCGTCTACGGCATCGCCCTGACCGACGACAAGCCGGCCTTCGCCTACTTCTCGACCTTCGCCCGGGCCTGGGAGCTCGGCCTCGGCGCCGCCCTCGCGCTGGCCGGGACGGTGCGCCTGTCGCGCCTCGGCGCCGCCGCGCTCGGCTGGATCGGCGTCGCCGCGATCGTCTACTCGAGCTTCGCCTACACCGGCAACACGACCTTCCCGGGGACGGCGGCGCTGGTTCCGACGCTCGGCGCGGCGGCGCTGATCTTCTCCGGCACCGCGCTCGCCGCGAGCGCCGGCGGCGTGACCGGCCTGCGCGCCGGGGCCGGCCGGCTCCTCTCTCTGGCGCCCGTCCGCTACGTCGGGCGCATCTCCTACTCCTGGTACCTCTGGCACTGGCCGTTCATCATCTTCGCGGCGGCGATCTGGGGACCGCGCCTCTCGGTCGCCGCCGGCCTCGCCGCGGTCGCCGTCTCCTGGGTCCCGACCCAGCTGACCCACATGCTGATCGAGGACCCGGTCCGCCGCGCCCCCGCCCTGCGCCGGCTGCCGAACCGGGCGATCGCCCTCGGCCTCGCCTGCACCGTGGTCGCGCTGGGGGTCGGGATCGGCCTGCGCGACAGCCAGCCCACGGTGCGCCTGGCGAAGCTCGCCGACGTCCCCGGGGCGGCGGCGCTCGTCGACCAGCCGGTGCCGCAGGAAACGGCGACGGCGCTGCGGCCGAACCCGCTGCGGGCCCGCGCCGACCGCTCGCGCGGCTACTACTCGGGCTGCCTGGTCGGGATCGAAGGGACGAACTCCAACAAGTGCCTCTTCGGCAACCCGGAAGGGGACCGCACCCTCATCCTCTTCGGCGACTCGCACGCGATGCAGTACTTCCCGGCGCTCGAGGAACTCGCCGAAAACCACGACTGGCGCCTGATCGAGCTGACCAAGGCGGAATGCCCGCCGGAGGAAATCGAAGTGCGCAGCATGGTCGAAGACCGCGAGTACTCCCAGTGCGACATCTGGCGCCAGTCGGCGCTCAAGCGCATCGAAGAAGGGGGCGGCAAGAACGTGACCGTGGTGATGAGCGGCGACACCGTCTACGTCCCCTACGGCCCCAACGGCGAAGAACTGACCGGCCGCGAAGCCGCCGAAGCGATGGAAGCGGGCTACCTGCGCACCCTCGACCGCATCGAGGCCGCCGGCCCCCGCACCGTCGTCATCCGCGATACCCCCGCTTCCTCAAAAGACGTCCCCAGCTGCGTCTCCGAAGACATCCAGCACCTCAAACGCTGCGCCTTCGAACGCCCCCACGAATGGGAGCGCGAATACGACGTCCGCGCCGCCAAAGCCCATCCCACCACCCACCTGATCGACCTCGACGACGAGATCTGCCCCAGCGAAGTCTGCCGCGCCGTGATCGGCAACGCCCTCGTCTACCGCGACAAATCCCACCTCACGGCAACCTTCGCCCGCACCCTCGAGCCGATGATCGAAAACGATTTCCGCGAAGCCGGGCTTTTGTAGTCGGCCGAGGGGGGAGAGTTTTCCGCGCCCAGCCCTTAGGGGTGGGTGCGATTCAAACGACACGCCAAGAACGGATTGCGTTGGGTCAAGGGCACCACTGAGGAAGCCGAATCCGTTGTCAAAAATTCGTTCGGAAAAGATTTCGACCCAGATGGCAACCCGCGCTACCGTGGCTATATAGCCGGGAAGCGATGTCGAGTGGTGGTGGCTCTCGACGATCCGGACTTGATCATCTCGATCCACCGCAGGAGGCGAGGATGAGAGTCGATTACGACCCTGAGGCCAAATCGCTGCTCTTCGAATTCGGTGAGTTCCGCGTGTCCGAAGACGGCGACTACGTCGAGGAGCTCGCCGACGGCATGTGCATCGTCTGGTTCCACGACGACCGCCCCGAAAGCATCCAACTGCTCGGAGGAGACACCTACATCGCGGCCCTCGATGAAGCCGCGGAGCGGTTCGCGCTGGACGCCGACGGCCTGCGGGCGGCGGCTCGCGCCGCCTTTGCGGCTCCCGATCGCGAAATCCTCATCGAGGTCGGTAGAAGGCTCACCGATGACGAAGGAAAGCCTGAAGCGGCGAAAGCCGCCTGACCGACGGGCGCTACTCGCCCGTCGGGTTGATCAGGAAGTCGGTTTTCGCGGAGTCGGAGAACTTGATCCAGCAGTGGTCGGGTGAGACGCCGGCCACCTCGACCAGCGCCTGCTCGAATCGCTTGGCGACCTCGGCCTTCTGCTCGTCCGAGCGGCCCTCGAACCAGTGGACCTCGACGAAGGGCATGGGTGGGTGGCGCCGCCGCTAGGCGAGCGCCGGCTCCAGCTCGGCCTCGAGGCGGCGCTTGGGCATCGCGCCGACGATTTTCTTCGTCATCTGGCCGCCCTTGAAGAGGATCATGGTCGGGATCGAGAGGACTTCGTACTGGGCCGCCGTCTGCTGGTTCTCGTCGACGTTGAGGCTCAGGATGGTGAGGTCGTCGCGCTCGCCGTCGATCTCCTCCAGCACCGGGTGGACCACGCGGCAGGGGCCGCACCAAGGCGCCCAGAAGTCGACCAGCACGGCCCCCTCGGCGTCGAGGACGTCAGATTTGAAGGTGGCGTCGGTTACGTCGGCCAAATTTCCACTCACGGTGATCGCTCTCCCGAGTCGCGTTTAGAAGCTCAATACTTCAAAAAGTATAGCGCCCCCTGTAGGGGCCACAAAGGCTAGTCCCTACCCCGGCGCGCGGCGCTCAAGCACGGTCCGTCCCCGGCGCGTTCGCAGTTTGCCGTCCATGGTCCGGGAAAGTGCGAACGCACCGGCGCTAGGTTGGGACGATGACCAACGCCGAGATCGCCGCCGCGCTGGAGGAACTGGGCGTCCTCTACGAGCTCGACGGCGCGGTCCGCTATCGCGTCCTCGCCTACTCGACCGCCGCCAAGGCGATCCGCGAAAGCCCGGTCTCGGTCGAGGAGCTGGCGCGCGAAGGGCGCGCGACCGAGATCCCCGGCGTCGGCAAGACGCTGGCCGAAAAGATCGACGCGCTGCGGGAGACCGGCGAGATCCCCGCCGCGGTCAAGCTCAAGGCGAAGTTCCCGCCGACCCTGGTCGAAGTGACGCGCGTCCCCGGGGTCGGGCCGAAAACCGCGCGCCTGCTCTGGGACGAGCTGCAGATCTCCTCGCTGGAGGACCTCAAGAAGGCCGCCGAGGAAGAGAAGATCCGTGACGTCAAGGGCCTCGGGCCGAAAGCCGAGGAGAACGTGTTGGCCTCGCTCGAGCGCCTCGGTGAGCCGGGGGAGGGGCCCGGCCGGCTCCTGCTCTCGACCGTGCGGCCGATCGCCGAGGAGCTTGCCGCGGCGCTCCGCGAGCATCCCGGCGCCCACCGGGTCGAGGTCGCGGGCTCGGTCCGCCGCTGGGGGGAGACCTGCAAGGACATCGACCTGATCGCGACCGCCGACGAGGGCAAGGACCTCGCCCAGTTCCTCGTCGACCACCCGCTGATCGCCGCCGCCGGCAAAGCGGGCCGCAACGGCGTGCGCGCCCAGACCCACAATGGCGTCTCGGTCGACCTGCGGATCGTCCCGCCCGCCGCCTTCGGCAACCTGCTCCAGCACTTCACCGGCTCCCAGGCCCACAACGTCCAGCTGCGCGAGGACGCGGTGAAGCGCGGCCTCTCGGTCTCCGAGCACGGCATCACCGACACCGAGACCGACGAGGTCACCCTCTGCGAGACCGAGCACGAGGTCTACGCGCACCTCGGCTACGCCTACATCGAGCCGGAGCTGCGCGAGGGCCGCGGCGAGCTGAAGGCGGCGCGCGAAGGCAAGCTGCCGGAGCTGGTCGAGCTCGACGACATCCGCGGCGATCTCCACGCCCACACGACCCTCTCCGACGGCCGCAACACCCTCGCCGAGATGGCCGCGGCGGGCCGCGACCGCGGCTACGCCTACATGGCGATCACCGATCACTCCGCCAGCCACGGCTTCGGCGACGACGTCCAGCCCGACGCGCTGCGGCAGCGGATCGAGGAGGTCCGCGCCTGGAACGAGGAGCACGGCAGCCGGCGCTTCCGCCTCCTGGTCGGCTCGGAGATCAACATCGGCCTCGACGGCTCGCTCGACTACCCCGACGACCTGGTCGCCGAACTGGACTGGGTCGTCGCATCCGTCCACACCTCCTTCAACGTCTCCGAAAAGGACATGACCGCGCGCGTCGTCGCCGCGATCGAAGACCCGAACGTGGACTGCATCGGCCACCTCACCGGCCGCCTGATCGGCCGCCGCGAGCCCTACGGCATCGACGTCGAGGCGGTCGCCGAGGCCGCCGCCCGCACCGGCACGATGATCGAGATCAACGGCAACCCCAACCCCCGCGACCTCTCCGACCGCCACGCCCGCCTCGCCGCCGACGCCGGCGTCCGCATCGTCCTCAACACCGACGCGCACGGCGTCGACACCCTCGTCAACATGACCTACGCCGTCGCCACCGCCCGCCGCGCCTGGCTGACCAAGGCCGAAGTCGCCAACACCCGCACCTGGGCGGAGTTCAAGAAGCTCAAGAAGAAGTGACCCCTCCCGACGAGTTCGCACTTCTCCGCGCATAGCGCGGATTTCTGCGAACTCACCCGGAGGTCAGGTCGCGTGCAGGCGGTCGCTGCGCAGGCCGGGGGTCCGCACCAGGTGGATCGGCTTGAAGGCCGAGTTGGGGACGACGAAGAAGCGGACGCCGTCGCGCTCCTCGATCGCGGTGACGGCGGCCTCGCGGGTGTGCCAGGCGAGCGAGACGATCAGGGCATAGCCGGTGCCGATGATCGCGACGCCGGGGAAGAAGAGGCCGAGGCCGCCGGCGATGACCGCGGTGAGGGCGATCGGCCAGAGGCGCTGGATCGCGATGCGGGCGGGCGACTGGGAGGGGAGGGAGGTCGCCATGCGGGCGCGGGAGAGCGGGTCGCGCATGTCCTCGCGGGCGCGCTCCGGGCGTCCCAGCCAGAAGCCGAGGATGAGCGCGATCGCCCACCAGGCGAGGGCGACGATGACGGTCGTGCCGCTCGGTTCGCCGCCGACCGAGATCGCGCTGATCGCCCCGAGGACGGTCGCCTCGGCGCCGGTGAGGAAGACCGTGGCACGCAGCAGGTCGGTGTAGGGCATGGCTACTCCGCGAGCCAGGCGAGGATCTCGAGCCAGCCGGCCGGGCCCGCGACGGTGACGTCGGCCTCCTCGGCCACCTCCGGCGGCCCCTCGGCGGAGAGGACGCCGACGCGCACCGCGGCGACCAGCTCGCCCGCGTCGCGCAGCTCGGCGAGCCGGCGGAAGGCGTCGACGTCGGTGCGGTCGTCGCCCGCGTAGACGACCCGGTCGACGCCGTCCTCGGCGAGGATCGAGGCCACCGCGGCGCCCTTGCCGCCGCCGCCGACCGGCCGCAGCTCCAGCACCTTGCGACCCCAGTGCGGTTCGAGCCCGGCGCGGCCCGCCTCGACCGCGACCTCGCGGGCGGCGGCCTCGGCGCGTGCCTCGTCGTCGGCGCCGCGCCAGTGGAGCGCCTGGATCGGCCCCTTGTCTTCCAGCCGCAGCCCCGCGTCGTCGAGCCGCACCGCCTCGATCCCGGCCATGAACGCGGCGGTGTCCCCCTCGCGCCCGTCGACCGAGGGATCGGGCTTCGGCTCGCTCTCGCCCGGCATCATCAGCTCCAGCCCGTGGTTGCCCGCGTAGGCGACGCCGTCGAGGCCCATCCGCCCGCGGACGTCGGCGGCGCGCCGCCCCGAGACCGCCCCGACCATCGCGTAACGGTCGATCAACCGCAGCAGCACCTCGCGCGCCTCGCCCGGCAGCGCGACCTCGTCGGCGCGCTCGACGATCGGCGCCAGGGTGCCGTCGAAGTCGGTGAGGATCGCCGCCTTGCCCGGCTCCGCCCGCAGCGGCGCGAGCAGCCCCCGCCAGGCCGCCGTCGTGGTCTGGGATTCACCCGCCATCCACCCCTAGTATCGCGGCATGGCGAACCCAAACGCGGCGGCGGGTCGCGGCGAGGTGCAGCGACTGGCCGCGATCGGCACCGCCGCGGGCGCCTTCAGCGGCCTCTTCGGGGTCGGCGGCGGCACCGTCATCGTGCCGCTGCTGATCTTCTGGTTCGGCTTCGGCGAGCGCCTCGCGACCGGCACCAGCCTCGCCGCGATCGTCATCGTCGGCACCCTCGGCGCGCTCGCCCAGGGCGGCATCTACGGCAACGTCCACGTCGTCACCGGCCTCTTGCTGGCGATCCCCGCGATCGCCGGCGTCGTGCTCGGCACGGCGATCCAGCAGCGCATCCCGCAGCGCGCCGTCTCCTACCTCTTCGCCCTCCTCCTGGTCGCCGTCGCGGTCGACCTGATCCTGAAATGACCGGGACCGCACGAAAGGCGCGCCGGTGAACGAGGTCCTCGCCGTCCTCGTCTGCGTCGCGGGAGGCCTGGCCGGCGGCCTGGTCGGGGTCGGCGGCGGCGTCCTCTTCGTCCCCGCGCTGACCGTCTTCATCGGGCTCGGCCAGGTCGAAGGTGAGGCGACCTCGCTGCTGATGATCGTCATCGTCGCCCTCGTCGGCGCCGCCCGCCAGCGCGGCTATGGCAACGTCCGCCTGCGCGAGGCGCTGATCATCGGAGCGCTCTCCCCGCTCGGCGTCCTGGCCGGCGTCGCCGCCTCCAACCTCCTGCCGGAGCGCGCCCTGCAGCTCGCCTTCGCCGCCCTCGCCCTGTTCATGGCGGCCCACCTGATCCGCCGCGCCCGCACCGTGTAACCCATCCTCTACGCTGAACTCGTGGATTCTTTGCGGTGGGAAGCCGATCTCCCCAAGCTCCGTTCGCCGGTGATGATCTGCGCATTCCGCGGCTGGAACGACGCTGCCGCGGCCGCCTCGACCGCGCTCGCGGCGATCGGCAACTCGCTCGACTCCGAAGCGGTCGCCTCGATCGATCCCGAGGAGTACTTCGACTTCCAGTCGACGCGCCCGACGATCACGATGGCGGCGGGGGAGACGCGGCGGATCGAGTGGCCGGAGAACAACTTCATCGCCGTGCGCGTGCCGAACGCGGACCGCGACCTGGTGCTGCTCGACGGCACCGAGCCGAACCTCCGGTGGCGGACCTTCTCCGAGCACGTGGCGACCGCCGCCGACGCTCTCGACGTCGAGTTCGTGATCACGCTCGGCTCGCTGATCGCCGAGGTCTCCCACACCCTGCCGGTGCCGATCACCGGCCTCGCCTCCTCGGCCGAGCTGGTCGACGAGCTCGACCTCGAGCGCTCCAACTACGAGGGCCCGACCGGGATCGTCGGCGTCGTCCACGACCTCTGCCGTCAGACCGGCATCGACTCCGCCTCGCTCTGGGCGGCGGTGCCCCACTACGTCGCCGCGGTCCCCAATCCGAAGGCGGCCCTGGCCCTGCTCCGCCGCCTCGAGGGCATGACCGGCATCGCCGTCGAGGCCTCCGAGCTGGAAGAGGAAACGACCGACTACGAGGAGCAGATCGGCCGCGCCGTCGCCGCCAACCCGGAGATCGAAGAGCTGGTCGAACGGATCGAGGCCGAACAGGTCGACATGCTGGCCGACGAGGTCGACGACTTGCCTTCGGCCGACTCCATTGCGCGAGAGTTCCAGAGGTTCCTCAGGCAGAAAGGCGGGGAGCAGGGGTAGGTCGGGCGGGACGGGCGGGGGTCCGCGGCGCTTGCGGCCGTCCGAGGGAGGTCCGTGGGTGTCCTGGGCTCCTCATGGGGGTCCTGGCAGGCTGTGACCCCCATGAGGAGCCCAGGACGTGAGGGGTGCGTGGGAGAGGCGTCACAGGGACGTGAGGAAGTCGGACTTACGTGACGATCGGGTCGGAGAGCCTCCACACCTCGGCCGGATCCGTGACGAAGATGCCGGGAACGTCACACTTTCCGGCCCTCAGAGGCCCTTTTCGGGCCGAAATGGAGGGGTCGATAACGCGCTGCGTGTTTTAGGGCCCCTATAGGGGGGTCAATACACGCAGCGCGTAGGTCGGTGTTGCACAACACGGGAGAAAGACCGGAGTTCTCGACATCTCCGTGACGAGGTCTGACTCCCGTCACGGATCCGTG
>ERZ778017.979-NODE-979-length-32662-cov-114.612997_pt1 | contig 32662 bp, 30 predicted proteins | sample MGYA00375747_ERZ778017 | MGnify/ENA primary metagenome ERZ778017 (study PRJEB29350, sample SAMN05509838) | bioreactor metagenome | biome: bioreactor; material: wastewater | place: South Africa: University of Cape Town | collected 2014-03-17 ...
GCGTTCGGCAAGCTGATGAACCTGTTCCGCCAGAAGCTTGGCAACGCCTGAGCGCGCGATTGCCGCCCTGCCGGCGTCTGCGCAGTTCCGGCCAGCGCCTTGCAGGCAGCGTCGCGCGTTCGTTGTAGCCGGACGCCCGCCCGCACCTTGAAAGGGTGCTACGCTTCCGGGATGAACACCTTCGCTTCCCGGATCGTCCACTGGCACGGGCACCATGGTCGGCATGACCTGCCGTGGCAGTCCACGCGCGACCCCTACCGTATCTGGCTATCCGAGATCATGCTGCAGCAGACCCAGGTTGCCACGGTCATCCCCTATTTCAGGCGCTTCGTCGCACGATTCCCCGATCTGCCGGCTCTGGCCGCGGCCCATGAGGATGAAGTGCTCGCAGTGTGGAGCGGGCTCGGCTACTACAGCCGCGCGCGTCATCTGCATGCGGCTGCGCGCGCCATCGTGGCCGGGCACGCCGGGGCATTTCCGGCCACCCCTGCCGCGCTCATGCAATTGCCCGGGGTCGGGCGCTCCACCGCGGCAGCCATCGCGGCGCTTGCATTCGGCCAGCACTGCGCCATCCTGGACGGCAACGTCAAACGCATACTGGCGCGTCATGGCGGAATCGCCGGCTGGCCCGGCGACCGGAAAGTCGAATCCGCGCTATGGACGCTGGCTGAATCCCTGCTGCCGCGCACGGCCATCGAGGCTTACACACAGGGCATGATGGATCTCGGCGCACTGGTCTGCACCCGCAGCCGGCCGGCCTGCGCCGCATGTCCGGTCAGCGCCGACTGCATCGCCCATACGCAGGATCGCGTCCGCGAACTGCCGGCCCCGCGCCCCAGAAAAACACTGCCGGAAAGGCAGGTACAGATGCTGCTGTTGCTCGACCGTGGCGAACTCATGCTGGAAAAACGCCCTTCCCGGGGCATATGGGGCAGCCTGTGGAGCCTGCCCGAACTCGCTCCCGACGTCGACGCCGCTCGCCACTGCCGCGACCACTTCGGCTTCGTCGCACTGGACCAGCAGAACCTGCCGCCCTTCACGCACAGCTTCACCCATTTCAGATTGCATATCCGGCCCGTACTGCTGCAGCTTGCGCCACGCCCGGGCACCCCGCCCGGCCGGATATGGATTCCCCTGGCCGATGCGCTCGATGCGGCACTGCCCACTCCCGTGCGCACCCTGGTCGGGCAGCTTGTTCATCAGTGAATCATCCGATGGCTGCTCGCGTGACATTCCCCATGTTATAAAGCGGCCACCCGAACCCTCACATTCCCTGCGCCCTGTGCCTCATGCGTATTTTTTCTTCCGTCGTCTGGTATTGCTGATCTTTTTACTCAGCCCGCTCGCCGCACTGGGCGGCATCATCGTCAATTCCGACGTCGAAGCGCAGCGCATCAGCATCGCCTCCCTGCGCAACATTTATACCCTGCGGCAGACGTTGTGGCCCAACCGTCAGCCCATCGTGGTTTTCGTCCTGCCGGACGACCACCCTGTCAATGTCGCCTTCGCCAAGGAAAAACTCGGGCTTTATCCCTATCGCCTGCGCCAGACCTGGGACCGGATGAGCTTCAGCGGAATGGCCAGTGCGCCGATTCAGGTAAAGGACGAGAACGAAATGCGGGCGCGCGTGCGTGCCACGCCGGGTGCAATCGGCTACACGAGCAAGGACATGGTCTATGACGGCATCAAGACGCTCAGGCTGGAATAGCCTGCTGTTGAGTGGCCTGCTGGCGGCATCGCCCGCCTGGGCGGACGAACTGGCCGGCCCTCGCTACCAGATCCAGGGATTTGCCGCCCAGGGTCTGATCGGCAGCACCCACAACAATTTCTTCGGCGACAGCCGGGATGGCGTCAGCACCCGCTTCACCGAAGCCGGTCTCCATGGAAGCTGGCAGGCGCTCGACGCCGTGCGGCTGTCCGGTCAGGTCCTGTATCGACAGGCAGGTGAAAGCGACCAGGACGGGCTGCGCGCGGACTACGCCCAGGCGGACTGGCAGTTCTACCAGACCGAAGCCAGCCAGCTCGGACTCAAGTTCGGCAAGGTCAAGCTTCCCTACGGCCTGTATAACGAAACGCGCGATGTGCCTTTCACGCGTTCCGGCATCCTGCTGCCGCAGTCGGTCTACGTCGACAACAGCCGCGATTTGCTGCTGGCCGCGCCCGGGGCCTTCCTGCATGGCGCCAGCGTGCAGCCCTACGGTGCGTTCGACTTCCTGCTCGGCTGGGTACGCCCCGATTTCGACAGCTCCTCGGTCGAATACAGCTTTCTCGGCAACATCCGGCCGGGCACGCTGAAAGGCCAGGGCGCCCTCGGTGCCCGTCTGCGCTGGGACCTGCCGACCGATACCACGCTGATGCTGACCCATGCCGATGCCAGGGCCGATTATTCGCCCGGCACCGGCGACACGCTGACGGCCGGCAAGGTGCGCTTCCGCAACCTCCTCCTCACGGTCCAGCAGCGTTTCGATACCGTCACCCTGACGGCCGAATACGGCGAACCCCGTTTCGACAACACCGGTTTCGGTCCGTATTTCCCCAGCAGCCATAGAACCATCCAGGCAGGCTATCTGCAGGGAGAATGGCGTTTTCTGCCGGCCTGGGAACTGATGCTGCGTCATGACTTCTTCTATCGGGACAAGCGCGACAAGAACGGCCATCTCTTCGCTTTGACCACCGGTCTGCCGGCTCACAGCATGTTTGCCCGCGACACGACGCTGGGCCTGCGCTGGGACACCACCCCCAATCTGATGCTGCGCGCGGAATTTCACCATGTCGACGGCACCGGCTGGCTGCCGGGTCCGGACAACCCGGTTTTCATCGATCGCGAACAACGCTGGAACATGTGGCTCCTGCAGGCTGCCTACCGGTTCTAGGCCATGCAACTCCCTGCTTTCCTCAGCCTGAAATGGAAGCTGTTGTTGCCGCTGACGCTGGCCATGGCGATCGGCACGATGGCGCTCACCTGGATCAACGACGCCAATCTGCGGCGTGAAGTGCAACAAGCGCGGCTTGACAGCGCCACCCGCAACGAAGCGCTGCTGCGCTTCCTGATCCAGCAGAACGAACGCCAACTGGTGGATGCCGGATCGGCGCTGGCCGATTTCATTGTGGCCGGCCGCACCGGCCCGCTCGACCTGGAAGCCGGATTCGCCCTGCAGCCTTACTGGGACCAGCTCAGCCTCAACCAGGGTTTTGAAAGCCTGCGCCTGTACGATGCCGGTCAGCAGATGCTGGCCGGTTTCGGCAGTGCGCCGGCACCGGATGCCCTGATCGCAGCCCGGCTCGCCGAGGTGCTCGCGAGCGAGCATCCCGCCAGCGGCCTGTACTGCACCGGGCGCTGCCTGTTCTACGGCATGGCGCCGGTGCTGCACCAGGGTCATACCGCCGGCGTGGTCATGGTCTCGATGGATCTGTCCAGCCTGCTGAGCACGTTCGGCCAGAGCACCGGACATGACCTGGCGGTGGCCGTCGATCGCCGGCAGAAAACCGCGCTGATCTCCGCCACGACCCCGGACATCGGGACGATGCTGGACAAGGTGGATTTCTCCCCCTATCCACAGCGGCCGCAAGTCGAATCAGCGCTGACCCCCAGCAACGGAAGAACCTACATGTGGCAGAAACTGCGGCCGATTGCGGCCGCACCCGACGCGCCGTTTTTCATCGCGCGCAAGGACGTCACCGATGCTGAACGTGCCATCAGGAATTCCTTCGTGGCCAACCTGATCACGGGGCTGACCGTTTTCATCCTGGCCGAAGGCATACTGCTGGTTTCGCTCGCCTGGCTGATGCGGCGGTTGAACCGGGTCAGCACCGGCCTGCCGCTGCTGGGCAATGGCCGTTGGCGGGACGCGCGCCAGCATCTGCAGTGCCGCGACTCGATCCCGCACGACGAGCTCTCCACGCTGGAAAAAGCCGCCCTCACCCTTGCGGGCCAGCTCGAATCGCTCGACACGGCCGCACGCGCCCAGCAGAACGATCTCGCCAGGCTGGTCAGCACCCTGTCGCACGAACGCGACTTCATTTCCGGCCTGCTGGATACGGCGCAGGCGCTCATCCTGACCCAGGATCGCCAGGGCACGATCCGCATGGTCAACCATTACGTGGAAACACTGACCGGCCTCACCGGGCAGCAACTGCTCGGCGAGGATTATTTCAAGCAGATGATCGCGCCGCAGGAACGTCGCGACTGGCGTTCGCGGCTCCTCGCCCACTTCGCCAACCATTCCACCCCGCTGCGATTCGAGGCGCTGCTCGCCGCCCCGGACGACCTGCGCAACATCACCTGGGTGCATTCGCTGATCGGCCAGCCAAGCGATAGCGACTCCCTGATCCTCTCGGTGGGGCTCGACCTGACCGAACTCAAGAGCGCGCAGGCGCGCGCCAGCTATCTGTCCGACTACGACACGCTGACCGGACTCTACAATCGCCAGGGCTTTCAGCGGCGGCTGACGAATGCCCTGGCCGAGTTCAAAAGCGGCGCGCTCCTGCTGATCGACCTGGATGATTTCAAGGCGATCAACGATCTGGCCGGCCACAGCGCCGGCGACGCCGTGATCCAGAACATGGCCGAAAACCTGCGCGGAATCCAGCCGGCTCCCAAACTGGCCGCGCGGCTGGGCGGCGACGAGTTTGCCCTCTACTTCGAATCCCTGCCGGACGCCCAGTTGCTGCAAACCGCGCGCTTTCTGTGCAAGGGCGATCGCGCCCGGCACATCGCCACCGCCTGCGTCGGCATCGCCGCGGTGCAGGCCGGCTGCACGACGGAAACGCTGCTGGGGCAAGCCGATCTGGCACTGTCCCAGGCGCGGGTCAAAGGCCGTTCAAACTGGCATCTCTACAACCCGCAAGACGGTACCCGCGAAAGCCTGCTGGGCCGCACCGCTCAACTCGCACTGATCACCGACGCCTTGCATGACGACCGGCTGGCACTATACCTGCAGCCCATCGTGGCCCTTCGCGCGGACCAGACCATGCACTACGAAGCCCTGTTACGGGTGCGCGCGCCGGATGGCCAGATTCTGCCGCCCGCGCCGCTGATCGCCGCGGCGGAAGCTTCGGGGCTGATCCGGGAGATCGACCAGTGGGTGCTGCAACATGCCATTGCGTTGATTGCAAGCCGACCCGGCCTGCACCTCGCGGTCAATCTGTCCGCCCGCAGTCTGGACAATCCGGAGTTGCCGGCCCTGCTGCAGGACATGCTCCGCAAACAGGGGGTTCAGCCGCAGCAGCTGATCCTGGAAATCACCGAAACGGCAACCCTCAATCAGATCACCCATGCCGAAACCCTGCTTACCGGCATTCACGCGCTCGGCTGCAGACTGGCGCTCGACGATTTTGGCGTGGGCTTTTCCACCTTCCAGTACCTGAAGCATCTGCCCGTCGATTTCGTCAAGATCGATGGCTCGTTCATCCGTACGCTGGACCACAGCGAGGATGACCGCCTGTTCGTAAAAGCCCTGATCGAGGCGATACACGGCTATGGAAAACTGGCGGTAGCGGAATATGTCGAAACCGAGGTCATCCTTCGGCAGGTGACCGAACTGGGTGTGGATTTTGCCCAGGGCTATCATTTCGGCCGGCCGCTGCCGGTCGAATCCGTGCTCCCGCTCAAACCGGACTGATTGCGAACCGGATGCTATACCTAATAGTCTCGTGACCGCATCAGGAGCTTGACATGAACACCCGGCTTGATTCATCCACTACCGCCATCTTCGACTCCGACGGTTTTCTGATCGACCCCTCCATATGGAATAAAAACCTGGCGGACCGCATCGCCCAGACCGACGGCATCGGCCCGCTCAGCGACACTCAACTCGGCCTGCTGCAAACCTTGCGCGATGCCTTCTCCCGGCACCACAGCGTCACGGCGCTCAGCCATGTCTGCCACCTGATCGGGCAAAACGCCGACTGCATGCAACACCTGTTCCCCACCCCGCGCGCGGCCTGGCGCCTGGCGGGGCTGCCCAACCCGGGCGAGGAAGCCAAAACCTATCTTTGACGACGTCCGGCCGGGCGTCTGTCCGGTGGCCCCCGCTGCGCGCCGAGTGCGTCTCCCTGCCCGGAATCCGGTAAGATTGGCGCTTTCCATTCGTTAGAGAATTTTCACCATGTCCATGGCCGACCGCGACGGCGTCATCTGGTACGACGGCAAGCTCGTCCCCTGGCGCGACGCCACCACCCACGTCCTCACCCACACCCTGCATTACGGCATGGGCGTGTTCGAGGGGGTGCGCGCCTACAAGGCCGAACAGGGCACGGCGATCTTCCGCCTGCAGGAGCACACCGACCGTCTGTTCCGCTCCGCTCACATCCTCGGCATGAAGCTGCCGTTCGACAAAGCCGCGATTTCCGAAGCGCAGCGCACCGTGGTGCGTGAAAACCGGCTCGAATCCTGCTATCTGCGCCCGATGGCGTTCTTCGGCTCGGAGGCGATGGGCATCTCGGCGAAGAACCTGTCGGTACACGTCATCGTCGCCGCCTGGCCCTGGGGGGCGTACATGGGCGACGAGGCGATCACCAACGGTATCCGCGTGAAAACCAGTTCGTTCTCGCGCCACCACGTCAACATCACCATGTGCAAGGCCAAGGCCAACGGCAACTACATGAATTCCATCCTCGCGCACAAGGAGGCCGAGATGGACGGCTACCAGGAAGCGCTGCTGCTGGACGTGGACGGTTTCGTCGCCGAAGGCTCGGGCGAGAACTTCTTCATGGTCCGCAACGGCACGCTCTACACGCCCGATCTGACGGCCGCGCTGGAAGGCATCACGCGCGACACCATCGTGCAACTGGCCGGCGAAATCGGCCTGCCGGTAGTCGAGAAGCGCATCACGCGCGACGAGGTGTACTGCGCCGACGAGGCATTCTTCACCGGCACCGCCGCCGAAGTCACGCCAATCCGCGAGCTCGACAACCGCACCATCGGCGCGGGCACGCGCGGCCCCGTCACGGCGAAACTGCAGGCGATGTATTTCGACTGCGTGCATGGCCGTGCCAGTGCGCATACCGACTGGCTCAGCCCGGTCTGAGCGGGCGCGGTCATGAGCGAACGGCACGACAACACCCAGCGCGTCATCGAAATCACCGAAAGCGACCTGCCGCTGCATTGCCCGATGTCGCAGCAGACCGACTGGAGCGCCCATCCACGCGTCTACCTGTCGATCAATGCGCGCGGCGAATCGTTGTGTCCGTATTGCGGCACACTCTATCGCCTGAAAGGCAAACCCAGCGGCAGCCACCACTAGCGCCTGTCGCCCCGTCCGGGGCGACAGCCCTGATTCGAGGATCATGTCCATACCCGCGTTCCCCACCCCCGAGGCTGCCGAGGCCGCGTTCTACGCTGCGTTCGAGGCGCGCTCGCTCGACGCCATGATGGCGGTCTGGGCCAGCGACGACCACATTGCCTGCATCCATCCCCTGGCCGCGCCACTGAACGGACGCGCAGCCGTCGCGGCGGGCTGGCACAGCATGTTCGAGGCGGCAGGCCGCTTCAATGTGCAGGTGGAAGTTGCCCACCAGATGCGCGACGCCACTCAGGTCATCCGCGTCGTTCGCGAATATCTCGTCATCGGCCAGGAGACCGAGCCGCGTCCGGCCATCCTCGCCACCAATGTCTACCGCAAGGATGCCGACGGCGGCTGGCACATGGTGTTGCACCACGCGTCCCCGCTCCAGGTGGGCGGCTCGCCCCCCTCGCACACGCCGCCCACGGTCCTGCATTAAACGGCTGCGGCGCCTTGGCCAGATTCCGCGTCAGGCATTCTCCGGACATGGCTTATCGTGCCCCCGCCTGGCTGCCCGGCGGCCACCTGCAAACCCTGTACAGCAGCGTGTGCATCCGCATCCCGCCCGTGGCCTGGCGGCGCGAGCGCCTGGAATTGCCGGACGGCGATTTTCTCGATTTCGACTGGGTGGATGGCCGGGCCGGCGCGCCGGTCGTGGTGTTGTTCCATGGCCTGGAAGGCAGCGCCGACAGCCATTATGCGCGCAGCCTCATGACCCATGTCCGGATACGGGGATGGCATGGCGCGGTGGCGCATTTCCGCGGCTGCTCCGGCGAAGACAATCGCCTCCCGCGCGCCTATTTTGCCGGCGACAGCGCAGATATCGAACACATGCTGTCGCACGTCAAATCGCTGCATGCCCGGGTTCCGGTTTACGCCGCCGGCGTTTCACTCGGCGGCAACGCGCTGTTGAAATGGCTGGGTGAACGGCGCGAGACGGCGCTCACGCTGGTCGAACGTGCCGCCGGGGTTTCCGCGCCGCTCGATCTTACCGTGGCCGGCCATACCCTCGATCGCGGTTTCAACCGCCGTGTCTACACTGCGCGCTTTCTCGTCACCCTGAAGCAGAAGGCCCTGCACAAGGCCGCGCGTTTTCCCGGCGTGCTGGATACGGCAGCCATTGCCGCCGCCACCACCTTTCGCGAATTCGACACGCTGGTCACGGCACGCCTGCATGGATTCCGCGATGCCGAGGATTACTGGCTGAAAGTGTCATCCAAACCCCTGCTGCGCGCCATCGCCGTGCCCACCCTCGTCATCAATGCGCGAAACGATCCTTTCCTGCCCGCCTGGGCGCTGCCGTCGTCTCGAGAAGTCTCATCCGCGGTTCTGCTCGAACAACCCGAGGCCGGCGGCCATGTCGCATTCCCCACGGGTCCATTTCCGGGCCGGCTCGACTGGCTGTCCCGCCGTTTGATGCAGCATTTCGATACCCAGGCGTGGTAGCGCCCTCAGGTAGAATCGACCCCTTCGAAAACAGGGAGCACGGTGTGGAATACCCCAAGGAAATCTTCAAGGCCTACGACATCCGCGGCATCGTCGGCAAGACATTTACGCCGGAAATCGTCGAGGCCATCGGCCACGCCATCGGCTCCGAAGCGGTGGCGCGCGGCCAGCAGGAAATCTGCATCGGCCGCGACGGCCGCCTGTCGGGGCCGGATCTCGCCGCCGCACTGGCTCGCGGCATCCGCAAGGCGGGCATCGGCGTCGTCGATCTCGGCATGGTCGCCACGCCGATGACCTATTTCGCCGCGTATCAGCTCGGCACCCACAGCGCGGTGATGGTCACCGGCAGCCACAACCCGCCCGACTACAACGGCCTCAAGATGGTGCTCGGCGGCGAGACCCTGGCGGGCGATGCGATCCAGAAGCTGCGCGAGCGGTTGCTCAACAACGACCTCACACAAGGCAACGGCGGCTACCGCCAGCACGACATCGCCGACGAATATCTCGCGCGCATCGTGTCGGATGTGAAACTCGCACGTCCGATGAAGATCATCATCGACTGCGGCAACGGCGTGCCTGGCGCGTTCGCGCCCAGGCTCTATCGCGACATGGGCTGCCAGGTGGAAGAACTGTTCTGCGAGGTCGACGGCCACTTCCCCAACCACCATCCCGATCCGTCGCAACCCAAGAATCTCGCCGACCTGATCGCCGCGCTGAAAACCAGCGACGCCGAAATCGGCCTCGCCTTCGACGGCGACGGCGACCGTCTCGGCGTGGTCACCAAGGACGGCAGCATCATCTTCCCCGACCGCCAGCTGATGCTGTTCGCCGACGACGTGCTGTCGCGCAACCCCGGCGCCGAGATCATCTTCGACGTGAAATCCACCCGCAATCTGTTCGACTGGATTCGCGCGCGCGGCGGCAAGCCCACGCTGTGGAAGACCGGCCACAGCTTCATCAAGGCGAAGATGAAGGAAACCGGTGCGCTGCTGGCCGGCGAAATGAGCGGCCACGTGTTCTTCAAGGAGCGCTGGTTCGGCTTCGACGACGGGCTCTATGCCGGCGCGCGCCTGCTCGAATATCTGAGCAAGCAGGCCGACCTCAACGCCACCCTGCACAGCCTGCCCGACACGGTGAACACGCCCGAGCTCAACATCAAGATGGCCGAAGGCGAGCATTACGCGCTGATGGAGCGGCTGCAGAAATCCGCGCGCTTCCCCGACGCCCAGGAAATCATCACCCTCGACGGCCTGCGCGTCGAATACGCCGACGGCTTCGGCCTCGCGCGCCCGTCCAACACCACGCCGGTGATCGTGCTGCGCTTCGAGGCCGACTCTGCCTCCGCGCTGGAACGCATCCAGGCCGACTTTCGCCGCGTGATCCACCAGGCTGCGCCCAGCCTCGCGCTGCCGTTTTGAGCGGCCGCTCCCGCCGATGACAGACCACGACGAGCTTCTCGTCCGGATCGACATGGACTGCGCGCCGGGCGGCATGGAATGGCTGACGCCCGGCGGCGGCCTGCGCTGGGGGCGCTGCCGTTTCGATTTCAACCCCGAGCCGGGCGGACGCGCGGATTTCAGCGCGGTGCTGGGCAACGCCCGCCCCTATGACCGCTTCATGGTCGCGCCGCAAAACACCCTGTTCATCGCCGGCGAACCGCTGTCCAAAAAGCTGTATCCGCAGGCGTTCTACCGGCAGTTCGGCCATGTCGTCGACAGCCACGCGGCGTCGCGCCACCCGCATCTGCACGTCAGCGCGCTCGGGCTCAACTGGCACGTTGGGCTCGACCGCCGCAGCCACCGCTATCGCTACGGTTACGATCATCTGACCGCGCTGGCCTGCCCGGAGAAACAGAACCGCATCGCCGTGGTGTGCTCCAACGCCAGCAAGACCGAAGGCCAGCGCCGGCGGCTGGCGCTGCTCGAAGGGTTGAAACAGCGCCTGGGCGACCGGCTGGTGCATTTCGGGCGCGGCTTCGAGCCGATCGACGACAAGATGGAGGCGATCCTGCCTTACCGCTTTCAACTGGTGCTGGAAAACGGCGTGGAGCCGCATTACTGGACCGAGAAGCTCGCCGATGCCTACCTCGGCTGGGCTTATCCGGTCTATCTGGGCTGCCCGAACGTGGCGGATTACCTGCCCGCGGAAGCGCTGCTTTCCATCAACGATCTGGGCGTGGACACGGCGGCGGCGCGCATCGCCGAACTGCTGGACCAGCCGCTGGGGCCCCAGCGCGAGGCCGCGCTGGCGGAGGCAAGGCATCGCATACTGAACGTCTACAACCCCTTCGCCTGGGCGGCGCATTGGGCCGAGGCCCTATACCGCCCGGGGCTGACCGAAAAGACGGTGACGCTGCGTTCGCACAAGGCTTTCCGCCGTTTTCCACGCGGGCATTTGTTCAGACTGCGCAAGGCGCTGGCCTGAGCGCAACACTCAATCGCCCGCCCAGCGATGGCGGGCGCGCACGTAGAGTTTTTCCACCCCGTAGCGCAGGCCCGGCAGCCATTGCCGGTGCAGGCGGCGGCGGCTCTGGATCTGGATCGGTGACGCGGATCGAGCGCGGCCGGCAACGTGCCTTTCGTTGACCAGCCGAACGATGGTGGCGATGGGGCCATATGCTTCGAGTACACGGCGCCGGCTCTCCAGGATCGCGGACAGGTTTTTTTCCCACAGCTTGTCGCGGATGGCGCGTTGAATGATCTCGGCGGCGCCCTCGACGTCGGCAATGTCGATGCGGATGAAACTTTCCGGCGGAAAATAATCCTCGGCGTTGGGACAGCCGTAGTAGACCGGCATGCAGGCGCCGAGAAAGGGGTCGGCGAGCTTTTCCGTCCAGTGGTGCGTCCCCAGGTGGTTTTCGATCGCCAGGTGGTAGCGGTAGGGATCGAGGGCGTCGGCCTTGTCAACCAGCGGGCGCACGCCGTGGCCGTAGATTTCCATGAACGGCAGCCGGGCCTTGAGCGCCTGGGTGAAGTCGTAGCGCAGGCGGTGCAGGGTATGCCCCTGCCGCTTGCTGGAGCAGACCGTCGACAGGTCGGCGGTCTTGTCCAGCGGAACGTGCGAGACGAGCGTGTCGTAGTCGCCGCGCGGCGAACTGTCGGCGTAAAACCAGATCAGCGCGGGCTGCTGGAAGATGAGGCCCTTGTGGCGGCCCGTCGCCCACGCTTCCTGTGTGCTCAGCAGCCAGTTGAACTGGCGCAGGTAGGTTCGGCCGTAGGTCTTGATCGAGGACGGTTCGACGGTGATCAAGAGGGTATTTTCCGCCGGGCAGGCCAGTTCCTCGACCCACAGCGGGTGGCGCTCGCCCGCCAGCGAGGGCAGGTCGTCGTAGACCACCAGCCAGTCGTAGTCGCGGCAATCACGGTCGAAAATGAAATCGCAATTGCCCCAGCGCGGCTGCCTGCCGGGGAAGCATTTCAGCCAGCCTTCGCCGTCGCGGCCGGGTTTGAACTTTCCGAGGAATTTGATGCGTAACCGGGCCGGCGCGGTCTGCGGGTCGCTCATGGCAATCAGAATCCGCGCGCCTGCTTGATGCGTCCGCGCAGCCAGTCGCGCGGCTCGGCCAGTCGGTAGGACAGCCAGCGCAGTCTGCCGAGCATCCAGTAAGTCAGCACGCCGTGGCGTGTGTCGGGCACGTGCGTGGTGTGCACCTTCTCGTGCAGACGTTGGGTGATGTCGGAAAAGCCACCCTGCTGATTAATGATTGCCGGCGATACCGCGCACACATTGAAGTACCGCGCCAGATTGCGGTAGTACCAGCGGTCAATGGCGCGGTGACGGCTGATCCAGTGCCAGATGCTGTCGATAACCGGCAGTTTTTCCAGCAATAAATCGTAGACGCTGTCCCGCAGCAGGTAGGCGTGGGTGGTGCTGCAACCGGATACGGCACACAGACTATGGCCATCCGGCAAGGCTGCCAACGAACGGTAAGGCGAAACCGGGTCGGTAAAACCCAGATAGCAGACGTCCCAGTCGGCATTCCCGAGTGCCTGGGGCAGCACCGCCAGCACCTCGCTCAGCGCCGGCTCGAGTTCGATGTCGTCCTCCAGGATCAGTACCGTGCGCCAGCCTTGCTGTTTGGCGTGAACGATCGCCGCACGGTGCGAAAGCGCACAACCGGCGCGCCCGGCCCAAGTCTTGTCGCGCTTGCGGCCGCGAAACCAGGGCGGCACGCCAAAACCCGGAAGAGCCGCGCCCAGCGTCGCCGGCAGCCGGTGCAGCTTGTGCGCGGGAATGAAACCGGCCGTTCTGGTTTGCACGTCCTGCCAGCGGTCGGGGCGGCTGTCGAGATTGACTACCAGAACGCCGTCGATCATGTTCCAGAACGCGGCCAGTTGGGCGTCGGGCATTACAGCGTCCAGTAATCGGCGATCCACGGCGCGGGCAGCGTACGGTGGTGAATCTTGCGCCCGCGATACCCGCGGATGGCTTCGTCCGGGTCAGGACGGCCATGGAACACCAGGATGCGGCAGCCCTCGGGCAACTGCGGCGCGCGGAACAGGTTGAGCGGAAAAGCCGGGCGGCAGTTCCACTTGTAGCTCCTGACCCAGTCCTCCGGCCACCACTGCGGATCGCCCATTGCATAGGTCAGGAAGGCCTGCTCGGTGTTGAAAATGCGGCGGTCCTCCGCGCGGTGCATTTCGCGCAGGAAAGTTTCGTAAGCGTAGTTCGATTGCCCGGCCTCGAAGCGGAAGACCGAGGAATTGCCCACCGCCGGCCGCCGCCCCAGCGCGGCTTTACGCCAGTGCACCCAGTTGTGGATGATGCAGAACGCGCCCGGCTTGTAGTCGAAGAAGCCGTCGAGCGGCCCGGTGATCGCCACGTCCAGATCGAGAAACAGCGTCGGCCCCCGCAGGCCGCCAAAACCGTCCCGCAGGATCGCCAGCTTGACCAGGATGTCGGGCCAGCCGCGCTTGACGCCGGGGTTGCCAGGGAACGGAATGATTTCGACACCCGCATCCAGTCCGCTGGCGTCTTCGGTGCAGCAGAAAAACCGGAACGGCCGGCTCAGGTTGCGGCCGACGCCGCGATAGAGCCGGTTGACGTAATGCGCGCCGTAGCGGGTGCCCCATTTGAGGCAAAGGATGTTGACTGCTTGCATAGCGATTATTTAATTCGACCCTGGACGGTGCCGCGAGCTTCCGCAAGCTGCCTGCTCGTTCGAAAATGCAGGTCGAGCTTCCTGATCTTTTTCCAAGTCAGCCAGTATATCGGCAGGTAGGTGATGTATTTGACCGCCTTGCCGATTGTTTTTCCGGGAAGCGGATACTCTCCAAAACCGGATTCGATCATGGCTTGTTCGTACCGTTTCCGCTCGATCCTGTAGTTGTACTGCCAGGGCTTGTTCGGCCCCTGATAATGCAGAATGCCGGGGTGAAACGCTGCCTCGACGGAGTCTTCCAGCGTGGCGCCCCGGCTCATGCTCGACCTGGTGCTGCGCTTGAGCATCAGGCGTGTCAGCCCATCGTGCCAGTTCCACTTGTGGTGGATCGGCTGAAGATTGAGGCAGAGCGTACCGTTGAGCGCATCCTGGTCCGGGCACGTCAGCCTGTCGCTGTATTCGCGCGCGTAGCGCAATATCTTCTCGACCAGGCCCTGTTCCCTGAAAACGTCCAAATCCAGCAGCATGACGCCCGAGTTGAAATAACCCGGACAGTCCGGCGGCATTCCCAGTCGTTCATTGAAATGCGAACTCTGGCTGGAAAGGTGCTCCAGGACAGCCCCGATGGCCTTGCCGTGAAGCGGCGTCCTGAACAATTCCTCAAGATCGCGGCAAACCAGCGTGTCGATGTCACAGTACAAGACAAGGCGCTCGTCCTGGGGCAGGAGGTCGGGGATGAACACGCGGGTCCACGCGGTCACCGGCCATCTTTCCTTGACAGGCAGCGCGCACCGGGTGGCCAGTTCCGAGACGTCGATGAAAACAATGCGATGCCTCGCGAGCGTCCCTTGCGCGATCTTGCTGAGGCGGTCTGTGTTGTCGCCGGATATGCCATTGGACAGGACATACACCCGGTAAGTCGTCGTGTTCGACGCGTGGGACAACAACGAATGGATGGCGACGCCCAGCGGGTTGACGCCCCGGTCATCCGACGCATAGACGACGGTGCAGGCTGGATTCTTCATTTCATGCGGCGTGCGACGGGCGCCGCGCGGCATGGCAGGTGTTCAGCACAATGCACGCCAGCGCGGTGACGGTGACCCAGACCCCGCGGAAATGAGTGGAATCCAGGATGGAATATTCGAACGTGCCGGCCACCAAGCAGGCGGCAAGCACGGCGAGCGCCAGGTGCGCGGCGGGATGGCCGCAGCGGTAGAGGCGATACGCCAGCAGCGCCGTTGACGCCATCGCGCCCGCCAGCGCCATCAGGCCGCTGCTCAAGGCCAGGTCAAGCCACATGTTGTGGGGCGCGTTGACCACGTGACCGGGAAGGTGCTCGTAGGCGCCGATTCCCCAGCCGAGCCACGGCGACTGCCGGATCTTCTCCAGCGTATAGGCAATGATCCGCACGCGTTCGCTGTCGCTGCTGCTGTACAAGGACGGAGGCGTGTGCGCGGCGACATACAGATAAACCGCGGCCAGCAGCACGCCGCATCCAAGGTAGACAAGCAGGCGCTTGCGGCTGACGGGCGGGAACAGCACCGCGAATCCTGCGGCGGCGGTCAGAAGCGCGCCGCGCGATCCCGACACCCACACGCCGAGCAGCGCCGTGATCAACAGCGCCCCGAGCGCCCAGAACGTGGGGCGGCGCAGCGGGTGGCGCAGGAGGCCGGCGCACAGAGTCGCCGTCAAGGCCATGAACATGGCGAACGGATTGGGGTTGAACACGAGCCCCCTGATGCGCAACTCGCGCCAGTCGACCAGGCTGGCATCCGGTGTGGTGAGGAAGTCGATCAAACCGGCACCGGCATGAATCGCCAGCGCGCAGAGCAGCGCGACGGTCGCGGAATACAGGGTCAGCCAGCCGCGCTGGACGAGGACGATGAGGCCCAGACCGATCCCGAGCATGCGGAGGGTGAGCACGAGCAAGCCGGTCCAACTGGTTGCGGTGGCGACGCCCGCCGCGTGCTGCAGACCGCCGGTCAACAGGACCGGGATCAACCATAGCCCGGTGCACAGCAGGAAAGTGTGCATGGCAGGCGTGCGCCAATCCTCGCGGCGCGCGAAACCGGCCGAGAAAACCAGGACAAGTCCGGCAACATGCAAGGTCGCCCACTTCGGGGGCAGGCTGACGGCAAACACGAACAGCAGAAAAAATGCCGCGAGAGAGGCTCTGGTCGTACCGGCCAGATTCAAAGGGGATTCGTGTAAGCGGAGCGTCTGCACTGGAGTTGCTTTCAATCAGGCCAAGCGGGTCTCGTGAAATCTGCCTGCTGACAGATTCGATCGGAATACTGTCTTGACCGCGGGGTGACGCTGAAGGATTTTCCCCGGTCCCGGGGTCCATGCGTCGCGCCGGCCGTGATTCAGAAACCCGCGAATTCTACACCTCCAGGGATCAGCCGGTAAGCGGCAATAGACCGGCGTTCCGCCGACGGGGCGCACCGATGCGTGTCGAATGCGTGGGTGAGACGCGGACACGAGGCCTCCCGGAACACGGACAAAGCGTGTCACGATAAGCGAACACGATCTAGAATCACGCTGTGTGCCTTCGCAGCCGGAGCCCATCATCAACTGCCTGCTCTTCACCGATTCCAAAGCCCAGACCATCGCATTCGACGACATCAGCGACCATGTCGGGCAGCCGGACCGGTTCATCTGGGTCGAACTGAAATCCCCGGACCGCGGGACCATCACCCGCCTCGGCCAGGAACTGGGCCTGCACGCGCTGGCGCTGGAAGACGCGATTTCCACCCACCAGCGCCCCAAGCTGGAGGAATACGACGGCCACATGTTCATTGCGGTACGGACGGCGCAGCTATGGGAAAATCGTCTGGAACTTGGAGAAACCCATCTGTTCGTGGGCAGGAACTACGTCGTCGCCATCCGCCACGACAGCGGCAGCGGCTACCAGCGCGTCAGCGACCGCCTGCAGCGTCTGCCCAACGGCCACAAGGCGGCAACCCCTTACGCGCTGTATCTGGTGCTCGACCTCATCGTCGACCAGTTCAGGCCGGTCATCGAAGGGATGCAGGAGCGGTTCCACTCGCTGGAAAGCCAGTTGATGGGCGGCGTCGAATCAGGGCGCGACATGCTGGAGCAGCTCTATGAGATGAAACGCGATCTGACCACGCTGCGCGACGCCACCGAACCGATGCAGGAAATCTCGCTGAACCTGGTCCGTCTGCACCCTGAATTGTCCACCAGGGATCTCAAGGCGTATTACCGCGACATCCACGACCACTCGGTGCGGGTGTCGGGCGCCATTGACCGCCTGCGCGTCTCGACGTCCGACGCCATGCAGTTCCATCTCGCCTCGCTGTCGGTGAAACAGAACGAATCGGTACAGAAGCTGGCCGGCTGGGGTGCGCTGCTCGCCTTGCCGACGGTGGTATTCAGCCTCTACGGCATGAATTTCGTCGGCATGCCCGAACTGAAATGGCCGTGGGCCTATCCGGCCCTGCTGGCGCTGACCGGTGCGGCCGTCCTGGCGCTGTACCGGCGGCTCAAGCAGCGCGGCTGGATCTAGGGCCTGTTAACAGACCCTAATCACCGCCAGGTGGCATGCGCATAGCGAACGCGCGCACCGGCCTGTTCGTCCTGTTCCAGCCAGATGGCATGCAGCCCGCCCGCGGCATCCAGCGCCGCGGACGGATCGGACTGCGCACCCGGCCCGGCCGCACCCGGAACCGCCACATTCTCGCCGAATGCCGTGCCGTTCCAGTCGGCCAGCCATACGTCCGGAGTGCCATCGCGGGTATCATCCCATAGCGCCAGCAGCCGTCCGTCGGCATTGCCGACGACCTTGGCATGCCATTGCGCGATATTGTCGCCGAAGTCGTCCTGCACCCTGATGTTGGGGCCGAAGCGGCGCGTGCCCGGATCGAACGCGGCATACACGTCATAGCCCGAGAGAAAATCGCGCTTGTCCAGCCAGACCGCGACGACCCCCTGCGCGCCCCAGGCCGACAGCGTAGGCCGCATCGCACCCATGCCCGCGCCCAGCCCCATGGACTGGCCCAGCCCGGCCCCCTTGGGCACGTCGCTCAGACGGGCCGGTGCGGAAAACTTCAGGTTGTCGCCGCTGTGGCTGGTCATCGGCACGGTGTGACGATCGCGGCGGTCCTCCCATGCCACGGTCACGCTGCCGTCACCCGCCACGGCCAGTGCGGGCCAGGCCTGATCGTCGGTCGGCAGCGCGGCTTCGACCGGCTGCGCAGGTTCCGACCGCAGCGTGCCGGTCGTCACGTCAAGGCGAGCCACGACGATGCGCCGGAACCGCCCGGCCTGCTCGGCCCAGGCCGCGTATAGCGTGTCTCCCTTCGCGGCCAGGGTGGCCTGTCCCGCTTCGGCCGTCGACAAGGTCAGCGCCGTTCCACCCGGCAGCAGCCGCGCATGAACCTTGCCCGCTTCTTCCCATGCCGCGACGAAGCGTCCGCCCTCCAGCGCGACCACGGCCGGTTCGTAGCACTCGGCCTGGCCCAGCTGGATTTCCGGCTGGAAACCCGTGGCAGTCGCCGGCTTCATCGCCAGGTAACACTGCGGGCTGCCGCTGCGGTTGTCTTCCCATACCACGCCGACGGTCGTGCCCGACACCGCCACGTTGGCGCGATTGGCCGATTCCACATGCGGATAGATTTTCGCGCCGCGCACCGAGTTGACGGTCAGCGGCTCGCTCCACTGCCAGGCCGCCTGTGCCGTCCCCGCCAGCAGGGTCAGCGCCAGAACCGCCGCCCTCACGACTTGCCGTCCAGGAACTGCAGCAGAGTCTTCTGCTTGTAGTAGCCGCCGCGCACGTAGCGGTCGTAGTCGCGGAAATCCTGCACCGTCTTGAAGCCGGGGATCTGCACGATCTTGTCGCCCTGCGGCGTCAGGTACACGAACAGCGGCGTGGCGAACGCCTGCAGCCGCGCGCCCAGTTCGGCCTCGGTGAGACGCTCGCCGGAGGGCAGCGTCAGCCGTTTGCCCGATTCGGCATCGACATACACCAGTTCGTAATTGTCGCTGTAGAGCTTCTTCAGCGCCGGGTCGGAAAAGGTCGTCTTGTTGGTGTGTTCGCACCAGGCACAGCCATAGCGCCCGAAATAGAGAAATATCGGCTTGCCGCTCGCGCGCGCCGCCTTCAGACCCGCGTCGAAGCTGACAAACGGATAGCCGGGGGGCGGATCGGCCAGGACCGCGGTCGCCCATAAACAGCATGCTGTCAGTATGATTCTGATCAAGCTCATTCCATTCTCCTTTATCTTCATTCCTGCATTCTGATAAATTCGTTGGCTCGCGCAACCCTCTTTTATGACCATATGACCCACGATCCCGTTCGCATTGGCCTGATTTCCATCAGCGACCGCGCCAGCGCAGGCACCTATACAGACAAGGGCCTGCCCGCGCTCGAGGCCTGGTTCGGCGAGGTGCTGGCGAATCCCGCCGAATTCGTCACCCGGCTGATTCCGGACGAGCAGGCGCTGATCGAGGCGACGCTGATCGAACTGGCCGACGCCGAACACTGCTCGCTCATCCTCACCACCGGCGGCACCGGCCCGGCACCGCGCGACGTCACGCCGGAGGCGACGCTGGCGGTGGCGCACAAGGTGCTGCCCGGCTTCGGCGAGGCGATGCGCGCGGTGTCGCTGCAATACGTGCCGACCGCGATCCTGTCGCGTCAGGTCGGCGTCACGCGCGGCGCCAGTCTCATCCTCAATCTGCCGGGGCAGCCCAAGGCGATCAAGGAAACGCTCGACGGCATTTTCGCCGCCGTGCCCTATTGCATCGACCTTATCGGCGGACCGTATCTCGACACCCGGCCTGGCACCATCGGCGTATTCCGTCCCAAATCGGCCTTGCGGATATCGGTATGACGACCGTGCTCGAAGCCTTGGCGCGCGCCCTGCGCGACCTGTTCCAGCCGCGCGTGCTGTGGGTGGTGATCTGGCCGATGCTGGCGGCGGGCCTGCTCTGGCTGGTGCTGGCCGTGGTGTTCTGGAGCACCTTTTCCGGCTGGATCGCGCTGGGGCTCGACAAGCTCGGCATCCAGCCCTGGCTGACCGGCCTCGAGCCGGTCTGGATCGCCAACGGCATCCAGGTATTGCTGCATGTGCTGTTCTACGTGCCCCTGGTCTATCTCACCGCCCTCATCCTCACCGCGCTGTTCGGCATGACCGCGCTGATCCGCATCGTGGCCGAACGCCATTACCCGGAACTCCGGCGCGAAAATGGCGGCAGCTTCGTCGGCAGCCTGTGGAATGCGCTGATTGCAGTGATCGTGTTTATCGCCCTGTGGGGGGTGACGCTGCCGCTGTGGCTGATCGGCGTCGGCGTGATCGTGCCCTTCGCGGCCGCCGCCTATCTGAACCAGCGCCTGTTCCGTTACGACGCCATCGCCGAACATGCGGGCGCGGGCGAAATGGCGGCGCTGTTCAAGGACGAACGCGGCGGCTGGTGGGCATTGGGGGGGCTGACCGGACTGGTGCAGTTCGTTCCCCTGCTGAACCTGCTGGGGCCGGTGTTCGCCGCGCTGGCGTTCATCCACTACGGTCTGGCGCGACTGGCACAACAACGCCAGCGCTCAGCCGCCGGGTGATCCATATCGCCGTCTGAAGCCTTCGTCGAGATTGATTTCATGCGCCGTCATGGCGCCGATCACGCATTGGTCGAGACTGGGCGGCATCACCAGCCGGCCCGCGGCATTCACCAGCCGGCCCGCCATGATCTCCGCCTCGCGGCGCGGCCTCTGCGACGGCAACTCCGGCTCGGCATAGCCTTGCGGGTAGACTGGGCGGCCCTCGGCATCGTACTTGTCGGTCGCCCCCAGCGTATGCAGCAGCTCGTGCGCGATGACGATGTTGTTCTGCTGCCCCTGCCGGGAATCGGCGAAGGCATGCACCACGCCGATCAGGCCTTTCTGCAGGCCCAGCGAATGCGCCAGCGCGACGCCGTCCTGCGGCGCGTGATACAGCACGAACAGCTTGATCCGGCCCAGTTGCGGCAGCCATTCACCCGATTGCCGATACACCCACCACCGCAGCTTCAGGCTCCACCACACCGTTTTCAACACGCTGTGGTCGTGTGGCGGTGCGGGTGGCTGCGCATGCAGGGGCGGCAGCAGGCTGATCCGCACGGCCGGCGACAGTTTCACGCCGTAGCGCGCGGTCTCGCGTTCCAGAAACGCGCCGATGTCAGCGAAGTCGCTTGCCTTGAGCGCGTGGATCGTGTCCGCCGCCTGTGCCGAGCCGTCACCATTGATCGGGATCACCGCCACATCCAGCGGCCCGCGCCAGGCGCGAACCATGGACTGCTCCAGCCAGGTCAGGCCCGCTGCGGCAGCCAGAATACCCAGCAGGATGAGAATGCGAATCCGGCGAAACATCATGACGGGGCAAATGGTTGGGAAGGTCGGTCCTTGACGGCGCCGCGGCGCCCTGCCTGCATCCGGGTCAAGGCGCCGCGGCGGCAGGCGGCGCGGCAGGCGCAACGTCCGCCTTGGGTTTTGCCTGGGCGCCCAGATTCAGCGTGCTCCCCACCAGCTTGTCCTTGACGGTCTGCTGGACGGGGCCGGAAATGTCCACCCGGCTGGCGTCGAGCCCCAGCTTGAGCAAGGCATCGCGCATGACCTGACCGCGTGCCTGCGCAAGTTTGAGCAGGGCTTCGTCGGCGATCTTCGTCTGCCGGGTCAGCCGTTCCAGCAGTTCGGCGTGGAACGCGGAAACCGGCCCCGTGTCGCGGGTCTTGAAACGGCGCGCCAGACGCTCGACCATTTCGCTTTCCATCACGCGCGCGGCGGCACCCGCGTTCTTGTCCTGGAAGCTGGCGCGCAGCTTCTGGTAATCCTCCTTGCCGGCGCTCGCCATGTAGCGGTCTTCCAGCCAGGTCTGGATCTTGTAGTGGTTGACGTCCACCGGGCCGGGCGCCTCGCCGGGGGCGAGCTTGATACCGGCGATGGCGGCGGCTTCCGTGCGCATCGCCTGTTCCTGCAGGGCGTACCGGTCGGCCTCAGGATCATAGCCGGGCGCCAGAGTGAGCGTCAGCGCGGGGCGCTTGGCCAGCGCCTCGGCCAGCGTCTTGAGCTTTTCCTGCTCGGGCGGCAAGAGCACGCTGCTGCCGGGGTCGAAGTTGACGGCCTCCATCTTCTCGGCGCTGATTCCCAGGAGATTGCCGAGTGCGCGGAAGGGCGCCGTGACCAGCTTGGTCAACACATTGACCAGCGCCTTCCAGACGATCTTGCCGTAACTGAACTGCGGATCGTCGAGGCTGCCCGACACCGGCAGATCGAGATCGATGACGCCGTTGCTGTCTTCCAGCAGGGCGATGGCAAGGTCGAGCGGCAGATGCAGCGCATCGGGGCTGTCGACGCGCTCGCCGAGCTTGAGCTGGTTGACGACGAACTTGTTCTCGCCGGCGAGTTGGCGATCCTTGATCTTGTACTCGAGATCGACCGAGAGCCTGCCGGAATCGATGCGGCGGCCGGCGAACTTGCCCGAATACGGGGTCAGCCGCGTCATCTCCAGGTTGCGGAACGCCAGCGTGAGATCGGTGAAATCGGTCGCCCGGAACGGCTGGATCGACCCGCGCACGCGCGCCGAGCCGTAGTCGTCCACCTTGCCGTCGAGCTCGACCTGCGCGGTGGTCGCCGGGTCGGTCGAGAGACCGGTCACGACGCCGCCGAGATCGTGCATGCGCGTGCCGAACTGCGGCGTCAGCGAAAGATCGGCGAACTCCGCATTGGCGCCGACGATGCGCAGGCGCTCGATGGTCAGCGGAAATGCCGTCTCCGGCTGCGCGCGGGGCGCCGCTTTGTCGGCGGCAGCGACCGCCGGTCGGTCCGATGCCCGCAGCACACGCTGCAGATTGATCGATTTGTCCTCGAAAATGATCACCTTGCCGAACGGATTCAGCGCCGTCAGTTCCTTCATGTTCAGCCGATCGGGGCCGAGCCTGACATCGAGACTGCCGGACGACAGCTTTTTCCAGCCAAGGAAGGCGTCCCCGGTGTCCTCTTCCGTGATCGCCAGATCGTCCACGTCAAACCCCCCGCGAAAATCCAGCTTCATGCCCGGTTTCGCCTGCGCAAATGACAGCTTGCCGCGCGTCGATGCGGCGCCGGAACGCAGGTGAAGCCTGGCGAACTGGTTGACATAGGGGGCGAACGGCTTCAGCGACAGCCCCGCGAGCTTGAGATCCAGCGTGCCCGATGCCTTGCCCGGAATGACCGTACCGCTGGCATCGAAACGGCCGCCCTGTTTGAGCGCGAAGCCGGCTTCCAGCGGAACCGGCTGGTCCAGGTTCAGGCTGAGGTCCTTCAACGTGACGAACCCCTGGGCGAGATCGAGTCTGACCGGTGCGTTGGGCGACTGGTCGACGATCCCGACCTCGACACCGTCGAGCGCGAGGCGTGTGAGCCGCACGTCCATCGGCGACGGCGCGGCCGTGTCCGCCCTGGCTGGTGCGGCAGCCGGCGCACCGGGCGCTTTCTTCAGGATGTCGGCCCAGTTGAGCGTCTTCCGTTTGTCCAGCGACACGGTGGTTTTCGCCCCGCTCAATTCAACCGCCTCGATGGTCAGCTGTTTCTCCGCCAGCTTCAGGGCCGCATTGACCAGCGATGCGTGCTGCAATTCCGCCACCGGCTGGCCGCCCGACTGTACCCGCACCGGCCCCAGCGCGGCATTCACCGGGCCGACGGTGAGGGCGGCCGCGGCGCCCACTTCGCCGGTCAACGCCGCCGTCAGGCCGAAGCCTTCGGCCGTGACGCCCAGCGGTCTGGCGAACCCCTGGTCGGTGTATCGTGCCGACCAGTCGGCCAGCTTGATTTCGCGCACGCCGATTGTCCACAGCGCCACCGGTTCGGTCGGCTGGGGCGTGGTCGGCTGGGGCGCGGTCGCTTGGGGCGCGGCCGGCTGGGGCACCGCCGCCCCCTCCTCCGCGGCAAACAGGGTCTGCCAATCCAGCGTGCCTTTCACGTCGCGCGTGGCCGCCAGCTTGCCGCCGGCAAGACTCACGCTGCCGACATCGATCGCACGCGCGGCAAGATCGAAGTTCGCGTTGCCGACCCGCGCCTCGGCGAGCTGCAACACGGGTTCGCCGCCATCGCGCGGCGCCAGCGTCAGGTTCTGCACGATCAGGTTGGCGCCGTTGACCCGCACCCAGGGCACGTCCTCGCCCGCCTTGTCGCGCACCATGGCAAAGCGGTAGTGCAGGCCGGCCGCCAGCGTGCCGGACGGCAGCTCGACATTGCGCGGGCCCTTGATCACCTGCAGCAGCCTGGCCATCTGCACGCCTTCCAGCGCCAGTTCGCCGCTCGACGCGACGGGATTCAAGCCCACGTCGCCTTTCCATTTGAGTGTGCCGCCCTGTGCCGGCAGTCTGGCCGCGATCTGATAATCGCCACGGTCTTCGGGCAGGGTCGACAGGCCGTCGAGCTCGATGCCGAGCGGTTCCAGCACCGCCGTGAACGGCTTGCCGGTCCGATTCGCATCGGTATAGACGATGTGGCCATCACCGATCCGGATATGATCGATCAGCACCCGCGCGATCGAATCGGACGGCGGCGTCTTGTCTTCGTTGAGTTTGGCGATCAGCGCCGCCCAGTTCAGCGTGCCGCCGGGACGCACCTCGACGGTGGCATGCAGCTGATCGAGCTGGATATCCCGGATACGCCAGGCCCAGCGGAACAGTCCGGTGGTGTCGAGGTTGACATACAGCCGCTCGACACTCGCCAGCGGCGCACCCGTCCGCTCGGCCAGTTTGAGGCCGTCCACGGTGGCCTCCAGCGTGAGCGGGTTGAGCTTGACGTGGCGGACGCTCAACTGGCTGGCAAGCTTGTTCTCGCCGATCCAGGGCAGCAGCTTCTGCGCCAGCGGGTCGATCAGGAAAAATCCGAAGACCAGATACAGCCCGAACAAGCCGGCCGCGATCAGGAACGGCAGGCTCAAGGCGATTTTGACGATGCGTCCCCACATGCTGCCTCCCTCCCTGATTTATGTTGCCTGCATGACTTCGCGGATCACCCGGAAGATTTCCCGGAAGGCTTTGGGCGGCTTGCCGCGCGCGGCCTCATCGCGCGCATTGCGGATCAGTTGCCGCAGATGGGTGGCGTCGGCATCGGGGTATTTGTCGAGAAACAGCGTCAGCGCCCCGTTGTCCGCGATGAGCTTTTCGCGCCATTTTTCGGCCTGGTGCAGTTTGGCGTTTTCCGTCGCGGACACGCCGTTGAAAACGTCGATCTGCGCCTGGATCGGCGCCGGATCGACCGCACGCATCAGCTTGCCGATGTACTGCTTCTGTCGCCGCAGTGCGCCGTTCTGGGTGATTTTGCGGCAGTCTGCCACGGCGGCGCGCAGGTCTTCCGGCAGCTCGATGCGCCTGAACTGGGCATCGGGCAGCTTGACCAGGGTTTCACCCAGCGCTTGCAGAGCTTCGACTTCGCGTTTTTTATGGCTCTTGCTGGGGCCGTCGTAGACCTCGTCGGGGTCGAATTCCAGTTCGGCATCGGGGTCGATCAGGCGCACGGTGAGGCTCTCGGTTGCTGTTATGATCGTTATTGTAGTTTCTGTCGCTCAAACGTGCCGAATCAAAACCCATTGCGCCTTCTTACCCTTCGATCACCACATGCCCCGCTCCCAATTCAGCTATACCCGCGATCAGCTCATGGCCCTCTCCCGGATCGTCATCGAACACGCCGCCAGACAGGGCGCCAGCGCCGCCGACACCGAAATCTCCGAAGGCGTCGGCCAGAACGTCAGCGTGCGTCAGGGCGAGATCGAGACCATCGAATACAACAAGGACAAGGGTGCCGGCGTCACCGTCTACCTCGGCCAGCGGCGCGGCCACGCCTCGACCTCGGACCTGTCGGAAGCGGCGCTGAAAAGCGCGGTCGAAAAAGCTTTGACCATCGCGCGCTACACCGCCGAGGACGAAGCCGCCGGCCTGCCCGACGCCGACCGTCTGGCGCGGGACGTGCCCGACCTCGATCTCTACCATCCATGGGCGCTCAGCGTGGAAGAAGCCGCCGAGCGTGCCAAGGCCTGCGAAGCCGCTGCGCTGGCGGTCGACAGGCGGCTGACCAATTCCGAAGGTGCCGGCGTCAGCCTGCATACCTCGCAGTTCATCTACGCCAACAGCCTCGGCTTCTGCAACGGCTACGCCGGCTCGCGCCACGGCATCTCGGTCGCGGTGATCGGCGAAGACAAGGGCGCGATGCAGCGCGACTACTGGTACAGCAGCGCGCGCAATGCCAACGATCTGGATTCCGCCGAAAGCGTCGGCCGCATCGCCGGCCAGCGCACGGTGCGGCGCCTGAACGGCCGCAAGCTCGACACCCGCACCTGCCCGGTGCTGTTCGAGGCGCCGATCGCCACCGGCCTGATCGGCAACTTCGTCGCCGCGGTCTCCGGCGGCAGCCTCTACCGCAAGTCGTCGTTCCTGCTCGACAGCCTGGGGCAGCAGGTGTTCGCCCCGCTCGTCACCATCCGCGAGGCGCCCTTCATCCCGGGCGGCCTCGGCAGCGCACCGTTCGACAGCGAAGGCGTCGCCTGCATGGATCGCGACGTCGTCAAGGACGGCGTGCTGCAGGGCTACTTCCTGTCGACCTATTCGGCGAAGAAACTCGGCATGACGACCACCGGCAACGCCGGCGGCAGCCACAACCTCATCGTCACGCCGGGCGAGCACGACCTCGATGGTCTGCTCAAACACATGGGCCGCGGCCTGCTGGTCACCGAGCTGCTCGGCCACGGCGCCAACATGGTCACCGGCGACTACTCGCGCGGCGCCGCCGGCTTCTGGGTGGAACACGGCGAAATTCAATACCCGGTCGAGGAAATCACCATCGCCGGCAACCTCGCCGGCATGTTCAAAGGCATCGTCGCCATCGGCAAGGACATCGAAAAACGTGGCTCCAGGCAGGTTGGCTCCATCCTGATCGATCACATGACGGTGGCTGGCAACTAAATGCCGGCGGTACGGCGCTACCTCCTGGCGCTCGTTACCGTTTTCTTGCTCGCCGCATGCGAGCGCGCGCCGACGCTGTCCCGGCTCAATCCGCACGATGTCATCCTCGCCTTCGGCGACAGCCTCACCCACGGCACCGGCGCCAGCGAGGACACGGCCTACCCGGCCGTGCTGGCGTCGCTCACCGGCCGCACCGTGATCAACGCCGGCGTGCCCGGCGACACCACGACTTCCGCCCTGCGGCGTCTGCCTGAGGTGCTGGCCGAATACAGGCCGCGCCTGGTGCTGCTGTGCCTGGGCGGCAACGACATGCTGGGAAAGCAGCCCGAGTCGACCACCGAAAACAACCTGCGCCTGCTGATACAAACCATCCGGGCCAGCGGCGCCGAGGTCGTGCTGATCGGCGTGCCCGAACCGAAACTGTTCGGCGGCGCGCCGGATTTCTACGCCCGCGTCGCCCGGGACATGCGGCTGCCGCTGGAAGACGAGGTCTTCAACGAAGTGCTGAAGGACAACCGCCTCAAGTCCGACCCCATCCACGCCAACGCCGCGGGCTATCGCGTGGTCGCCGAGCGGCTGGCCGAATTTCTCAGGGAAGCCGGCGCACTGTGAGAGCCTTGCTCGCGCTGGCCCGCCTGATCGACGCGCTGACCGAGCGCGTCGGCCGCCTCGTCATCTGGCTGGTGCTGGTCGCCACGCTGATTTCGGCGGGCAACGCGCTCGCCCGCTATGCGCTCGGCGCAAGCTCCAACGCCTGGCTGGAAATCCAGTGGTATCTGTTCGGCGCGATGTTCCTGCTGGCGGCGGGCTACACGCTGAAGCACAACGGCCATGTGCGCATCGACATTCTCTACCACCGCCTCGGCGCGCGCGGGCAGGCCTGGATCGACCTTGCCGGCGGCCTGCTGTTCCTGCTGCCGATGGCGCTGCTGCTGATGTGGCTGGCATGGCCGATGTTCGTGGACGCCTGGGTCACGCATGAAATGTCGCCCGATGCCGGCGGCCTCGTGCGCTGGCCGGTGAAGCTGCTGCTGCCCGTCGGCTTTGCCCTGCTCGCCCTGCAGGGGCTCGCCGAAGTCATCAAGCGCATCGGCGTGCTGTCGGGCCGCCTCGTGCTGCCCCATGAAGCACCGGAAGAGGAAGTCTGATTGGCAAATCTGGCGCCGCTGATGTTCCTCGGCCTGGTGGCCTTCCTGCTGCTGGGCTACCCGGTGGCCTTCGCGCTCGCCGCCAACGGCCTGCTGTTCGCCGGCATCGGCATCATGGCCGGACTGTTCGACGTATCGCTGCTGCACGCGCTGCCCGAACGCGTCTACGGCATCGTCGCCAATCCCACGCTGCTGGCCGTTCCTTTTTTTGCCTTCATGGGGCTGATCCTCGAACGCTCGGGCATGGCCGAAGAACTGCTCGACACCATCGGCCAGCTGTTCGGCTCGGTGCGCGGCGGTCTGGCCTACGCGGTGATCCTGGTCGGCGGCCTCCTGGCCGCCACCACCGGCGTGGTCGCCGCGACCGTCATCGCCATGGGACTGATCTCGCTGCCGGTGATGCTGCGCTACGGCTACGACAAACGGCTGGCAAGCGGCGTCATCACCGCCTCGGGCACGCTGGCGCAGATCATTCCGCCCTCGCTGGTGCTGATCGTACTGGCCGACCAGCTCGGCGCCCCGGTCGGCGCCATGTACAAGGGCGCGCTCATCCCCGGCCTGGGACTGGTTGCGCTGTATCTCGCCTTCGTGTTTCTCGTCACGCTGCTGCGCCCCGACGCTGCGCCGCCCATGCCGGCCTCGGTCCGCATCCTGCGCGGCACGGCCCTGCTGCTGCGCGTCTTCACCACCCTGCTGCCGCCGCTGGTGCTGATCTTCCTGGTGCTCGGCACCATCTTCCTCGGCGTCGCCACCCCCACCGAGGGCGGCGCGATGGGCGCAGCCGGCGCCCTGCTGCTGGCGCTGACGCGCGGCCGGCTCTCCCGCCTGCAACTGACGCAGGCGATGGACAGCACCACGCGGCTGACCACTTTCGTCATCTTCATCCTCATCGGCTCGACGATTTTCACCCTGGTGTTCCGCGGGCTGGATGGGGATGTATGGGTCGAGCACCTGTTCAGCCAACTGCCCGGCGGCGTGCTCGGCTTCCTCGTCGCGGTCAACCTGCTGGTGTTCGGGCTGGCCTTCTTCCTCGACTTCTTCGAGATCGCCTTCATCGTCGTGCCGCTGGTCGGACCCATCGCCGCCAAGCTCGGCATCGATCCGATCTGGTTCGGCGTGATGCTGGCGGTCAACATGCAGACCGCCTTCATGCATCCGCCCTTCGGCTTCGCGCTGTTCTACCTGAAGAGCGTGGCGCCCCGTTCCATCAGCACCGGCGACATCTACCGGGGCGCGCTTCCCTTCCTCGCCATCCAACTGGTCATGGTCGCCGTGGTACTGGGTTTTCCACAGGTCGTCCTGCGCGATGCGCCGCCGGACGCCAGCAGTGTCACCACCATTCCTCTCGACGTCGATCCCGACACGGGCTTCCTGCCGGCCGAGTGGCGTTGACGACCTGCTAGAATGCCTCTTTCCATTTTTCGACAGGTTCCCATCATGTCCGAGCTCATCATCGAAGACCTCGTCGTCGGTAGCGGCGACACCGCCAGCGCCGGCCAGTCCGTTTCCGTGCACTACACCGGCTGGCTCACCGACGGCAGGAAATTCGACTCCAGCGTCGATCGCAACGATCCGTTCGAATTCCACCTCGGCCGCGGCCAGGTCATTGCCGGCTGGGATCAGGGCGTGGCCGGCATGCAGGTCGGCGGCAAGCGCAAACTCACCATCCCGCCGGAACTGGGCTACGGCACGCGCGGCGCCGGCGGCGTGATTCCGCCGAACGCCACGCTGGTGTTCGAAGTGGAGTTGCTCGGCGTCAACTAAAACCTCTTTGTCCGCAAAGGACGCGAAGTGAATTCAAGCCCCGTTCGCCCTGAGCTTGTCGAAGGGCATGTCCGAGTGGGCAGGGGGCTTCGACAAGCTCAGCCCGAACGGTGGTTGAGAATTTCTTCGCGTTTCTTCGCGTACTCCGCGGATAAATGCCTGTCATGACCCAGCCCCTGTTCTCCCACCGCAAGCACTGGGCGGCGCGCTTCGGCACCGCCCCCTTCCTGCCGATGTCGCGCGCCGAAATGGCCGCGCTCGGCTGGGATGCGTGCGACGTCATCCTGATCACGGGTGATGCCTACATCGACCATCCCAGCTTCGGCATGGCGCTGGTCGGACGGCTGCTGGAAGCGCAGGGCTACCGCGTCGGCATCATCAGCCAGCCCGACTGGCATTCGGCCGATGCCTTCCGCGCGCTCGGCCAGCCGACGCTGTACTTCGGCGTCACCGCGGGCAACATGGACTCGATGGTCAACCGCTATACCGCGGATCGAAAAATCCGCTCCGACGACGCCTACACCGCCCACGCCGAACCCAACAAGCGGCCCGACCGCGCGGTCACGGTATACGCGCAGCGTTGCCGCGAAGCCTTCCCCGGCACCCCGGTCATCATCGGCTCGATCGAGGCGTCCTTGCGCCGCATCGCACACTACGACTACTGGTCCGACACGGTGCGCCGCTCGGTGCTGCCGGATTCGAAAGCCGACCTGCTGATTTTCGGCAACGCCGAACGCGCGCTGCTGGAGATCACGCATCGCCTCGCCCGGGGCGAAAAAATCGGCGACATCCGCGACGTGCGCGGCACCGGCTTCATGGTGGCGCGCGACTGGCTGCCTTCCCCCCTCCCCAACCCTCCCCCGCTTGCGGGAGAGGGAGCCCCCCAACCGTGGATCGAGGTCCTCTCGACCGAGCTCAGCACCCCCGGCGCGATCGACGCGCACGTCGACCCCTACGCCTTCCTCCCCTCCCCCGCAAGCGGGGGAGGGGCCGGGGGAGAGGGGCGCGACACCGTCGCGCGCGCAAGCAGGGAAGGGGCCGGGGGTGAGGGAAAGCCAGCCCAAGCTCGCCCACTGCCGACCGAACTGCTTGCCCACGCTCGCGAACTGCGGGGCCAGCAAACCGACGCCGAGCAACTCCTGTGGAACATGCTGCGTGCCAAGCGCTTCCTCGGCCACAAGTTCCGCCGTCAGCATCCCATCGAGCCCTATATCCTCGATTTTTACTGCGATGAATTGAAACTCGCGATCGAATTGGATGGCGGGCAGCACGCCGAACAACAAAACTACGACGAGCACAGGACTCGTGCGCTGGAGGCGTGCGGCATCCGCGTACTGCGGTTTTGGAACAACGACGTTCTAGCACAGACGGAGGCCGTGCTAGAAGCCATCTATCAAGCGACGCTGGCAGCACAATCTCCCTCTCCCCCAACCCCTCCCCCGCTTGCGGGGGAGGGGGGCGTCCAGCCGCTTCGCTTCGTTTCGAAATCCGAACGCCTCGCCGCGAAGCAGGCATTACGCGCGCGCACCGTGATCCGCCTGCCCGACTACGACCAGGTGAAGAACAACCCGGTGCTGTACGCCCATGCGTCCAGGGTCTTCCACCTCGAATCCAACCCCGGCAACGCCCGCGCGCTGCGTCAGGCGCACGGCGAGCGCGACGTCTGGCTGAATCCGCCGCCGATCCCGCTCTCCACCCAGGAAATGGACGCGGTGTACGACCTGCCCTACGCGCGCGCGCCGCACCCGAGCTACGGCGACGCCAAAATCCCGGCGTGGGAGATGATCCGCTTCTCGATCAACATCATGCGCGGCTGTTTCGGCGGCTGCACCTTCTGCTCGATCACCGAGCACGAGGGCCGTATCGTCCAGAGCCGTTCCGAGGATTCGGTGATCCGCGAAATCGAGGCGATCCGCGACAAGACGCCCGGCTTCACCGGCGTCATTTCCGACCTCGGCGGGCCAACCGCCAACATGTACCGCCTGGCGTGCAAATCGAAGGAAATCGAGCGTTCCTGCCGCAAGCTGTCGTGCGTGTTCCCCGACATCTGCGACAACCTCAACACCGACCACGCGCCGCTGATCCAGCTGTACCGCCGCGCGCGCCAGGTTCCCGGCATCAAGAAAATCCAGATCAGTTCGGGGCTGCGCTACGACCTCGCGGTGCGCTCGCCGGAATACGTCAAGGAACTGGTGCAGCACCACGTCGGCGGCTACCTCAAGATCGCGCCCGAGCACACCGAGGCCGGCCCGCTGTCGAAGATGATGAAGCCCGGCATGGGCACCTACGAGCGCTTCAGGGAGATGTTCGAGGCGGCGTCGCGCGCAGTCGGCAAGAAGCAGTACCTGATCCCCTACTTCATCGCGGCGCACCCCGGCACCACCGACGAGGATATGCTCAACCTGGCGCTGTGGCTGAAGCAGCACGATTTCCGCCTCGACCAGGTGCAGACCTTCCTGCCGACGCCGATGGCGCTGGCCACCGCGATGTACCACACCGAAAAAAACCCGCTGAAGAAGGTGCTCGGCGGCAAGGCCGAGACCGTGCCGGTGGTGCGCCAGGGCCGCACCCGCCGTCTGCACAAGGCCTTTCTGCGCTACCACGATCCCGACAACTGGCCGCTCTTGCGCGAAGCCTTGAAGGAAATGGGCCGCGCCGACCTCATCGGCAACAGCAGGAAGCACCTCATTCCGCTCTACCAGCCCGCCGGCACCGGCGGGCAGCCGGAAGGCGCGCGCGCCCGGCCCGGCACTGGCAAACCGGATGCGGCCAAAGCGGGTGCCGGCAAACCCGCATCGGGCAGGCCTGCCCCCGCCGGCCGCGGTCGCCCCCCGCAAGTGCCCAGACACCCGCTCAGTCAGCGCCGCGGCGGCGGCAAGGCCCGCTGAATTTCCTTGTAACTTGTAACTTGAACCTTGCGTCTTGAGTCTTGAGTCTGCCGTGACCCCCCGCGACCTCCTCCGCGCCAAGCTCAACCTCGA